>PJUA01000511.1_pt1 | contig 19102 bp, 14 predicted proteins | sample 1512151 | NCBI WGS metagenome assembly PJUA01 (sample SAMN08177678, study PRJNA422409) | Soil metagenome, whole genome shotgun sequencing project. | isolation source: Soil enriched on filter paper: beechwood xylan treatment | place: USA: Madison | collected 2015-01-15
CCGTCGCCATCACCGATCGGGAAAAGCTGCTGGCCTTCATCGGCATCGGCGACGACCACCATCTGCCCGGCACGCCGATCAGCTCGCCCCAGACCCATCAGGCCATCGCCAGCAATCAGGTTATCTATGCCGACGGCAACGAGGTTGCCTATCGCTGCTCGATCAGTCCGGGCTGCCGGCTGGGGGCGGCTCTGGTCATCCCGCTGGTGGGCGAGGAGGGCGGGGTGATCGGCACCATCAAGCTGTACGAGCCGCGCACCAAGATCTTCTCCACCATCAACCGCACGCTGGGGGAGGGCGTGGCGCGGCTGCTGTCCAACCAGATCCTGGCCGGGCGGTATGAGCAGCAGAAGGCGCTGCTGGCGCAGTCGGAGATCAAGCTGCTGCATGCGCAGGTGAACCCGCATTTCCTGTTCAACGCGCTGAACACCATTTCCGCCGTCATCCGCAACGATCCGGAACGGGCACGGCAGCTGGTGCAGAACCTGTCGACCTTCTTCCGCAAGAACCTGAAGCGCCCGAGCCAGATGGCGACGCTGGCCGACGAGGTCGAGCATGTCAGCGCCTATCTGCAGATCGAGCTGGCCCGCTTCACCGGCAGGCTGGCGGTGGAGATCGAGGTGCCGGACGATCTGCGCCACGCCCGGCTGCCGGCCTTCTCGCTCCAGCCGCTGGTGGAGAACGCGATCAAGCATGGCACGGCGCAGCTTCTGGGCGACGGGCGGGTGCGCATCGCGGCGCGGCGGGAGGGCGGCGACTTGCTGCTGTCGGTGGAGGACAATGCCGGGCTCTATGAGGCCAAGCCGGGCGGCGACGGGCTGGGGATGACCATCGTCGACCGCCGCATCCGCAACCGCTACGGTGAGGATTACGGCGTTTCGGTCGCCTGCGAGCCCGATGTCGCCACCCGCGTCACTTTGCGCCTGCCCCTGGAAGAAGAGACCGTGCCCGCATGACGGCCGCCATGAATGTCCTGATCGTCGATGACGAGCCGCTGGCGCGCGAGGAACTGCGCCGGATGCTGGAGGAGGCCGCCGACATCCGCATCGTCGGCGAATGCGCCAACGCCATCGAGGCGATCGGCGCCATCAACCGGCAGGCGCCCGACGTGGTCTTCCTCGACATCCAGATGCCGCGGGTCAGCGGGCTGGAGATGCTGAGCATGCTCGACCCTGAGCGGATGCCGCGCATCGTCTTCCTGACCGCCCATGACGAGTATGCCGTCCAGGCCTTCGAGGAACATGCCTTCGATTATCTGCTGAAACCGGCCGACCCGGCGCGGCTGGAGAAGACCCTGCAGCGGCTGCGCCGGCAGCGCGCCCCGCAGGAGGTCGGTGTGCTGCCGGGAGCGGCGGAGCTGCGCCATATCCCCTGCACCGGGGTCAACCGCATCACCCTGATGAAGCTGGCCGATGTCGAGTATGTCGTCTCCCGCCCCGCCGGCGTCTATGTGGTGGGGGAGGACGGGCAGGAGCGTTTCACCGAATTGACCCTGCACACCATCCAGGAAAAAAGCCCGCTGTTCCGCTGCCACCGCCAGCATCTGGTCAACCCGGACCGCATCCGGGAAATCCGCTTCGTCGATGGCGGGCTGGCGGAAATCCAGACCAGCGGCGGCCATGTGGTGCCGGTCAGCAGGCGCTTCCTGGGTGCGCTCAAGGAGCGGCTGGGGATGGGGTGAAGCCGGCGATCGCCCGCTCCACCGCCGCTTCGGCATGGATGGCGGTGGTGTCGAACAGGGGAACGGCGCTGTCCTCCGGCTTCACCAGCAGCATAATCTCGGTGCAGCCGAGGATGACCGCCTCCGCGCCGCGCTCCACCAGCCGGGCGATCACCTCGCGGTAGGCCTGGCGGGAAGCCGCCTCGACCCGGCCCTGGACCAGTTCCTCGTAGATGATGCGGTGCACGGTGGCGCGGTCGGCGTCGTCGGGGATTAGAACCTCCAGACCGTGCCGGTCGGCGAGACGGCCCTTGTAGAAGTCCTGTTCCATGGTGAAGGCGGTGCCGAGCAGCCCGACGCGGCGGTGGCCGGCGGCGCGGATGCGCTCCGCCGTGGGATCGGCGATGTGCAGCAGCGGGATGCTGACGGCGGCCTGCACCTCGGCCGCCATGCGGTGCATGGTGTTGGTGCAGATCAGCAGGAAGTCGGCGCCACCGCGCTCCAGCCGGCGGGCGGCGTCGATCATCAGGGTGGTGGCATCGGCCCAGCGGCCGGCATGCTGCAACGCCTCGACCTCCGCGAAGTCGAAGGACCACATCAGGCAGCGGGCCGAGCGCAGCCCGCCCAGCCGGTCGCGGACGCCCTCGTTGATGATGCGGTAATATTCGGCGGAGCTTTCCCAGCTCATGCCCCCGATCAGGCCGATCACCTTTTGCGACACCGGGCGGGTCTCCTGCCTTGGTGGATGGGACACTTGGAACGCCGTGAAACGCTTTCCGGCGCGTTGTTCACTGTTCAACGGGCGGCAACGGGCGGAGTCCGGCCGCCGACGCCTTCTTCCTACCATGGAACGGGCGCACGAGGTTACCGGTATGACCAAATCGCCACCGTCGCTGTTACCCCAGGGATGGGACGGTCCGGGACGGGAGGGCGGCGATGGCAAGCGTGCGGCGGGGGTGGGGGATCGTGGTCGATGCGGCCTATGGCTGGATGAACGACGATGCGATGAGCATGGCGGCGTCCATCGCCTTCTACACCATCTTCTCGCTGGCGCCGCTGGCGATCCTGGTGATCGCGCTGGCCGGGCTGGTGTTCGGCGACGAGGCGGCGCGCGGCGCGCTGATCGAGCAATTGACCGCGCTGGTCGGGCGCGACGCCGGGCAGACCCTGCAGGATCTGATCGCGCGGGCCGGCGCGCGGGAGACCGGGATCGTCGCCAGCGTCATCGGCATCGGTACCATCATCGTCGGCGCCACCACCGTCTTCGTCGAACTGCAGACCGCGCTGAATCGCATCTGGCGGGTGGCGGCGCCGCAGGAATCGACCATCACATGGCTGGTGCGGGTCCGGCTGAAGGCGCTGGCGCTGATCGGCGCCATCGGCTTCCTGCTGATCGTGTCGCTGGTGGTCAGCGCGGCGCTGGCGGCGGCCGGCCGCTGGGCCGCCGGCTATCTGCCGGCGATGCCGTCGCTGCTGTGGCTGCTCGACGTCGTCACGTCCTGGGTGGTGCTGACCGGGCTGTTCGCGATGATCTACCGCATCCTGCCCGACACCTACATCCGCTGGACCGACGTCTGGCTGGGGGCGGCGGCGAACGCCTTCCTGTTCGCGGTCGGCAAGTTCCTGATCGGCTTCTACATCGCCACCAGCGGTGTGGTGACGGTCTATGGCGCGGCGGGGTCCTTCGTGCTGATCCTGCTGTGGGTCTATTATTCGGCGGTGATCTTCCTGTTCGGAGCGGAACTGACCCGCGCCTATTCGGAGCGCAGCGGCAGCCGGGCACGGATGCCGGGACTGAACCCGGAGGCGGGGCCTGGGGTAGGCCCTGGGGTAGGGGAGGGGGCTACCGCCCGCAGCAGCCGCGTCCCAGAGTCATCAGGATCTGCCGCGCCTTGAAAGACCGTTCGTCGAGCGGCTCCTCCTCCGGGGTGAGGCGGGCCTGGGCTTCGCGGTAGCGGTCGTAGGAGTCGTCGTTGAACAGACGACGCAGATTGGCAAGGGCCTTGCGCAGGGGTGTGCGGGGGCAGGGAGTGTCCATCGGAGACCTCTGGCGGGAGCCGGCGTTGTGGGACGTCCCACGTTAGCGCCGTTGCGGCAGGCGTTGAGCCGGTTTCCGGCGAGCGGCGGTTTGGCCGTCTGAGCGGCGTAATCCGGAGCCTGAGCGGTTCGATGCCCGGCCCGTCACCGTGGTCCCGGCGCCTCTCCGACAAGCCAGTCGACGAAGCCGGCAACGAGGTTTCCGGCGTCGGCCTGACGTGGAACGAGAGCGACGTACCCGGTCCTGGGAACGCGAATATCGGGCAACGGCGTCATCAGCCGTCCGCCGGCGATGTCGATGTCGAGCATCGGCAACGGGCCGATCCCGATGCCAAGCCCATCCTCCACCGCCTGACGGGTGACGTAAAAGTGATCGAATATCTGGCGGGGATGCCCGGCAAGGTGCTGGAGTCCTGCCGCCTCAAGCCAGCCCGTCCAATCGCCGGCACGGGTCTCGCTTGCGAGAAGCGTGTGTCCCTCGATGTCGGCGGGCTTGCGGATCGGCCGTCGGGCGAACAGCGCCGGGCTCATGATCAGCGTGTCCACGTCATCCAGCACGGGGACGACGCGATGCTGAGGCCACACATGCTCCCGAGCGACACCGCGCCGGATCGCCACGTCGACGCCGCCGCGCAGTTCCTCAAGCACGGTCGAAACCGTCGTCACCGCCACTTCGACCTGCGGATGGTCGGCGTGGTAGCGGCTGAGCCGCGGGATCAGCCAGCGCATCGCGAAGCTGGTCGGGGCGCTGACCCGCAGGATGCGGCGCGCGTCGGGCCGGCCGCAGGCTTCCGCCGCGACGGCCAGCCGGTCGAAGGAAAGGCCGACCTCTGCCGCGAAGATCCTCGCCATCGGCGTCGCGACCATGCGGCGCCCGTCCCTCACGAAGAGCCTCTGTCCGAGCCAGCCTTCGAGCGCAGCGATCTGCCGGCTCACCGCGCCATGGGTGAGACCGAGTTCAGTCCCGGCCTCGGCATAGCTGCCGGTCCGGGCCGCGACCTCGAATATGCGCAGGGCGTTCAGGGGAGGAAGGCGGCGCATGGGCAGTCCTTAAGGGCGATCCGTGAGAAAAACGAACGCTATCCGTGAATCAAAGCATACTAGTCGCTGAAATTTCACACGTATACCCTGCCTTTCCATTCAGACCAGCCGGGCAATGCCTGTGGCGCCTCTGGGAAAGCCATTGAAGATGAATCCGAGACATTGGTGGACAGAGAAGAAGAAAAGCCTGACGGGCGCGTGCCTTGCCCATGCGTTGCATGATGGATACACCGACGCGCTCTATGTCTTCCTGCCGGTCTGGCAGGCGCAGTTCGGCCTTTCCTATGCGATGCTTGCCATCATCCGCGCCCTTTACTCCGCAACTATGGGGGGACTGCAAATCCCGGCCGACCGGGCTCTTCGCGGCCTGTCGCCGCGGGCGGCGCTGATCCTGTCGACAATACTCGCGGCGACGGGCTTGCTGATCATGGCGTTGCCGTTCGGCTTGCCGGGGCTGTGCGTCGGCCTCGTCGTCGCCGGCATCGGATCGAGCATCCAGCACCCCTGCGGTTCGATGCTCGTCACCGTCAGTTACGGTTCGGCATCACGGCATCCGCTCGGCATTTACAATTTTTCAGGCGACCTCGGGAAAGCGGCGTTGCCGGCGCTCGTCGCGGTGCTGCTGCCGACGTTCGGCTGGCAACCGGTGTTGGGGCTGATGGCGGTGATCGGCATCGCCCTGTCGCTCGCCCTGCTGCCGCTGGCGCCGGCGGTTCCCATCGTGAGGGCCGCAAAGACCGGGACCACGGCGGGTCGCGGCCGCGGCGGCTTCGGCATACTGACGGTGATCGGTGCGCTCGATACGGCGACCCGCATGGGCTATCTGCTGTTTCTGCCCTTCCTTATCCAGGGCCAGGGCGGGGACTCGGCGACCGTCGGATTGGCGCTGGCCCTGCTGTTCATCGGCGGCGCGCTGGGAAAGGCGACCTGCGGCCTGCTCGGGGAGCGGCTGGGGGTCGTCGGCAGCGTCATGGTGACCGAAGCCGCCACGGCCGTGCTGATCGCGGCGACGCTGCTCACCTCGCTGACGCCGACGCTCGTCCTGCTGCCGCTGCTCGGCATCGTGCTCAACGGCACCTCTTCGGTGCTCTACGGCACCGTGCCGGAGCTTTCCAACGGCGATACCGGCCGGGCCTTCGCGGTCTTCTACACCAGCGTCATCGGGTCCGGCGGTCTGGCCCCGATCCTCTACGGCGCAATCGCCGATCACAGCAGCCAGACGACCGGCGTGCTGGCCTCGGCGGCGACCGCCGCCCTGATCGTTCCGCTTGTCCTGATGCTGAGGCCCCATCTGGGCGCCGCCGCCGCGGAGCCGCATGGGAAGCCCGGCCTGCCGCGCTCCGCGTGACCGTTCCACCGCCATATGGAGATCGTCTCAATGACCACCGTCTCTGAAACGCCGTTGATTCTGATAACGGGTGGCGGGCGTGGCGTCGGCGCCGCGACCGCAAGGCTTGCCGCCGTCCAGGGCTATGATGTCGCGATCAGCTTCGTCTCCGATGAGACCGCCGCCCGTGCCGTGGTGGCGGATGTCGAAGCCCTGGGTCGCCGGGCGTTGGCGGTGCGCGCCGACAGCGCGGATCCGGCGCAGGTCGCCGCGCTGTTCGCCGCGATCGACCGGGAGTTCGGCCGGATCGACGTGCTGGTCAACAACGCCGCGGTGCTCGCGCGCCAGTGCCGGGCCGAGGATCTCGGCTTCGAGCGGCTGCAGCGCATCTTCGCGGTCAACGCAATCGGCCCGATCCTCTGCGCGCAGCAGGCGGCGAAGCGCATGTCGCATCGCCACAGCGGGCGGGGCGGCGTCGTGATCAACATCTCGTCTGCATCGGCCCGGCTCGGCAGCCCGAACGAGTATGTCGACTATGCCGCCTCCAAGGGCGCGCTGGAGACCTTTACCATCGGCTTCGCCAAGGAGGTCGCGCGGGACGGCATCCGCGTCAACTGCATCCGCCCCGGCCACATCTACACCGACATGCATGCGAGCGGCGGGGAGCCGGGACGGGTGGACCGTGTCAAGGAGTCGATCCCCATGGGAAGAGGCGGCCAGCCCGAGGAGGTTGCGCGGGCGATCCTGTGGTTGGCGAGCGCCGAGGCTTCCTTCATCACCGGCACGTTCCTCGATGTCACTGGCGGCAAGTGAGCGGCGGGTAGGGGGCTTGAGCGCCGCCGCTCGCCCCCTGCCGGCTACCGCTTAGCACGTCCCGGCTGCCGCTCGCGGCATTCCACCACACGGGGCTCCGCGGCGGGCGTACACCGGCGGCATATCCTTTTCAGGAGAGCCGTCATGGATCACGCCCTAACCTTTGTGATCGCGACACTCTGCATTCTTGCGCTCTGCTACCGCTTCTACGGCGTGTTCTTCGTGCGCAAGGTTCTCCGTGCCGACGATTCGGAAGTCACCCCGTCCCACATGCTGGCGGACGGCCGTAACTATGTGCCCACCAAGAAGTGGGTGAATGCCGGGCAGCATTTCGCCGCCATCGCCGCCGCCGGCCCGCTGGTCGGTCCGGTTCTGGCCGCCCAGTTCGGCTATCTGCCGAGCTTCCTGTGGCTGTTGATCGGCTGCGTGATCGGTGGCGCGGTGCACGACACCGTCGTGCTGTTCGCCTCGATGAAGCACAAGGGACAGTCGCTGTCCGAGGTCGCCAAGGCCGAGCTTGGCCCGGTGGCCGGCTGGTGCACCGGTCTGGCGATGCTGTTCATCATCACCATCACCATGGCCGGCCTGTCGATGGTCGTCGTCCATGCGCTGGAACGCAACGCCTGGGGCGCCTTCGCGGTGTTCATGACGATCCCGATCGCCATCGCGCTGGGCCTCTACGAGAAGATCACCGGCTCGTCCAAGGGCGCCACCCAGGTCGGCATCGCCGCCATCGCCGCGTCCGTCTTCGCCGGCCCCTACATCCAGGGCACGCTGCTGGGCGAATGGCTGACGCTGCATGCCGAAACGGTCGCCGTCATCCTGCCAATCTACGCCTTCTTCGCCACGGCGCTGCCGGTGTGGCTGCTGCTGACCCCGCGTGGCTACCTGTCCAGCTTCATGAAGGTCGGCGTGTTCGGCGCGCTAGTCGTCGGCGTCGTCTTCATCAACCCGGAAATCCGCTTCCCCGCCCTGACCGACTTCATCCATGGCGGCGGCCCGGTGCTGAACGGCCCGGTCTGGCCCTTCATCTCGATCACCATCGCCTGCGGCGCCATCTCCGGCTTCCATGCCTTCATCGGGTCGGGCACCACGCCCAAGCTGATCGACAAGTGGAGCGACATCCGTCCGGTGGCCTTCGGCGGCATGCTGGCGGAATGCCTGGTCGGCGTCATGGCGCTGATCGCCGCGACCTCGCTGCATCCGGCCGATTACTTCGCCATCAACTCCGCGCCGGCCGCCTTCAAGGCCCTGGGCATGGATGTCGTCGACCTGCCGCGGCTGAGCAATGAGATCGGTCTCGACCTCTATGGCCGGACCGGCGGTGCGGTGACCCTGGCGGTCGGCATGACCGAGATCTTCACCCGCGTGCCGTGGTTCAACAGCCTCGCCTCCTACTTCTTCCAGTTCGTCGTGATGTTCGAGGCGGTGTTCATCCTGACCGCCGTGGACAGCGGCACCCGCGTCGCCCGTTACCTGATCCAGGACCTGCTTGGCGACATCTATGCCCCGATGAAGCGGCTGGACTGGGTTCCCGGTTCGATCATCGCCAGCGTCATCGCCTGCGTGGCCTGGGGGTATCTGCTGACGTCGGGCGACATCAACTCGGTCTGGGCCCTGTTCGGCGTGTCGAACCAGCTGATGGCCTCGGTCGGCCTCATCATCGGCGCCACCATCATCCTGCGGCTGGCCCAGAAGCGGATCTACATGCTGACCTGCCTGGTCCCGCTGGCCTACCTGTTCGTGACGGTGAACGTCGCCGGCTACTGGATGATCGCCAACGTCTATCTGAACAAGGCCGCCAAGGGCTACAACCCCTTCAACGCCGGCATTTCGATCATCATGCTGGTGTTGGGCTTCATCATCCTGATCGCCGCCTTCCGCAAGTGGAAGGAACTGCTGCAGGCCCGCGCCATCGAGGTTCCGATGGTCGCCACTCCGGCCGAATGACGGTTCCAGTGTCGTAAATAGCGAACGGGTCCTGTGGAGTGTTCCACAGGACCCGTTCGCTTTTGTCCGTTCGGAGAGGGGAGGCGGGGGCGGCGGTCAGGCCGCGACGCGCTCTTCCTCTGCGTCCACCGCCACCGGCGGGATCCAGGGGATCAGGTCCCGCCCGGTGTTGGCGAGGCGCCTCGGCTCGATCCGGCCGATGACGCGGGTGCCTTCCTTGGCGATGCGCAGGATGTCGCCGTCCTCCGGAACCAGCGCGCGTTCGACACCGCAAGTGCGGGCGAGGCGGGCGTGGGCCTCCATATGCTCGATGGTGCCATGGACCGGCACGGCGAAGCGGGGGCGGACCAGACCATACATGCGGGCGAGGTCGTCGCGCTTCGGGTGGCCGGAGACATGGACTGGCGCGTCGGCCGGGGTGACGATCTCGACGCCCATGCCGCGCAGATGCGCGTGGATGTCGGCCAGCACCTCCTCGTTGCCGGGGATGGCGCGGGCGGAGAAGATGACGGTGTCACCCTCTTCCAGCCAGAGGTCGCGGTGTTCGTTGCGGGCCAGACGGCTCAGCGCCGCCCGCTCCTCGCCCTGGCTGCCTGTGCACAGGAACACGAGGTTCTCGCGCGGGGTCCAGGAGGCCTCGCGGACATCCATGAAGTCCGGCACATGGTCGAGATAGCCGCAGGCCTGCGCCGCCTTTTCCATGCGCAGCATGGAGCGGCCGACCAGAACCACCTTGCGCCCGACCGCCGCCGCCGCTTCCGCCACCGCGGTCATGCGGGCGACGTTGGAGGCGAAGCCGGTCACGGCGATGGCGCCGGAACGGCCGGCGAAGGCGCCGATCAGGCCGGCGCGGGCGTCGGCCTCGGAGCCGGTGGAACCGGGCACGTCGGCGTTGGTGCTGTCGCACATCATGGCGAGCAGCCCTTCGTCGCCCAGGCGCTTCAGCGCGGCGAAATCGGTGCTGCGGCCGACCAGCGGGTTGGGATCGAACTTCCAGTCGCCAGTGTGCAGGACCGTGCCGGCCGCCGTGCGGATCGCCAGCGACATCGGCTCGGGGATCGAGTGGGTGACGGCGATGGTCTCGATCCGGAAGGGACCGATGGTCAGCGTGTCGCCGATCTCGAAGGTCTGCACCTTGGCGGCGCGGTGGGCGCCCTTTTCCTTCAGCCGGTCCCGGATGATGTGGGAGGCGAAGGGGCTGGCATAGATCGGGCAGCGCAGGCGCGGCCACAGATGGTGGATCGCGCCGATATGGTCCTCGTGCGCATGGGTCACCACGAGGCCGACGACGTCCTGCATCCGCTCTTCGATGAAGGTCGGATCGGCCATCAGGCTGTCGATGCCCGGCGCCTCGTCGCCCATGAAGGCGACGCCGGCGTCGACGATCAGCCATTTGCCGGCGTGGCCGTAGAGCGCCATGTTCATGCCGATGCGGGAACAGCCGCCCAGCGGAAGGAACAGGATCTCATCCTTGCCCGGAACCGGGCCGGTGGGGCCGCCGCCATGGACCGGAATGGTCGCCGGGCGGGAGCCGTCGAAATCGTCACGCGGACGCGGGTTGCGGTTGCGTGCGCGGTTGTTCGGCGCCATCCGGCGCCGCTTTGAATCAAACGTCATGCCTCTGTCGTACGTCTCACTTAGGCCGGCATTCGACGCTGCCGGACGGGCGTGCATCGCTCGTCGATGCGGATCTCGGGGGTGGGAGGGACCCGGCCGGAGGCGCCTTGTCGGCGGCCGTCGGACGGCTGGGATCGGATGCCTCGTGAGGGCTTATGTGGGTAAAGCGGGACGTACGTCAAGGGCGCGCGTAAAAAGTCACACGAAATGGTGGGGCATTGCTGGGATGCGTGGGGGAGTCGGGGGCGCACAGGCGCCCCCGGTGCCCGGTCAATGATTGTCGCGTGGGATCCCCATCGTCTGCGCCACGCGCTGGTACTTGACCGCCGGTTTCAGGACCATGCCCTCGTCCAGCTGGTCGACGATGCCGCGCTGGATTTCCTGCCACGGCGTCTGGGACGGCGGGGCGGGGTAGCCGCCGGCGGCCTCCAGGGCGGCGCGGCGGTCGGCCAGTTCGGCTTCGGAGATCAGGATGTCGGCGCTGCCGCGGCGCAGGTCGATCCGCACGCGGTCGCCCGTGCGCAGAATGCCGAGGTTGCCGCCGGCCGCCGCTTCCGGGGCGGCGTTGAGGATCGAGGGCGAGCCCGAGGTGCCGGACTGGCGGCCGTCGCCGATGCAGGGCAGGGAATGGATGCCCTGCTTGATGAGGTCGGCGGGCGGACGCATGTTCACCACCTCGGCCGCGCCGGGGTAGCCGATGGGGCCGGCGCCGCGGATGACCAGGATGGTGTAGGCGTCGATGCCCAGCGACGGGTCGTCGATGCGGTGGTGGTAGTCCTCCGGCCCATCGAAAACGACGACCTTGGCCTCGAAGGCTTCCGGGTCCTTCGGGTTGGACAGGTAGCGCTCGCGGAACTCGTCGGAGATCACGCTGGTCTTCATGATGGCGGCGTTGAACAGGTTGCCGCGCAGCACGACGAAGCCGGCATTGATCTTCAGCGGATCGTCGATCGGATGGATGACACGGGTGTCGAGGATCTCGGTGTTGCGGCAGTTCTCGCCGATGGTGCGGCCGTTGACGTTGGGGGCGTCCTCGCGGATCAGGCCCCTGGTCATCAGCTGCCCGACCACGGCCGGCACGCCGCCGGCACGATGGAAGTCCTCGCCCAGATATTCGCCGGCCGGCTGGAGGTTGACCAGCAGCGGGATGTCAAGGCCGTGGGTCTGCCAGTCGTCGACCGTCAGCGGCACGCCGATGTGCTTGGCGATGGCGTTGATGTGGATCGGCGCGTTGGTCGAGCCGCCGATGGCCGAGTTGACGACGATGGCGTTGAGGAAGGCGTCGCGGGTCAGGATGTCGGACGGCTTAATGTCCTGGCGCACCATCTCGACGATGCGCTTGCCGGTCTCATAGGCGGCCTGCTGGCGCTCGCGGTAGGGGGCGGGGATGGCGGCGGAGCCGGGGAGCTGCATGCCCAGCACCTCCGCCAGCGAATTCATGGTGGAGGCGGTGCCCATCGTGTTGCAGTAGCCGGTCGAGGGGGCCGAGGAAGCCACCAGCTCGATGAAGCCCTGATAGTCGATCTCGCCGGCCGCCATCATCTGGCGCGCTTTCCACACGATGGTGCCGGAGCCGGTGCGCTCGCCGCGGAACCAGCCGTTCAGCATCGGGCCGACCGACAGGGCGATGGCCGGGATGTTGACGGTCGCCGCCGCCATCAGGCAGGCCGGCGTGGTCTTGTCGCAGCCGATCGTCAGCACCACGCCGTCGAGCGGATAGCCGTGCAGAACCTCGACGAGGCCGAGATAGGCGAGGTTGCGGTCGATGGAGGCGGTCGGCCGCTTGCCGGTTTCCTGGATCGGGTGGACGGGGAACTCGATGGCGATGCCGCCGGCGGTGCGGATGCCCTCGCGCAGGCGTTCGGCCAGCACCAGATGGTGGCGGTTGCAGGGGCTGAGGTCGGACCCGGTCTGGGCGATGCCGATGATCGGCGCGCCGGACTGCAACTCCTCCCGCGTCAGGCCGAAATTCAGGTACCGCTCCAGATAGAGCGCGGTCATGTCGGGGTTGGCGGGGTTGTCGAACCACGCGCGCGAACGCAGCCGACGCCCTGAATCCTGGGCTGAACCGTCGGCATTGGCGGGGAAGGGGGGCTTCGTCTCGGACATATCGGCACCGGTTTCAGGTTGGGGCGCGGAGCGGATGGCTGGGCGCCGGAGTTGGGTTTGTGTTCCGTTGGGTTGGATCAGGCCGCGCGCATGTCGGCCAGGAAGCGCGACACGCAGCCGCGCAGGTCGTCGGCCTCGCCGGACAGGCCGTCGGCGGCGGATTTGACCTGACGCGAGGCGTCGCTGGTGGCCTGGAAGGCGTGGGTCACGCCGGTGATGGTGTCGCGGACATCCTGGGTGCCGCGGGCGGCGAGCTGGATGCTGCCGCTGATCTCCTGGGTGGCGGCCCGCTGCTCGCCGATGGCGCTGGCGATGGTGGTGGAGACCTCGTTGACCTCGCCGATCACCTTGGTGATCTCGGTGATGGCGCCGGCCGCCTCGCTGCTGACGCGCTGGACGGCGGCGATCTGGGTCTCGATCTCCTCGGTCGCCTTCGCCGTCTGGGCGGCGAGGCTCTTGACCTCGTTCGCCACCACGGCGAAGCCGCGCCCCGCCTCGCCGGCCCGTGCCGCCTCGATGGTGGCGTTCAGCGCCAGCAGGTTGGTCTGGGCGGCGATGGAGCCGATCAACTGCACCACGTCGCCGATCTGGCGGGCGACGCCGGTCAGGCTGCGCACCGTCTCGTCGGTGATGCGGGCGATGCCGACCGCCTGCTCGGTCACCTGGGCGCTGTGGGCGACATGCTGGCTGATCGCGGCGATGGAGACGGCCAGTTCCTCGGCGGCGGCGGCCACCGTCTCGACGCTGCCGGTGGTCTCGCCGGAGGTGCGGACGGCGTCGCCGGCCAGCCGGCTGGTCTCGTCGGTGGTCGACTGGATGGAGTGGGCGGTCGATTGCAGCTGGGTGGCTGCGCTGGCGACGCGGCCCAGCGTGCTTTCCACCATGCGCTCGAACTCCTGGGTCAGGCGGTCGATGCGCTCGCCGCGGCGGACGCGGGTCTCATGCTCGGCGGCCTTGTCGGCGGCCATGCGGTCGGCCTCGATCAGGCCGGCCTGGAAGACCTGCACCGCCTTGGCCATGCCGCCGATCTCGTCGCGGCGGTCGAGGCCGGGGATGGCGACGGAGCGGTCGCCGCCGGCCAGCCGGGTCATGGCGTCGGTCATGGCGACCACCGGGCGCGACAGGCTGCGGGCGATCAGCACCGCCGCGGCAAGGCCGAGGATCAGGCCGGCGGCCGAGGCGAGCATCATCGCACTGCGGTAGCCGGCGATGTCGGCGGTGGTGTCGGCGCGCAGCTGCTGTTCGTCGGCGATGCCCTGGTCGGTCAGGGCGCGGGCCTGCTCGCCGATGGCGGTACCGAGCGGGGTGAGGGTGCCGGTGACCAGCCCGTCACGGCGCTGCGTCGTCTCCACCAGCCGGTCGAAGCCGGCGGCATAGCCGTCGAGCGTCTTCAGGAAGGCGGCGACCAGCCCGCGCAGGGCCGGGTCGGTCAGCGTCTTCGCCATGGTGTCGCCATTCTGGGCGGCGGTCTTCAGTTCGGTCTTCGTCGCGGTGGCGAGGCCGGCCGTGCCCTCCCCCTGGAAGCGGGCGGCGACGGTGCGGGCGGCCTGGACATGCATCGCCGCCTGGGCCGCGAGGTTCAGGGCGTCGACATTGCCGCTGTTCTTGGCGTTGGTCAGGATGGTGCTGAGCATGGTCTGCAGCTTCGACCCGAACTTCGCCACCTCGGCCACCGCCTCGCTGCGCTGGGCATGGGCGGCGCGGACGGCGGCGAAGCTGTCGCCATATTGGGCGACGCGGGCCTTCATCTGCTGGACCGCCGCGGTGTCGCCGCTGCCATTGAGGCGCTGGTCGACGGCGGCGACCAGAGCGGCGGCCTCCGCCGCCAGCGAGATGACGGCATCGGCATCCTCGTCGCGGCCGTTCAGCAGGAAGGCAGTGGTCTTCAGGCGCATGTCCAGCATCAGCGTCTGCATGCGGCCGAGATCGACCACCTGTTCCGCCAGCACGCCGTTGCGGCGCACCACCGTTTCCGTCTCCGACAGGGCGTTGATGCCCACCCCGGCGACGGCGGCGAGGAACAGCAGGATTCCGGCGCTGCCGGCGGTGATCCGGTGGCCGATGCGGGTGCCGATTTGCACGCGGGTGGCGATGGACATGCGGGGAACCTCCCTGTTGCCGGACCCTCTTCCGGGGCCTTCTACCAGTCGAAGGAGTCGGTGCGGTGCCAGCGCCCGACCATGCAGGCGTCGGCGACCAGCGACAGCGGACGGGCATCGACGTCGCTCGCCCCTTCGCCGATCAACCGGTGGAAATGGCGATAGATGCGCTGGTATTCGGTGTCGGGCTCGGCCAGGACCGGGACGCCGTCCACCAGCAGGCGGGTGCCGCCATGGGTGAGGTCGAGGCGTCCGTCGGCCGTGTCGATGACGATGGACCAGGTCTGCTCGCCCTGCTGGAGGAAGTCGAAATCGGCGGTGACGCGGCCGATGCGGGAACCGGGGGCCGCACTCATCTCCAGCGTCGCGGCGATCGGCGTGTCGCGGTTTGCCGGCACATGCAGGTCGGCGGAACGGACGAAGACCGGGGCGGGCAGGATGTCGGTCAGGATCGACAGGGCGTTGATGCCGGGATCGAAGACGCCGAAGCCGCCGGCCGCGAAGATCCAGTCCTGGCCCGGATGCCAGCGCCGCACATCCTCCTTCCAGGTGATGGCGACGCTGCGGATGTCGGTGTCCGCCAACCGGCGGCGGGTCTCCTCGACCGCCGGGTTGAACTGCGAATGCCAGGCGGTGAACAGCGTGCGGCGGGCGGCATCGGCCTCCGCCACCAGATCGTGAAGCTCCGACAGGGTGGCGGCGGGGGGCTTCTCGATCAGCACATGCTTGCCGGCGCGCAGGGCCTCCACCGTCAGCCCGTGGCGGACGGCGGGCGGGGTGCAGAGCGCCACGGCGTCGAGGGCGGGCAGGGCTGCCAGCATCTCCGCCTGGGAGCGGAAGGTCGGCACGCCTTCGGTGCCGGCGCCGTCCGGGCTGACCACGGCCGCCAGTTGGAACAGGCCGGTGGCGGCAATGGCCGGGATGTGCTGGTCGCGGGCGATCTTGCCCAAGCCGACGAGACCGAGGGTGGGGAGCGTCATGGCGGTTAGTCCGGTCGGGGCCGAAAGCCTCAGGCCTTGCCCTTGTTGTAGACGTCGAAGCAGACGGCGGCGAGCAGCACCAGACCCTTGATGACCTGCTGCCAGTCGATGCCGATGCCGACGATCGACATGCCGTTGTTCATCACGCCCATGATGAAGGCGCCGATCACCGCACCGGTCACCCGGCCGACGCCGCCCGAAGCCGAGGCGCCGCCGATGAAGCAGGCGGCGATCACGTCCAGCTCGAACGAGACGCCGGCCTTCGGCGTGGCGGTGTTGAGGCGGGCGGCGAAGATCAGGCCGGCGAGTGCGGCCAGCACGCCCATGTTCACGAAGGTGTAGAAGGACAGGCGGCGGGTATCGATGCCCGACAGCTTGGCCGCCTTCTCGTTGCCGCCCAGCGCGTAGATGCGCCGGCCGATGGTGGTGTCGCGGGTGACGAAGGCGTAGAGGCCGATCAGCAGCGCCATGATGATGAGGACGTTCGGCAGCCCTTTGTAGGTCGCCAGCAGCCAGCCGACATAGGAGACCACGGCGAACAGCCCGGCGCTCTTCAGCACGAACAGGACCAGCGGCTCCTGCTCGATGGCGAAGCGGTGGCGGCGGATGCGGGCGGCGACGCTGAAGGCGATCAGGATGGCCGGCGTCGCGATGCTCAGCAGAAGAGTGGTGGTGTGGAAGCCGGTGGTGCCGAAGATGTCCGGAATGAAGCCGGAGCTGAGGCGCTGGAACTCCACCGGGAAGGGACCGACGGACTGGCCGGCCAGCAGCGCGAGGCTGAGGCCGCGGAAGACCAGCATGCCGGCCAGCGTCACGATGAAGGACGGGATGCGGAAATAGGCGACCCAGTACCCTTGTGCCGCGCCGATGGCGGCGCCCGCGATCAGGCTGACGATGGCGGTGGGGACGAAGTGCCAGTGGAACTGCACCATCAGGATGGCGGCCAGCGCGCCGATGAAGCCGACGATGGACCCGACCGACAGGTCGATGTGCCCGGCGACGATCACCAGCAGCATGCCCAGCGCCATGATGACGATGTAGCTGTTCTGCAGGACGAGGTTGGTCAGGTTCAGCGGCTGCAGCAGCGTGCCGTTGGTCATGTATTGGAAGAACGCCACGATCGCCAGCAGCGAGATCAGCATGCCGTAATCGCGCATGTGGCTCTTCAGGAACTTGGCCATCGAAGCCTGGCGGGACGGCGCGGCGGGCATGTTCAGTTCGGCGCTCATTGCAGGGACTCCCGGACGGCTGCTGCCGGAGAATTGACCGGAGAATTGGCTGGTGATCTGGAGGCGGACGACATGATGGCGTGCATGATCTTTTCCTGGCTGGCTTCCGCCGCCGGCATCTCGGCGACCAGCGCGCCTTCGTTCATCACGTAGATGCGGTCGGCGACACCCAGAAGCTCCGGCAGTTCCGAGGAGATCAGGATGACGCCGCGGCCCTCGGCCACCAGCTGGTTGACGATGGTGTAGATTTCATATTTGGCGCCGACGTCGATGCCGCGGGTCGGTTCGTCCAGGATCAGAACCTGCGGGTCGGCGAACAGCCATTTGCTGAGCACGACCTTCTGCTGGTTGCCGCCGGACAGGTTGACCGTCTGCTGGAACACGTCGGAGCAGCGTATGCGCAGGCGGCGGCGGAAATCGTTGGCGACCTCGATCTCGCGCTCGTGGTGGATGACGCCGCGCTTGGCGACGCCGTCCAGCTTGGCCAGCGTCACGTTGTGGCGGATGTCGTTGTCCAGCACGAGGCCGTAATGCTTGCGGTCCTCTGTGGCGTAGGCCAGCCCGCTGTCCATCGCCTTGCGGATGGTCGACACGTCGATCTCGCGCCCGGCGAGGAAGGCCTTGCCGCGGATGTTGCGGCCGTAAGAGCGGCCGAACAGGCTCATGGCGAATTCGGTGCGGCCGGCGCCCATCAGCCCGGCGATGCCCACCACCTCGCCCCGGCGGACATGCAGGTCGATGTCGCGCACGACGCGGCGGCCGGGATGGATCGGGTGGTCGGCGCTCCAGCCCTTCACCTCGAACAGGATGTCGCCGGGGTTGCTGGTGCGGCGGGGATAGCGGTCGGCAAGGTCGCGGCCGACCATGCCCTTGATGATGCGGTCCTGGCTGATGGGTCCGTCGTGGCAGTCCAGCGTCTCCACCGTGGTGCCGTCGCGCAGGATGGTGACGCGGTCGGCGACCTTGGCGATCTCGTTCAGCTTGTGCGAGATCAGGATGGAGGAGATGCCCTGTTCCTTGAAGCGCAGCAGCAGGGCCAGCAGGGCGTCGCTGTCGCTTTCGTTCAGGCTGGCCGTCGGCTCGTCCAGGATCAGCAGCTTGACCTCCTTGGACAGGGCCTTGGCGATCTCCACCAGCTGCTGCTTGCCGACGCCGATGTCGGTGATGAGGGTTTCCGGCGAATCGGTCAGGCCGACCGTGCGCAGGAGTTCGCGCGCGCGGGCCGTGGCGGCGATCCAGTCGATCCGGCCGCGTTTGGCCTGCTCGTTGCCGAGAAACAGGTTCTCGGTGATCGACAGCAGCGGAACCAGCGCCAGTTCCTGGTGGATGATGATGATGCCCAGCTTCTCGCTGTCGGCGATGCTGCGAAAGGCGACGGGCTGGCCGCGGAAGCGGATTTCGCCCTCGTAGGTGCCGTGCGGATAGACGCCGCTGAGCACCTTCATCAGCGTCGATTTGCCGGCGCCGTTCTCGCCGATCAGCGCGTGGATCTCTCCCTCGCGGACCGAGAGATTGACGTTGTCGAGCGCCTTGACGCCCGGGAACGTCTTGGTGATGCCGCGCATCTCAAGAATGCTGTCCATGGATAAACCCTCGATCGCCGATCCTGCCGCCCGATCCGCTGTTGGACGGGGCGCGGGGGGAGGGCGCCGGTCGGCAGCCCCCACCCCGCGCCGTTCACTCACTTGATCTGCGATTCCTTGTAATAGCCGCTGTCGACCAGGATCTGCTTCCAGTTGGAGGCGTCGACGCTGACCGGCTTCAGCAGATAGGAGGGAACCACCTTCTTGCCGTTGTCGTAGGTCTTGGTGTCGTTGACCTGCGGCTTGCGGCCGGCCAGCAGGTCGTCGACCATGCCCACCGTGACCTTCGCCAGTTCGCGGGTGTCCTTGAAGACGGTGGAGCGCTGCTCGCCCGCCAGGATCGACTTGACCGACGGCACCTCGGCGTCCTGGCCGGTGACGACCGGCATCGGCTGCTGCGGGGTGCCATAGCCGACACCCTTCAGCGACGAGATGATGCCGATGCTGAGCCCGTCATAGGGCGACAGCACGGCGTCCAGCTTCTTGTCGCCGTAATAGGCGCTGAGCAGGTTGTCCATGCGGGCCTGGGCGACGGCGCCGTCCCAGCGCAGGGTGGACACCTTGTCCATGCCGATCTGGCCGCTCTGCACCTTCAGCTTGCCGCTGTCGATGTAGGGCTGAAGCACCGACATGGCGCCGTTGTAGAAGAAGTAGGCG
>PJUA01000513.1_pt1 | contig 19018 bp, 14 predicted proteins | sample 1512151 | NCBI WGS metagenome assembly PJUA01 (sample SAMN08177678, study PRJNA422409) | Soil metagenome, whole genome shotgun sequencing project. | isolation source: Soil enriched on filter paper: beechwood xylan treatment | place: USA: Madison | collected 2015-01-15
ATGAACGTGTTTCTGGAGGAAAACCCCCAGGTAGCCCAATCGCTTCTCAAAAAAGCGGTTCAGGCGTCCAAAGCCCGTGAAGCGGCGCGCAAGGCGCGTGAGGAAATCCGCAGCGGCAAAAAACGCAGCGAAAGCTCCAATCTGGGAGGCAAGCTGACTCCGGCCCAATCCAAGGATTATACGCGCAACGAGCTGTTTATTGTGGAAGGGGATTCCGCAGGCGGCTCCGCCAAGCAGGGGCGCGACTCCAAACATCAGGCGATTTTGCCTCTCAAGGGCAAGCCGATGAACCCGGAGAAAGCCCGTCTTGCCGATATTTTGCGTAACGATGAATACAAAGCGATTATTTCCGCAATTGGCGCAGGCGTCGGGCCTGAATTTGAGGCGGATGAAAGCAACTACAGTAAAATCATTATTATGACTGACGCGGATACGGACGGCGCTCATATTCAAGTGCTGCTGCTGACGTTTTTTTATCGCTATATGAAGCCGCTGATCGACACAGGAAGAATTTATATCGCCCAGCCGCCGCTTTACAAAATTACACGCAAATCAGGCAAGCTGGAGACGGTGCGATATGCATGGACGGACGAGCAGCTTCAAAACTATTTGAAGGAAATCGGCAAAGGTTATGAGCTTCAGCGCTACAAAGGACTTGGCGAGATGAATCCGGAGCAGTTGTGGGAAACAACGATGAATCCGGAGACGCGCACACTTCTGCTTGTTCAAATCGAGGATGCGGCTAAAGCGGAACGAAGAGTATCCACGCTAATGGGCGACAAGGTTGATCCGCGTAAACGCTGGATTGTTGAAAATGTTGATTTTACGGAATACGAGGAATAGAGGGGAAGAGCTATGGGTATTCTGGAACAATTTTTGCCCGCGTACCTGGAAGAGATTGTTGGCGACCGCTTCGGACGCTACTCCAAATATATTATTCAGGACCGCGCCATACCGGATGTGCGCGATGGCTTAAAGCCGGTACAGCGCCGCATCCTGTACGCGATGTACGATTCCGGCAATACGCCGGACAAGCCATACCGCAAATCCGCCAAAACCGTCGGCGACGTGATGGGCAATTACCACCCGCATGGCGACTCCTCCATTTATGAGGGCATGGTGCGGATGGCCCAGCCATGGAAAATGGGACATCCGCTTGTGGATGGACACGGCAACTGGGGCTCTCAGGACGACGACCCCGCAGCGGCTATGCGTTATACGGAAGCCCGTTTGTCCAGCATCGCGCTTGAGCTGCTTCGCGATATTGAAAAAAGAACGGTGCAATTCAAGGACAATTTCGACAACACAACAAAAGAACCTGTTGTTTTGCCGGCCCGGTATCCCAACCTGCTGGTTAATGGGGTTAGCGGTATTTCCTCCGGATTCGCCACGGAAATACCGCCGCATAATCTGCGTGAAGTAATCGACGCTTGTGTTGCGTGCATGGATCGCCCCGGTATTACGCTGGAGGAATTGATGACGATTGTTAAAGGTCCCGATTTTCCGACCGGCGGACTTATTATGGGCGAAGAAGGTATACGTGAAGCCTATGCAACGGGTAGAGGACGCATTTATTTGCGCTCTAAAACGGCAATCGAGGATTTACGCGGCGGCAAGCAGCAAATCGTCATAACGGAAATTCCGTATCAGGTTGTTAAATCCCGCCTTGTGACCGCAATGGAAAACATCCGGCTGGAGAAAAAAATCGAAGGCATCGCCGAGGTGCGCGACGAAAGCGGCCGGAATGGCCTGCGCATTGTCGTTGAGCTGAAGAAGGATGCTGACGGGGCTGGCATTTTGGCTTATTTACTCAAAAAAACCGATTTGCAGGTTACCTATAATTTCAATATGGTGGCGATTGTTAACAAAGCGCCTCAGCAGCTTGGCCTGCTGCCGATGCTGACGGCTTATATCGACCATCAAAAAGAAGTGGTGACTCAACGCACAGCGTACGATCTGGAAAAAGCGGAGGACCGGGCCCATGTGGTAGAAGGGCTGGTTAAAGCGCTTAATGTGCTGGATGAGGTCATTGCAACCATCAAGGCTTCTAAAAACCGTGCCGATGCCCAAAATAATTTGGTGGCGAAGTTTGCTTTTACAGAACGTCAGGCCGATGCTATATTGACGCTGCAATTGTACCGTTTGACCAACCTGGAAATTACGGCGCTTGAGAAGGAATTGAAGGAAGCGCAAAAGCGAATTGCTTATCTTCAATCCATTCTGAACAGCGAAAAAAAGCTGATCGGCGTCATTAAGGAAGAGCTGCTGGAAATCCGGGGCAAATACGGCATTGATCGCCGCAGCGATATTCAAGGCGAGGTTGAGGAGCTGAAGGTGAATCTGGAGGTGCTTGTAGCGCCGGAGGATGTACTAGTTACGCTCAGCCAGGAAGGCTACATGAAGCGGACCAGCATGCTTTCCTTTACCCGCTCGGGAGGCGAGCTGGATAGCGCCGGCGTCAAAGAAGGGGATGTCATTCGCGAGCTGCTTCAGGTCAATACGATTGACAGCCTGCTGCTGTTTACGCGGAAGGGGCAATATTATTTGCTGCCGGTGCATCAAATTCCGGAGTTTAAGTGGAAGGATACAGGCACGGCCGTAGTCAATATTATTCCGCTTCCCAAGGACGATTCCATTATCAGCGTCATTCCGGTTAAGGATATTGGCACATCGGAGCAATCTCTTGTTTTTGTCACCAAAAAAGGTCAAGTGAAGCGAAGCGAACTGAAGGACTACGCAACAACGCGTTCAACTGCGGTTGCCGCCTGCAAAGTGGCCGAAGGCGACGAGGTTATTAGCGTAACGCTAAGTGAAGGCGGCCGTCAATTGATGCTTGTGTCCCGGAACGGGCTCAGCATCCGCTTTGACGAAGCCGAGGTGAACAGCATGGGCCGCGTAGCCGCAGGCGTCAAAGGGATTACGCTGCGGGACGGGGACGAGCTTGCAGCGGCGCTGTGGGTCTCTGACGACGAAGGCGAAGTGCTGGTCGTATCGGATATCGGCTTCGGCAAGCGTTCGCTGCTGCTGGATTATCCGATCCAGGGCAGAGGGGGCAAAGGCGTACAAACCTTTGAATTTAAAGAAGGCAAGCGGGTGCGCCCTAACGGCTCCTACATCGCTGCTGCTTATTATTGCAGGGAACCTCAGGATATTGTAGCCATAACTTCTGGGGGCGGCAAGCTGATTGCCAATTCCGAAAAAGCGCCGATTGAAGAGCGCAAGGCCATTGGCAAGCAATTGTTCGCTGTTGAGAAAAATGAGGTCATCGTAGCCTCCTTTATCCGAACAATGCCGGAGCTGCAGGGCTAGAACGTGTCTGAAAACCCGCTAGGAACGAAGAGACCCGTTATGGCGTTTTCGCCATGACGGGCCTTTTTTCGTGGCGTCGAGGCGCTTATTATGTCGGTTATGGCTGAAGGTTAGCGATTAGAGGCGCAAACTATTAATTGCATTAACCTTTTATTCGACATTTTCAGTTGATATAATAGAAGAGAGGTAAGATGCGCGAAAACGCTAAACGTACATGTTAAAAATGGACAGAAAGCGGGTGGAAGTCGTGGTATCCGAGGATTTTGCGAAAGTCTGGACAAAGCTTTCGCGTGAATGGCGGATCAGCATGGAGCAATCGCTGGCTCCGCTTACAGAGGGACAGCTTAATGTGCTGGAGCTGCTATTGGAATCAGATCCTATGAAGCCATCCGATCTGATTCAGCATTTGTCTACAACTCCTGCGGCCGTTACAACCCTGCTGGACAGAATGGAGAGAAACGAGCTGGTTGTGCGAACGAGAGACGATCAGGACCGGCGTATTGTCTGGATCAAGGTTTCCGAGAAGGGGGCGGCGGAAGCGGAACGAGGCAAGGCTATCCGTCATTCCCTGATAGAGCAGTCTCTGGATCAGATTTCGGAATATAATCAAAAGCTGCTTGTGCTGCTGCTTGGCAAAGTAGCCAATCAATAGGGCTAGAGCCCTCGCCGCAATGGGGGCTGTCCGTGAAACAGTCCTGCGGCCCGTCAAAATAAAAGCAAACATCTGAAATGCCGGTCACATCACATGCGGCTTTTTGAGATGTTTGCTTTTGTTTGAATGTGGATTGAAAAAAACGAGCGCTGCACGCTTCTACTTCATGGATTCAAGTCTTGTGTTCAGCATAGCCAAATCCCTCTGTAAGGTTTCGTAATCCGTTGGCGTCAGCAAATCATCATTGGAGGCAGCTAAAACGTCTTCGACCGGCAAAATGCGATACCGGAAGTGTTTATCCGGTTTGTACCGGTGCACCCAGGTTGGGATAGCTTCTACCTCTTTGATGACCGTTCCGCCTTCCGTCATATTTTTGGAAACCGACACTTTAAAGATTACCCCGTAGTCCTTGGATTCTCCGCGCTGATTGGAAATGAAGTTCCCCATGGAATAAATGATGAGGCATTCCTTCCGGTTTCCTTCCTCATCGAAGGACTCCACCATTTCATAGGGCTGCACAACATGGGGGTGGGAGCCCGCGATAATATCTGCCCCCGAAGCGGCAAGCGAACGGGCCAGATTTTTCTGTTCTTCGCTAGGCGACGTCTGATATTCAATTCCGAAATGAAGAGCGACAGTGACTAAATCGGCTCCTGCGCCGCGCAGCTTTTTGATATCCGATTTAATGGCCTCCTCGGAAATCAGATTAACGAGGTAAGGTTTTCCCTTCGGAATCGGAATGCCGTTTGTGCCGTACGTATATGACAAAATTCCCATTGTTATCCCATTGCGCTCTACTAAAACCGGCGCATCGGCTTCCTCTTGAGAAGCTGCCGTCCCTGCAAAAGAGAATCCTAGCTCTTTCAGATTATCAATGGTATTGCGCAATCCGCGTTCGCCTTTGTCGAGCGAATGGTTATTGGCTGTTGACAGCATATTGAAGCCGGCGTTTTTAAGCGCTTCCGCAAGCTCGAACGGGGCATTGAATGACGGATATCCCGTGTAGCCGAAGTCCGGGCCTCCGATAGGCGTCTCCAGATTGGCCATTACCCAATCCCCGCTTTGAAGGATAGGTTTGACGGGCTCGAAGTAAGAATCAAAATTATAGCTTTTGGTTGCCGCGTCATAGGCGCCGGGCAGTTGCGGAGCATGACTCATAATATCGCCGACGCCGATCCAAACCGCTTCGGCGAATACAGGCTCTGGTGTAGGCGAAGGCATTGGCGCTGGTGTGTTTTGATCTTCGCTCAAGGGAGTGGCTTCAACCGCAATCGGTGTGGGATTATTGCCCGCAGGCGCAGGACTGCCGCTTTTTAATCCGCTTAAAACCCAGATAACGGAGGCGGCTGCCAGAAGCAGCAGCACAAAGGCGGGCAATACCCATCTTCTTTTTTTCATCTTCCCATACATCCTTTCATGCAAAGCATAGAAGCAGCATGCCTCAAGCAGAACAAATGCCCCGATGCCATGCAGCGCTCCATTCATGAGGCAAAAGGCAAGGCATCGGGGCAATACTCCGTTGCGGCACAAGACTATTGAATAAAGTGCCGCGCCGCCGCTTCAAGCTGGGCCGGGCTCCAAGAATTCCAGGCTCCCGTAAGCTCAGGTAAGGAAGAAAAGGTTAAGCGTTCCTTGGTTACGGGATGGGGGAAGGATACGGAGGTTGACCATAAAGCGATGCTGGATAAAGCGCCGGGCTTCCGGTCGCCGTATTTTTGGTCTCCCGCCAGCGGATGGCCTATATGCGCAAACTGTGCGCGTATTTGATGAGGCCGTCCTGTCTCCAGTGAAACTGCCACCAGCGATGAGGCGCCGTTATTGGCTAGAACGGAATAGCTGAGAACCGCTTCCTTGGCGTCGGGAGCGGCATGGTTCAGCACCGTTACCTTATTCCGGCTTCCATCCTTGGAAATATAATGGCGCAGCGTTGCAAAGCTGCGGGCTAGAACGCCTTGCGCAACGCACATATAGGTTTTGCCGAAGCTGCGGCTTCTGACGGCTTCTGAAAGCCGGGAGGCCGATTTGGAGGTTTTCGCGAACACCATTGCTCCGCCAACCGGGCGGTCGAGCCGGTGCACTAATCCCAGATACACGTTGCCGGGTTTATCGTAGCGAACCTTCAAATCTTCCTTCAAAATGGTGAGCATGTCGGGATCGCCCGTTTCATCAGCCTGCGAAGGAATGCCGGGCGGCTTGACAACCACAAGCAAATGATTGTCCTCGTACAAAATGGCTACCGTCATGAACGGGACTCCCAGCGGCCCAATATGCCGCATGGCAGATGCAGACCAGAAGCGGTTATTGGCAATCCAATTTCTCCGCAATTGATTTCTCCGCCATATTTGGCTTTCATGGTGTTATGCAGAAGATGATGCAGCACTGTCGGAGAAAGCCCCGTTGTATAAGAGTTTATGAGCAAAAACAGCGGATTAGGCGACAGGATGGTTGTACAGGTTTGCAGAAACGGAAATAAATTTTCTTCCAGCTTCCACGTTTCTCCGTTTGGCCCGCGTCCGTAGGATGGAGGGTCCATAATGATAGCGTCATATTGGCGGCCGCGGCGCTGCTCGCGCTGAACGAATTTGAATACGTCATCGGTTATATAGCGGATAGGCGCGTTTTCCAGACCGGACAATGCGGCATTTTCCTTCGCCCACTGCACCATGCCTTTGGCGGCGTCCACATGGCAGACATCTGCACCGGCCGCAGCAGCCGCTACAGTCGCGCCGCCGGAATAAGCAAACAGATTCAATACGCGTATGGGCCTGTTGGCATTTCTGATTTTGTCCATCATCCAATCCCAGTTAGCGGCTTGCTCCGGGAACAACCCGGTATGCTTGAAGTTCGTTGGCTTAATATGGAAGGAAAGCTCTCCGTATGATATAGTCCAGCGCTCCGGCAGGCTTGGCTTCATATCCCATTTGCCTCCGCCGGAAGAGCTTCGGTGATAGTGGCCGTCGGCTTTTTTCCATAACGCGGTTTCGTTCATAATGGGCCAAATAATTTGCGGATCGGGTCTGCGCAGCACGTAAGAACCCCAGCGCTCCAGTTTGTCCCCATCGCCCGTATCGATAATTTCATAATCTCTCCATTGATCAGCTATGTACATAGTCGGTAACCCTTCCTTGACTTCATTAAATGCGTGTTCAAAAAGCCTTCGTTTGAACAACCTCATTAAGTCTTTTAATATGTTGACATCATCGCTTATTATAACGAAGCGGAAGGCACTAATCAATGAAAGTCCTTATAGCGAACAAAGGTTACTAGCTTTTTCAAAATGTGTTTAGATTTTGTACAGTAATTGATGGTAATATTATTTATGATGCTAAAAAGAATGTTGTCGAGAATCGGCTTACCATGTCGGAGAAGGGGGAATGAGCGCATGTTGCGTTACAACCGCAATAAGGTTGTCAAATCGGTGATTGTAACCGGCGGGCTTGCGCTGTTCCTTGCGGCATGCGGCTCACAGGCGCAGGGAGCTGTGCCACGGCCGAACCAGACGGCGGCATCGCCGCCTGCTATTCATCATTATGGCGATTTGTCGAATGTGAAAGACAGACGTCAACAACTATCTCAATTTATTTCCGAACATATGATGGGACCTCACGGCATCTATACAAATTTGCTGGATACGGACCAGAATGGTGAATTAACGACGGGACACGAGCTGTTAAGCGAATCGGCCGGGCTCATGATGAGGCAAGCCGTCTTGACGGGAGACAAATCGGGGTTTGACAGGATATGGGGAGCGGCTCGCCAGACGTTTGACACGGATCAGCTTATAAGCTACCGCTATAGCCCAAAGCTCGATAAGCGTTTTTCCGTTAACGCTGCAGTAGACGATTTGCGCATCATTCGGGCGCTTTACGAAGCGGGCGCGGAGTTCCAGGCCGAAGAATACCGAATGGAAGCAGATCGTTATGGCTCGCGCTTTTATGGGACAAACGTAAAAAACGGACAATTGTACGATTTTTTTGATGCCGATTATGGCGTAACCAATGACTTTATTACGTTATGTTATATTGACTTAAAGACACTTGAACTGCTTCCCGTGGATACGGCGGACAAGAATACGCTGGTGGAGAAGATGGGCACTATTATACAAGACGGGTATTTGTCGGATGAATTTCCTTTTTACTCTACCCGTTACGACTATAGTAATGAATCGTATGCGACGGGATCTGTGAATACCGTGGAATCGCTGCTTACCATTCTGCATTTGGCCGAGGTGGGCAAACATAAGCCTGAAAGCATTTCCTTCATTAAAGAGAAGGTAAGCGCAGGGGAATTGTTTGGACGTTATTCAATAAGCGGCAAAGCCGAAACCGATATCCGCTCAACCGCCATTTACGCCATCACGGCTATGATCGGTTCGGTATTGGGTGATCAGGCGCTATACGATGAAAGCATCAGCAAAATGAACAAGTTCCAAATTAGCGACAAAGCTAGCGGGATGCTGGGCGGTTTTGGCGATACGGGGACAAAGCAGGCGTATTCCTTCGATAATTTGATGGCATTGCTTGCTTATTCATATTAATTACTACAGGAAAGAGGGCGCTTAGATGAATCAGTCCAGGGCCGGCTTAATGCTGAGGCGCTTTTTGGCTTTTATGGCCCGATATGTATCCCCTGCGGGATTTGCTGCAGGGATGGCGCTATTGATTACTTTCATCACCTTGTTTACGCCGCCTTACATCGGTATGGCAGACAACGGTGACTTTTTCCGCGTTTTATACAGTAATGGATTATATTTTCATTTACCGGACTATGACAGCCAATACCTTGGATACTTTATAAAGGAATTTGGCATTTTACAATATTATAATGAAAATGTGGCGATCTATTATTCGTCACAGTCGCTGCTCATTCAATTAGCGCTTGCCCTAAACAAGCTGTTTGTTAGTACCGTTATTTTTGATGTCAGGGTGCAATCAGCCATTTTGACTGTGCTGTTTATTGTCGCCATTTACTTACTGGTTGAAAGTCTCACTTGGAAAATGAAGCCGCTGTACGGTTACATAATTGCCATGCTTGCTGTTTTTATGTTTGCGGACACAGCATATACCGCCTTTTTTAACTCTTTTTTCAGTGAAAGCATTGTTCTCATCATGGTTATATTGGCCTTTGCCTCAGGATTATTGCTTTACAGGCGGCGTTACAACGACTACGTCATGGTTGCTGTCCTTGCAATAAGCGGTCTGCTCCTCACGACGAGCAAGCAGCAAAATGCCCCTGTTGGAATAATCCTGGCAGCTACATGTCTGTTTTTATTGCTAATTCGCAAGGAGAAAAAATTTAAGGTGATCATGTTTTCCACCTTGTTGCTGCTTTTCTTTTCAGGAATTGCAACTTATGCCTTAATCCCGAAAGAGTTTGTTAATATTAATCAATATCATGCAATGACTCGCGGCATACTGCTGGGATCGGACGATCCTGAGCGGGCACTCGAAAAAATGGGCGTCAACAAGCAATATGCTATTTTGAAAAACAGCATCTATTATGAGCCATTTACAACGGTGGATGTCAATTCGGACATATTGGAAAAGTACTTTTACAGTCAATATGGCTTTGGCGAAATTCTGGGCTATTACGTTTCACATCCCAAACAGGCCATTAGCATGCTTGATCTGGCTGCAAAAAATGCCTTTACGATTCGTCCGCCTGCAATGGGCAACTATGAAAAGGAGGAAGGAAAGCCATTTGGACAGCAAACCACGTTTTTCTCCGGTTATAGTTTACTCAAAAAGGCATTGGCGCCAAAAACCTTTGGTTTTATTGTCATCTGGATTGCTGTGGTTACAGGCGTATACATGCCGTCGTTTGTGACTGCATTACAAAGACGGGATTTCCGAAACGCATTGCGATTCCCGTTTATATTTTCAATGATTCTGATGGGGCTTTCGGGTATTTTTGTTTCCATTATTGGAGCGGGAGATGCGGATTTATCCAAGCACGAATTTTTGTTCACGGTAACCTTTGACCTTGTTACGTTTGTTGTTATTTCTGATGCCATAAGGCGCAGATTATGGCAAAGAGACAGCAGGCTGGACTCGGAACCGGAATGAATTACGGCAGCAAGCCAAGATAAGAAGGTGAAAATACATGAAATTCAAAGCGGCTGCAGCCATCTTGCTCAGTCTTCTCTATTGGTTAACAAGCAGTCTGAATTTAACTGGAGTTGATGCGTCCAATGAACAGCTAACCCCACAAAAGGTTTTGTTGCTATATGACAGCATGGCGAATGACACGAGCAAAGCGGGCAACGTTGAATTGCTGCAAAGACAGCTGGCTTCCTTTGGAATGGAGGTAACCCTTTTGGCGGAGGACTTTTATTCAAAAGGACTGCTGGACCAATTCAATTCGCTTATCCTAATTAAAAACTCTGCTGAAATCAGAACCATTAATGAAAGCTTTGAAAGGGATCTTGCAGCGTTTGAGGGACATCTTTTGCAGATTGGAGGCGTTTTATCGCCCCCTTTAAAAAAGAAGCTGCCTATAGACGTCGAGTTTACCAAAAGCAAGCAAAATGTAGTCATAGCGATGAGTGGTCTGCAGCAGGAGGTAGCTCCTGCTCAGAATGCCACATTTATTCATGTGAATCGTGAGGCTGGCCAGTTTGTGGAAAGCTACGGGACGTTAAGCCCCGTTGATTCAGATTCTGGAGTCATGCCGTTTGCCGTCATGAACAATAATGCTGCGTATGCGCCGTTATATGAAAAGGGTAACCTGAGCGAACTGGCGATGCTTTATGTTTTAAAGGAGTGGCTTGGGACAAGCGGCGACGGAAAGCTCTATTTGCTTTTTAAAGAAATTTACCCCTTCTCCGATCTGGACCTTTTGGCGAAGGCAGCCGACGAGTTGTATGAAGCTGGAATTCCGTTTATAGCTAGTGTGCGCCCCGTATTGGACAATCTGGATTATCCGGCTATGTTCAGATACATGGAGACGCTGAAGCATATTCAATCCCGCAACGGAAGCATTGTTATCAATACACCTGTCATATCTTCAACAACCAGAGATACCACCGAAATACTTGGCTACAAACTCACTTCATTTATTAATGCTTTGGGTGATTATGGCGTTGTGCCGCTTGGCATGGGAGCAGAGTTGTATTGGTCATACGATAAAGAATACGTAAATAATGGCATGGCTTTTTTTAATTCGGTAATCCTGTTTCCCAATCAATTAGTTATGCATCGCTCCCAGAGCAATGTTTCCCAGGCTTTTTCATCCGCGTTGTACAGTGTGAGCCCAGAGGAGTGGAATGAGTATCTGTCGGAACGCAAAGTCTGGGCGGATATACCGACTGATATAGCATTAACTATTGATTTTCCGGAAAACGAGCAAGAACTGGAAAAAATGGTAAGTGACCTAAATGACCAATGGCTGGTTTTTTCAGATTATAAGCTTGCAAGACATGAAGTGATAACAGAACGATTCACGATGGTTTCCGGCAATGGGTTGATGATTAACGGAAAAGGACAAATTTTGAACGACACTGAGAGAATCGTGGATTCAGATTTCCAATACGTTGAGGAGGATGAAGTCAGCTTTTCTAAATTGTTCAGTATTCAAAACAGGATATTCATGATTGTCATTTGTCTATCGCTGTTGTTTTTTGGCATTTTATTCCTGGTAGGTTACCGTTTGTATAAACGTAAATACTTGAAATAAGGAGAAGCTTATGACGATTGCCGATATATTGATGTTAATAGCCGTTATCAGCATCTGGTCTCTTCTGCTGGTTAATGTTGTGCTTATTATCGCAGGGTACTTATTTTATATACAAAGCGAAAATGAGCCCGTGCCGGAGATTAAGGGTGAGGTTCCTTTTGTTTCGATCATGGTACCGGCGCACAATGAGGGAAAAGTAATTACCAAAACGGTGGAGTCGCTGCTGGAGCTGGATTATCCTCATGACCGCTATGAAATTATCGTCATTAATGATAATTCGTCAGATAACAGCGCAGAGCTTCTGGCTGTTGTACAGCAGCGACATAAGGAGCGCAATCTCATTATAATCAGCACGGATGCAGTGACCGGGGGCAAAGGGAAATCCAATGCGCTCAACATCGGCTTCCAGCGCAGCAAAGGCGAGCTGATTGCCATTTACGATGCCGACAATACGCCAGAGCGCACAGCGCTTCGTTACCTTGTGGGTGAAATTACAAATGACCCCACTTTAGGCGCCGTTATTGGCAAGTTCAGAACACGCAACCGCGATACAAATCTGTTAACCCGGTTTATCAACGTCGAAACCTTGTCCTTTCAATGGATGGCGCAGGCAGGGAGGTGGAAGCTCTTCAAGCTTTGCACCATTCCCGGCACAAACTTTATTATGCGCCGTCACATTATCGAGGACATCGGCGGCTGGGATGTTAAAGCAATTGCGGAGGATACCGAAATCAGCTTTCGCATTTATACTATGGGCTATCGCATTAAATTTCAACCCAAATCGGTGACGTGGGAGCAGGAGCCGCAAACGGTCAAGGTTTGGTTTAAACAACGAACGCGTTGGGCGAAGGGCAATATATATGTCATTGTCAAAAACATTCCAATGTTGTTCGACAAAAAAGCGGCTAAGGTGCGTTTTGATATCATTTATTATCTATCCATTTATTTCCTCCTTGTAACATCATTGATCATATCGGATTTGTTGCTTATTCTAAATGCTTTAGGTTTTGTCCATACAACAATTGCCAGCTTCAGCTCCTTCTTGTGGCTGCTAGCGATCATATTGTTCGTTGCGGGAACCTTTATTACCTTAACGACAGAGAAGGGCGAGCTCAGGCTATCCAATGTGTGGATCATCATGTTGATGTATGTTTCTTACTGCCAGATGTGGGTGGTTGTCGCCGCTTATGGCCTGTATAACTATATTAAAGATTTATTATTCAAAAGAGAGGTTAAATGGTACAAAACCGAACGTTATTAAAGCGGAGGGTCGCATGATGAAAAAAATTTGGAGCAGAATCGGACTTATCTGCTTGGCGTTGTTAGTGGGACAGTCGATGCAATTTAGCTTTATGATTGCTAGCGCGGCAGGGGAAGCGGGAATGGCGCGATATGAGCTGCCCTTTGTATCCTCGGATGCCTCGTTATCAGGAGCATACACATCAAGACAGGAATATTTTCAATTGCCGAGTCATTGGCAGATCAATGAAGCTACGCTAAATCTGGATTACCAAGTGTCACAACTTGCTCTTGAGGATCGCTCCAGTATGACGCTGGAGGTTAATGGCGTATCCTTGTATTCTTTTAGGCCAAATCTGGAGATGGAGGGCAAACAGCGTTTATCGGTTCCCATCCCTTCCGAGCTGTTAGTAGCGGGTACTAACTCTATTACAATGACCGGCAATGTCATGACGGTTATTGATGATGTTCTCTGCGCGCCTGAAGACGATAGGGATAATTGGTTGCAGCTGTACAGCAGCTCCAGCATCAATTTTCGTTACTTAGAAGATCCGCTAAATGGTACAATTCGAAATTTTGCCGAACGCTTTTCGAGTTTCGACAGCATGAACAAAAGCTTGAACGCCGTTACGATTCCTGAGGGGGCATCGCCTTCCGAAATGGAAGCCGCGGTTTATGCATTATCCGGTTTTGCCAAATCCAATAGCCAACAGGACAAGCAGATTCCCATCATATCTTTTGATAATGAATATTATGAAAGCAAAAGATTCGTAACAGCGGTTGCGCTGTACGATCACCTTCCCGCGAAGCTTCAAGCCCTTATCGGCAACCCTGAGCTACAGGGTAAGGCATTGATAAAATTGGTTGAATCGGATAGTCAATGGGTATTGATTGTCACTTCCAAGGATGATGAACTGCTTGCGAAGGCGGGCCGCTTATTAGCCAATAGTCAGCTAGTGAGCCAACTGGACACCAGCAGCAAAATCGTGGATGCCAATACCGATGTGGCTACTCCGTCTGTAACAATTGGTCAAAATATCGTTTTGAGCGAAACGGGAGATAAAGTATCTGGTCCCCGTCACCAGGAAAGGGCTTATTTTATTGCGCTGCCGGCCAATCGTTCCATCGCAGATGCAAGTAAAATCAATCTTGATTTTCGGTATGCCAAAAACCTGGATTTTAACAGCTCCATGGTGACGGTGCTTATAAACAATACACCTATCGGAAGCAAGAAGCTTAGCAATGAACTGGCAGATGGCGATTCCTTAACGTTAACGATTCCGAAAAACATGAACATTTCGGGGAATTTCTCCGTAGTGGTTGCTTTTGATCTTGAGATAGCAAATGCTGCCTGTCTTCAAGATCAGAGCAATATGCCGTGGGCCTTTGTTACAAAGGATTCCATGCTTCAATTAAAGACGAAGGACAGAACGGATTTGTTATTTAATAATTATCCCTATCCGTTTCTGAGAGACGGCGTATTTAATGAGGTAGCGGTAGTACTTCCAAAGGAAGGTGATTCCAGTACCTATCTTAGCGTCTCCAATCTGTTTAATTTGCTTGGGCAATATGCAGAGGGCAATACGGGCAATGTCGTTTTTTATAATGACGAGGTTGCAGAGGAAACATTAAAAAGCCATAATGTTATTGCAATTGGAAGTTACCAGAACAATAAAGTGATCCGGAGCATTAACGATCATTTGTATTTTAAATATGACTCAGCCGGGAACGGGCTTTTGTCCAATGAAAAGATGAGCATCGAAACCAATTATGGCACCCGGTTGGGCAGCTTGCAGTTGCTTAATTCTCCGTTTGAAGCAGGCCATGGCTTGTTAGCGGTGACGGCTGCCGATCCGCAATATTATCAGCTAGCCTCCAAACTGATTGCCAGTTCGCAGATGACTTGGCGAATATCCGGGGATGGAGCGACGATAGACCGCGACGGCAATATCAACGCTTTCCGCTTTAAGCAGGATGCCGTTCAGGATCGGCCATCGGCAATCAGCAGCATTGCGGAAAGAACGGATGTGCTTTATTTTACTGTAGCTGCTGGGCTTGTGCTCGTGCTGGTTCTCGTTTCGATCATTCTCCTGTTCCGCAAATATAGAAAACGGGGGGATCGCAACGATGCGTAATCAAAGCAGTATTATTTCGGACAGCGGGTTTCTGCTGCTTATTGTGCTCAGCTTTATATCCATTGTTTTTACAGCCGGCGATCCCAATCAATACATGCAAAATATTATTTTCCTCAATGTTGCGTTTCTGATCGCGGTTATTACGTACTTCACAAATGTGACAGCCGGGCTGATTTTGAATCTCCTGTTTATTTTCGGCTTTGGTACCTACACGCTGTACGAAAGTCTGGTTGTGGGAGGCACGATCAGCAGCGCCAATTACTTCTGGCTGCTCATGACTCCGTTGTTTACTGTCGTTACTTGGATGTTTTCGTATGCCAGCAGACGTTTGCAGAGCGAAAACGAGCAGCTTAGAAAAACAAATGACCGTCATGCAACGATGGACGAAAAAACGAATTTACGGAATAGCCGTTCCTTTCAGAACGATGCGTCCATATTTATGGCGTTATCGACCCGCTACCAAATCCCGCTTACTCTGCTGGTCATTAACGTGAAGTATTGGGACGAGCTGCGGAGAATGATCAGCGAGGATGAAATGAACGATGCTATTTTGGAGTTGTCCAAAGTAGGGCAGACGAGTATTCGTACGAATGATGCGCTCTATATGCTAAACAGCGATAACCCGACATGGGGAATGCTGCTGTTCACCGACCGTCCAGGAGCCAATATTGTTATTGACAGGCTGCGGCAGAAGGTTAAAGAGATGAACACGGCCGAGTTTTCCGCCAGATACAAGGTTGAATTGAGCCTGAAAATCGGGGCCGTTCAATATGAGCAGGAGTCTCTCACAACACCTCTTGAATTCATTGTCAAAGCCAGAAAAGAACTGGAGTACGATGTGTAGAAAGTAAATAGCTCAGAATCTGCAATTTTACGACAAGAAGGGAAAGGCCGCAAACGCTATTGGCGTGAAAGCGGCCTTTTGTTGTTTTAGCGCACTGCCTTAATAACAATAATAATATTCCCAAATTTTGTAGGAGTCGTCCTTGCAGTCCCACCAGAAATCCCACCAGTTCTTTTTATTAAACCAGTTCCAAAAGCTTGGTTTTGGCGGGGTGTAGCTGTTTGTATGAACATAGATGTCAAAGCTGAATTGGCTGCTGCTTGTGCTTCCGCCAAAAAATGAAACAATGGTAGAAATAAAGCTTTTGTTTTTGTCCTCCACTGAAAAACCTGATGCAAAAGCGGAAGCAGGAAATGCCAGCAAAGCCATTAACAACGTCATGCAAATGACTCTTTTGAGCATGGACATGGGAAACCCCTCACATTTCCACTAATATAAAGAATGAAGTGTTCTTTATATAGAATACTACATCATGTCCCTATAATTGTAAATCAGGATTTAAAAAAATTAGGAGTCAACTCCGTATCGTTAAAACCGGTATGAAAAATAGAGGTAGCGGCAGGCGACACCGGCGGAATGAGCCAGGACCAACGTCCCGTTGTTTCCCTTCCCTGATCAGCTTCGTTTTTTTGAAAACGGGCAAATTGCTGTGCGGCAGTATGATGATCGACGATGGAAACCCCGTGTTTTCGGTAGGAATGCAGAACAGCGATGTTGAGCTCGACAAGCGCCTTGTCCTTCCAAAGGGTGAAGCTCCGGTCTGTCTGCAAGCCTAGCTTCTCGGCGATTGCGGGGAGCAAATTATAACGCGCCTCGTCGGTCAAATTGCGTGCGCCAATCTCGGTGCCCATATACCAGCCGTTAAAAGGGGCTGCAGGATAGGAAATGCCTCCAACTTCAAGGCGCATATCAGCTACGATAGGCACCGCGTACCATTTTAAGCCTAATTCCGTAATCGAGGGATATTGGGGATGCTCAATAGGCACCTCTTTGACAATACCTTTCGGCAGAGGGAATAATTGCGGTTTATCACCTGTTGCGTTGATGACAAGCGGAAGAATATCAAAAGGGGTTCCTTCGCCCTGCCAGCCCATATCCATACAAGTCCTGGTAAAGTCGAGTGAAGCGGGGTCGCCTACAATTGCTCCGTTTCGTTCATAACCCGCATAACGGATAAGCTGGTGATTCCAGATTCGCGGGCCGCATCCGTCTTGATCTGCAGCGGGGAATACGGTGATGAACGGCCGAATGGTTCCACCATTTGTTGCCGCAGAAATATGCTCAAGCAGCGCTTCAGCCATTGCCTCAGCCGTTTGGACATGACGGGCGTCGGTCACGCTCAAGCTTTCCCAAAATAACCGGCCGATGCAGCGGTTGCTATTGCGCCATGCCATTCGAGCGCCATGCTCCAATTCTTCTGTGGTGTGATAATAAGTACCGCTATTTTCAATTTCAGCTTGAACGGTCTGGATTCGATTTTTCGTTTCAATATCGCTTTTCTCCAGCTCCTGGTAGCATCTTCTAATAAATTGTTCAGCTTCGGCTAATAAAGAGGCATTTTCTTTTGTATGGTTCAAAGATGTTCACCTTCGATTTTTGACATCCCTAGAAAGCTCCACTTGCCATCATCGGCTTGCTTGAAATGGTAGCTCCACAAGAAATGACTGTGATGGAATTCGGTGTCACTAACCGGATAGATCGGATTCAACTCTTTATTATTCCAAATAAAGTAATATCCATTTTCGTTTTCGCCAACAACCGCCCGGCATCCGTATCCCTCATAAGTGCCCTCAAGATGCTGGAAGTGTCCGGCTGGCAGGCTGCAGGCTGGCGGGAATTGCGGGATCGACGCATCATGGCCCAAGGCAATATCGGCGAGACTTTCGGCTAATGCACTAACGGGAATAAAGTTGTAGTTGCTCAAAACAATAACCGTCAGCTTCTCTTCGGGGTAACGATGCAGCTCGGTTCGGAAGCCGTGATAGGCCCCGCCATGGTACATTCTTCTATGTCCGTTTCGACGGTCAAGAAACCAGCCCAAGCCATAAGGCGCCGACTCATCGCGAAGCATATCTTCAATTTGGCTTTGCGGCAGCAAGCTGCTTCCATAGAAGGACTGATCCCATTTCAGCAGGTCTTCCACCGTTGAATACATTCCGCCGGCGGCGCCAACGGAGCTTGTATCAACATATTCGGCAGGAATAGGAGCATTGCCCGAAGAGTGGTAGGCGGAAGCCAAATCCTGAACGATGGCTTGGCCTGTCAAAAGTCCTGTATTATTCATCTCAAGCGGGCCTAAAATAAACGTTTGCAGAAATTGGCCATAGCTCAAGCCGCTGACTGCCTCCACGATAAGTCCTAGCAGATAGTAACCGGAATTGTTATAGCTGAACCTTTCACCCGGAACGCCATGGGGAAGATGTTTCGTGAGCAGCTCAAAAAACGCTTCTTTTCCCATCGGCCATTTATTATAGTTGCCGTTGTATTCCGGCAAGGATGTCATGTTGGGTAAGCCGGAACGATGGTTCAGCAATTGTCTGATCGTAATGTCGTCAAACGCCTTCATTTCAGGTATGTATTGTGATGCAAGGCCATCCAGCTGAAGTTTATTTTGTCCAGCCAGCAGCATAATCGCCATGGCGGCAAAGGATTTACTTATGGACCAGATGCCGAAGCGGGTATTGCGCCGATGGGGGACGCGGTGCTCCAGAGATGCGGAGCCGTATGCGCCCAAATGGATGATTTCTCCTTGACGGGCAATTAGCAAAGTTCCGCTAAAAGGCCATTTTTCCCGATATTGCTCCATATATTTTTGCAGGGATGACGCTAGTGTAGCCGTTGTATTCATGCGGGATGCTCCTTCCGTTGATAACCACTATTGTAGCATGAACTATGCGGGTTCAACTAATAATGCGCCGCTTGACTCCATATCAGAAACTGCTTCTTAAACAAAGGGCGGCCCATCGCCATTCTCCCTGGGGAGATAGCAACGGGCCGCCTGTTTGTCCCTTCTTGCGTTTGCTTAATTCGGCGCACACCGGTCAGGAATACGGAATGAAATGCTGGTCCCTTGGTCCGGGGCGCTTTGGATAAACAAACCTTTACCATAGTGCTGGATCAAGCGACGATGCGTATTGGCTATGCCGATGCCGCCTTCTCGGTCAA
>PJUA01000514.1_pt1 | contig 19012 bp, 19 predicted proteins | sample 1512151 | NCBI WGS metagenome assembly PJUA01 (sample SAMN08177678, study PRJNA422409) | Soil metagenome, whole genome shotgun sequencing project. | isolation source: Soil enriched on filter paper: beechwood xylan treatment | place: USA: Madison | collected 2015-01-15
CCATGTTGATATCGATGATCTGGGCGCCGCGCTCGACGTTGTACTTCGCGCAGTCGGCCAGCATGACGGGATCGGCCCCGGCGATCTGCACCGCCTTGGGTTCCATCTCGCCATCGTGGTTGATACGGCGCGAGGTCTTCTCGCTGTGCCACAGCCGGGGATCGGAAGCCGCCATTTCGGACACGGCATACCCTGCCCCCAGCTGCTTGCACAGCTGGCGGAATGGACGGTCGGTCACGCCCGCCATGGGAGCGACGAACACGTTGTTTCGCAGGGAGTAAGGCCCAATGTTCACGACGTGGATCAGGGGGAGGTACGGGGAAGGGCGCTATTTTAGCGCGATTGACGGCCTCGCCCAACAAGAATCGGGCGCGGTTACATCTTTGGGGCTGATTATTTATTGGGCAAAATCAATTGTTGGCAGTATGCCAATCCTGATTGCCATCCTGCAAGAATCCGGGCCGCGTGGCGCGGCCCGGCGTGCTGATTCAGCGGTCGACCTCGTCCAGCGTCTCGCGCTGGAGGTGACCGATCTCGCCCCAGGAACGGATATGGGCGCGTTGGCCATCCCAGTGCAGGCGGTTGACGCTGGCGTTGAAGATGTCGAAGTTGCGCGGCTGGGCGAAGGAGCTCTGGCTGGCCCAGTGATGGATGCACTCCAGCACGCCGCCATGGGTGACGATGGCCACCTTGCGGTACGGGCCCGAGGCCAGTACCCGCTGCACCGCCGCGACCGAGCGCGCGTAGAACTCGCGCATGGTCTCGGCGATACGCTCGCCGGCCGGGTAGCGGAAGTCCGGCTCGCGGGCTTTCCACTGCCGATAGGCCTCGGGATAGCGCGCCTCGATCTCCACATGGCGCAGACCTTCGAAGGCGCCATAGCAGCGCTCGCGCAAGCCGGTATCGATGACTACCTGCCGTCCGCTGGCCTGGGCCACCGCCTGCGCGGTGTCGCGGGCGCGCTGCAGGTCGCTGGCGAAGATGGCATCGAGGCCCTCCTCGGCCAGCAGCTCGCCCAGTGCCAGGACCTGGCGCTGGCCAGCCTGGTTGAGCGCAATGTCGATATGCCCTTGCAGGCGCTTGTCCACGTTCCAGTCGGTTTCGCCGTGGCGGATCAGCAGGATGTCGGTCATGCGAGGTTTCAGGTGCGCGGTACGGCGCTGGGGTTGAGGGTGTACAGGCCGGTGAGGGAGGCCTGCGCCAGGACATGGTCGCGTAGCGCCGTCACCACCACCGAGCCTTCCAGGTTGCCGGCCACCGGCAGCTGTTCCACGTCCAGGGCATAGAGGGTGAAGATGTAGCGGTGCACCAGCGCATCGTTCCATGGCGGGCAGGGGCCGTCGTAGCCGAAATAGTCGCCGCGCATGTCGCCGTCGCCGGCGAACCAGCCGGTGTAGTCGTTGATGCCCTGGCGTGCACCAGGCATGACGTCGCCCAGCACCGCCGGGCCCGGCTTGCCGCGTGCGGTCACGCCGTTGCTGAACTGGCCGGCCTTGATCTGGCTGACACTGGCCGGAATGTCCACCAGGGTCCAGTGATAGAAATCCACCCGCGGCAGTTCCAGCGGCACGGTCTTGCCTTCCTGGTTGACGTCGTCGCCACGGGAAGGCACGTCAGGGTCATGCACCACCAGCGCCAGCGACCTGGTGCCGGCCGGCAGATCGCTCCAGGCGAAGTGCGGGTTCCGGTTGGCCGACAGGGCGACGTGGGTCTTGGGGTCCATCACCGCGAAGGCGAACTCGCCGGGGATGTTGCTACCGTCCTTGAAAGAATCGCTCCAGAATTTCATATCACCTCCTAAAGTAAGGCCACATTCAACACGCTTTGCAAATTCATTTGGGGACGTCCGGCCCGGCTTCAAGCCGGACCGAGGTTCATGACACCAAAGCCGGAGGCTTCACCTGCAGCCAGAAAGTGACCGGCCCGTCGTTGGTCAGCGACACTTTCATGTCGGCGCCAAAACGGCCGGTGCCGACCTTTTCCTGTCCATGCTGCCCCCGCGCCTGCGCCACGAAGTGCTCAAACAGCTGACGTCCCAGTTCGGGCGCGGCCGCTGGCGTGAAGGAGGGGCGTGTGCCGGAATTGGTATCGGCGGCCAACGTGAACTGCGGGATCAACAACAGGCCGCCTTGCACGTCGACAACACTACGGTTCATCTTGCCTGCCTCGTCGCTGAAGACGCGATAGGCCAGCAGCTTCTTGAGCAGGGCATCGGCCTGGGCCACGCCATCATGGCGTTCGGCGCAGACCAATACCATCAGGCCGGGGCCGATGGCACCCAGCGTCTGCCCGTCCACCACCACGGCAGCCTGGCTGACCCGCTGCAACAGGGCAATCATGCGCGCACCAGCTTACGCCAGGGTGACGCGGGCAAACTTGCGCCTGCCGACCTGCACCACGCACTGGCCGGCCTCGACCTTCAAACCCTTGTCACTGATGACAGTGCCGTCGATACGCACGCCGCCCTGCTCCACCATGCGCAGTGCTTCCGAGGTAGAGGCACAGAGGTTGGCCTGCTTGAGCAACTGGCCGATGCCCAGCGGCGCGCCCGACAGCGAGACCTCGGGGATGTCGTCCGGGATGCCGCCCTTGGAGCGGTTGACGAAATCGGCCAGCGCGTCTTCGGCAGCCTGCTGCGAGTGGAAGCGGGCCACGATCTCCTGGGCCAGGGCAACCTTGATGTCACGCGGATTGCGGCCCCCCTCGACCTCGGCCTTGAAGGCAGCGATCTCGGCGATGGAGCGGAACGACAGCAGGTCGTAGTAGCGCCACATCATCACGTCGGAAATGCTCATCACCTTGGCGAACATGGTGTTGGCCGGCTCGGTGATGCCGATATAGTTGCCCTTGGACTTGGACATCTTTTCCACGCCGTCCAGACCTTCCAGCAGCGGCATGGTCAGGATGCACTGCGGCTCCTGGCCAAAGTCCTTCTGCAGTTCGCGGCCCACCAGCAGGTTGAATTTCTGGTCGGTGCCGCCCAGTTCCAGGTCGGACTTCAGGGCCACCGAGTCATAGCCCTGCATCAGCGGGTAGAGGAATTCATGCACCGAGATCGGCGTGCCTTCCTTGAAGCGCTTGGTGAAGTCGTCGCGCTCCATCATGCGCGCCACGGTGTAGCGCGAGGCCAGCTGGATCATGCCGCGGCTACCCAGGGCATCGCACCATTCGGAGTTGTAGCGGATTTCGGTCTTGCTGGCATCCAGCACCAGGCTTGCCTGGGCGAAATAGGTCTTGGCGTTGATCTCGATCTGTTCGCGCGACAGCGGCGGACGGGTGGCATTGCGGCCGGACGGGTCGCCGATCATCGAGGTGAAGTCGCCGATCAGGAAGATCACCTGGTGTCCCAGGTTCTGCAACTGGCGCATCTTGTTCAGGACCACCGTGTGACCCAGGTGCAGGTCAGGGGCGGTCGGGTCCAGTCCCAGCTTGATGCGCAGCGGCTGGCCGCTCTGCTCGGCACGCGCCAGCTTCTGCGCGAATTCGCTTTCGATGAGCAGCTCATCGATACCGCGTTTGGTGATGGCCAGCGCCTCCTGGACCTTGTCGGAGAGGGGCAGTTTGGACGGGGCGGCGGAGGGCGCGGAAGGGGTGGACTGGTCGGCGTTCATCGATATAACTAAAAAATTGGCATTTGTAGGACAAGACCGCTAAAGCGTGTTGCTATAATTCCGACTTTCGTTTTTCTGCTGGGCGCCAGGACGCCGCCTCAGAAGCTCATCAGCAGGAACAATATTCACACCCGTGCGTATGAAGAATTACGCGGGCGCAACACGGCGGGGGGACAGGAAACGCCGCATTGCAGCCGTACCCGCCATCCGCCACGGAAACGTCAGATTTTAACGTATTCGTATTGCATGTTCCCACAAGATAAACTCAAGCACCTCTCGTCCCTGTGCTTCACCGCGTTGCGATCCTGCCACCACAAAGTCGCCGCCTCCTCGCCCAAGACCCGCATCGTCGGCGCCAGCGCCCTGTTCCTGGCGGCCTTTACCATCGGCGCCGCCGGCTTCGCACCGGCCGAGCCCGACCTGAAGGACGCCCCGGTCAACCCGATTTCCAAGGAACTGGCCCTGCCCGACCTGCAACAGCAGATCAGCGCACTGGAAGAGCGTTCGCAGTATTACGTGAACGAAGAGAAGGTACGCAGCGGCGACACCCTGGCCACCCTGCTCAACCGCCTGGGCGTGGATGACGACGAGGCCACGGCCTTCATCAAGTCCGACACCCTGGCGCGCACGGTGATGCAGTTGCGCGCCGGCAAGCGTGTGGTGGCCCAGACCGACGACAATGGCGAACTGGTCAAGCTGTCGGCCACCCTCGACGACGGCAGCGACACCCCGAAGAACCTGGTCATCTCGCGCCAGGACGGCAAGCTGACCGCCCAGGCGCAGCCGGCCGTGCTGGAGCGGCGCGTGGAAATGCGCGCCGGCACCATCTTCTCCTCGCTGTTCGCGGCCACCGATGCGGCCCAGATCCCGGACGCCATCGCCATGCAGCTGGTGGACATGTTCGCCACCAACATCAACTTCGCTTCCGACCTGCGTCGCGGCGACCGCTTCAACGTGGTCTACGAGACCTATTACCAGAACGGTGACCTGGTGCGCACCGGTCGCGTGCTGGCCGGTGAATTCGACAATGCCGGCAACCGTTACCAGGCGGTGTGGTTCAGCGACCCGGCCAGCAAGATCGGCGGTGGCGGCTACTACGCCTTCGACGGCAAGTCGCTCAAGAAGGCCTTCCTGAAGTCGCCGCTGGCCTTCACCCGTATCTCTTCCGGCTTCTCGATGCGCCTGCACCCCATCCTGGGCCAGTGGAAACAGCACACCGGCGTGGACTTCGCGGCACCGACCGGCACCCCGATCCATGCGGCGGCCGATGGCGTGGTCGACTTCGTGGGTCAGCAGAACGGCTATGGCAACATCGTCGTCATCAAGCACTGGAGTGGCTACTCCACCGCCTACGGCCACATGAGCCGCTTCGCGCCCAACATCAAGAAGGGCATGAAGGTCAGCCAGAACGACGTGATCGGTTTCGTCGGCATGACCGGCTGGGCGACCGGCCCGCACCTGCACTACGAGTTCCGCGTCAACAACCAGCCGCGCAACCCGCTGTCGGTGGAAGTGCCCAATGTCCAGGCATTGACCGGCCCGCAGATGCAGCGCTTCCGCGCCGTGGCCGACGAGATGCAGCACCGCATGGCCATGCTGCGTGTACCGGGCGCGCCGGATGTGAAGCTGGCTTCCATCAAGTAATTCCGGCCGGCATCGTTTCTGCCGGCATGAGCTACGAAGGGCGGTCGCTGTAGAATCAGCGACCGCCCTTTTCTTTTTCCTGCGCCCCTGCCATGAGTTCTTCTTCGTTCCCGTCGTCTTCCCGGCCCCCTTCCCTCTACATCGGCCTCATGTCCGGCACCAGCCTCGATGGCGTCGATGGCGTGCTGGCCGACTTCGACGGCCAGGCCATTTCGGCCACGCTGGCAGCGGCCTACGTCCCCTTCCCCGACCATCTGCGTGCCGACCTGATGGCACTGCAGGCAGCCGGTCCCAACGAGATCGAACGCGAAGCCATGGCCGCCAATGCACTGGCGGTGCACTACGCCGACTGCGTGGCGCAACTGCTGCTGCAATCGGGCAAGTCGGCGGCCGACCTGCGCATGGTGGGGGTGCACGGACAGACCATCCGCCATCGCCCGGAACTGGGCTTCACCCGCCAGACCAACAACCCGGCGCTGCTGGCGGAGTTGACCGGCATTGACGTGGTGGCCGACTTCCGCAGCCGGGACGTGGCCGCCGGCGGCCAGGGGGCGCCGCTGGTACCGGCCTTCCACCGGGCCATCTTCGGCGATGCGTCGCAATCGCGGGTAGTGGTCAATATCGGCGGCATCGCCAATGTCAGTATCCTGCCGGCCGGTGAAGAAGGGGCCTATGGCTTCGATACCGGCCCCGGCAATGCGCTCATGGATGGCTGGATACAGCTGCACCTGCAGCGCAGCTACGACGCCAACGGCGACTGGGGCGCCAGTGGCCAGGTACACGCCGGCCTGCTGGCGCAACTGCGTGACGAAGGCTTCTTCCGCGCCGCGCCGCCCAAGAGTTCGGGACGCGACCTGTTCCACCTGGACTGGCTGCAGGCAGCCCTGCAGCGCAGCGGGCAAACCATCCCGGCACCCGACGTGCAGGCCACACTGACCATGCTCACCGCCAGCACGATCGCCGATGCCATCGTGGCCCATGCGCCGGATGCGGGCCAGGTCTATGTCTGTGGTGGGGGGGCTGAAAATGCGCTGCTGATGCGACTGCTGCGTCAGCAGTTGCAGGGGCGCGCCGAGGTGCAATCGACGGCCGTGCTGGGTGTGGCGCCCCAACGGGTGGAAGCGCTGGCCTTCGCCTGGCTGGCGCGCCGCTTCGACCTGCGTCTGCCGGGCAACCTGCCGGCGGTGACCGGAGCGCGTGGCCTGCGGGTACTGGGCGCACTCTATCCTGCCTGAGCTGCCTGATCTGCCGGACCAATCCCCCTCTGGCCGCCCACAAGAAAAAGGCCGTCCTGCCTAAGCCGGACGGCCTGAACTTTTGCGCTGGATGACCGGTTTCACCCGACTACCCGGCGCCCTCAAGAACTGTTGAAGACTATTGCACGGCACTGAAGCTGGTGCTGCTCATCTCTGCATGAAACGCTCTGTAGCGATCAGGTGCGATCAGTAGCGCGAGATACGACCGTTATCCAGGCGCACGCGGTCACCGACGCGGAAGTCGGTATTGTCTTCCTGTGCGAAGGTCTGCAAGGAGCCATCATTCATGCGAACGCGGATGTTGTAGACCTGGTGGCCGGCCGAATTGTTACGTTGCACCTGGTTGCCGGCGTAGGCGCCACCGGCGGCGCCCGCCACGGTCGCCAGTACACGGCCGGTACCGCCACCGACTGCATTACCGAGCAGGCCGCCAGCCACGCCGCCGACCACGGCACCGGCAACACCGTTGCTTTCCTTGTGGGTGACTTCGATGGCCTCGACCACGCCGGTACCGGAATAGGAGGCAACGCGATCATAGTTCTGCGACTGCGGGGCCGCGCCGTAGGGTTGCTGCGGGCTGGCGCAACCGATCAGCAGGCCGGCGAAGCTGGCGCTGACGATGGCCAGCGAAATGTAGTGGTGGCGAGTGGACATGGGGCTCTCCTGATCTGGCGATAGACGATGGATGCAGTGTGCCGCGCCGGCAGCGCGCACGGCATCGGAGAAGCCCGGGAAACGGTGTCAGAGAAATGAGGACGTCGCCGTCAGCAGACAGGCCTTAACGGATAGGACTCAGTTGAGCCAGCCGCGCCGACGGAAGTACCAGAACGGCGCAATGGCCGAACCGATCATCATCAGGATCGCCAGCGGATAGCCGATGGGCCAGTCCAGTTCCGGCATGAGCTTGAAGTTCATGCCGTAGATGCTGGCAATCAGGGTCGGTGGCAGGAAGGCTACCGACGCCACCGAGAAGATCTTGATGATCTTGTTCTGGTTGATGTTGATGAAGCCGACGGTGGCGTCCATCAGGAAGTTGATCTTGTCGAACAGGAAGGCGGTGTGGCCGTCCAGCGATTCGATGTCGCGCAGGATCTGGCGGGCGTCCTCGAACTGCTCCGAACTCAGGAGCCGCCCGCGCATCAGGAAGCTGACCGCACGCCGCGTATCCATCATGTTGCGACGGATACGGCCGTTCAAGTCTTCTTCGTGGGCGATGGTGTTCAGGACGTCGGCGGCATCCTGGTCGGACAGGCTCTTCTTGAGCACGCTGGTGCTCACCGCCTCCAGCTTCTGGTAGATGCCTTCCAGGGCATCGGCGGAATATTCGGCATCGGTCTCGTAGAGGTCCAGCAGCACGTCGCGATAGTCGCCGATGGAACCGGGCCGCGAACGGGCGCGCATGCGCACCAGGCGGAACACCGGCAGGTCTTCGGCGTGCACCGAGAAGAGGATGTTGCGGGCCAGGATGAAGGCCACCGTCATGGTGGAAGAGGAATCGTCATCCCCTTCGAACAGGAAGTCGGTGCGCAGGTGCAGGTCGCCGTTCTCGGCCTCGAAGTAACGGGCCGAGGCTTCGATGTCGCTGAATTCATCCTCGTCCGGCAGGGTCACGCCATAGATGCTCTTGACCCAGGCGCGCTCCTCGTCGTTCGGCTCGGTCAGGTCCACCCAGACCGGCGCCGCCTGTTCCAGGTCGGTACGGCTGTCGATGTTGACCTGGCTCAGTCGTCCGTTTTGCAACACGAATACATTGATCATGGGTTCTCGCTGGATGGAACGCGGGTGGGAGTGCGGCGACCCGCTGCCGCCGGTGCAGGCCGGCGCGACCTCAGGCGCGAAACGTGCGCAAGTGTACGTTCAACCCCGGCGCCAGGCAAGCACGACACGGGGCCTGTTGTCAGGCCCGTGCTGGCAGCCTGACGTCATACGCCGGTCATGCGCACGCGGCAAGAAAATCCCTCACTTGTGGGTGGGCGGCAGCGTGGCGGCGTTCATGCGGCGCAGGATCAGCCCGGTACGGGCCGCCAGATAGGCCGAGCCGCGATTGCGGTCGTAGTAGCGCGGACGCGGCAGCATCACCGCCAGGCGCGCGGCCTGCTCCGCACCCAGGCCGGCGGCCGTGGTGCGGTAATAGTGCTGGGCGGCGGCCTCGGCGCCGAATACGCCATTGCCCCACTCCACCACGTTGAGATAGATCTCGAAGATGCGCTGCTTGTCCAGCAGGAATTCCAGCATGTAGGTGATGATGAATTCCTGGCCCTTGCGCAGGTAGCTGCGCTCGCCGGAGAGGAACAGGTTCTTGGCCAGTTGCTGGGTGATGGTGGAGCCACCGGCGACCACCTTGCCCTTCTTCTCGTTCTTTTCGTAGGCCTTTTGCAGGGCTTCCCAGTCGATGCCGTCATGCTCGGAGAAATTGGAATCCTCGGAAGCGATGATGGCGCGCTTGAGATTGTTGGAAATGCGCGCATACGGCGTCCAGCGGAATTGCAGCTGCGCGTTCGGGTCCTTCTCGCGCAGCAATGACAATTGCTGACGCATGAAGCTGGTGGACTCGGGGTTGTGGTCCTTCCACCACCAGATCTGGACGAAGAAATACGCCTGCAACAGCAGCACCAGTGCGATGGGCAGGACGATGATCCAGAAGAGCAGCTTGCGTAGCGATTTCATGTGCCGGTTCTTGTTCTGTGGTTCTCGGGTATCACGATGTGCAGATTCTCGCGCGTGCCGGCCGGGCCGACCCTGGGCGCAGGCCCCTCATTGCGCCAGTTGCGCGCGCAGGCTGGCGAATACCTCGGCGGTGGCCGGACGCACCCCGCGCCACAGGTGGAAGGCTTCGGCCGCCTGCTCCACCAGCATGCCCAGGCCATCGCGCACGCAGGCGCCGTGCTGCTGGGCGCTCTGCAGGAAGATCGTGGGCTGGCGGCCATACATCATGTCGTAGGCCAGGGTGTCGCTGCCGTAGACCGACACCGGCAGCGGCGGCAGGTCGTCGGTGAGGCTGGCCGAAGTGGCATTGACGATGACATCGAATACCCCGTCCAGTTCGGCATAGGCGGCGCTCTTGACCGGGCCGTGCGAGGCGAACTGCGCGGCCAATTCGGCCGCCTTGGACTGGGTGCGGTTGACGATCACCAGTTCGGCCGGCTTTTGCTGCAGCAGCGGCAGCAGTGCCCCGCGCGAGGCACCGCCGGCCCCCAGCAGGAGCACGCGACGCCCCGCCAGCGCCTGGCCGGCATTGACCACGATGTCAGTCACCAGGCCGGCACCATCGGTGTTGTCACCCAGGATGCGGCCGTCTTCGAACTTGAGGGTATTGACCGCGCCGGCCAAGCGGGCACGCTCGGTCAGCTGGTCGGCCAGGGCATGGGCCTCCAGCTTGAAGGGGACGGTGACATTGGCGCCGCGTCCGCCACGCCGCTGGAACACCTGCACCGCCGCCTTGAAGCCATGCAGTGGCGCCAGCAGGCGATCGTAGTGCAGTTGCTGGCCGGTCTGGGCGGCAAACTGTGCGTGGATCTCGGGTGATTTGCTGTGGGCAATGGGATTGCCGATGACGACGTATTCATCCATGGTGGTCCGCCTGCTCCCTTGTTCTCTGTTTTCGTTGAATGATCCGCCAGCGCTCCTGCCCCGCGCCGCTGACCCTCAGTGCGTCAGCCTCTCAGCCGGCCCCCAGTTCCGCCTGCACACCCTGGTCCCTCGTGAAGCGGAAGCGGGTGATGATTTCCCATACATCGTCCTTGCCGCTGGTGCGCATGTTCTCCGGGAAGCGGCCGAACGGCGCCGAGCGGCGCACGATGGCCACCGCCGCCTGGTCCAGTGCGGCATTGCCGGAACTGGACCTGACCACCACACCGCCATCGCGTTCATAGATGGTGCCGTCCTGGAAGACCGGGATGACGATCAGCAGTTCACCATAGAGCTTCTTGCCGTCCCGGGTCGGGAAGTTCAGGGTACCGATCTTTTCTATCTTGTCCTGCAGCGTCTTGTAGTACTGGGCATAGCCGACTTCACGGGTGCTGGGCGTGATCTGGGTCTTCTTCGGGCGCTTGTTGTATTGCTCGATGTTCTTTGCGACCTCGGCTTCCATGCGCGCCATGGCCTTGGCCGTCTCGGTCATGTCGTGCGCGTTGGGCTGCGGCGTCTCGACCGGCTTGACCTGGTCGGCGCTGGTCACATGCTGCTGTGCCGCCTGCAACTGCGCGAGCATCTTGCGCTGCTGCTGTTCCAGTTCGACCACCTTGCGTTGCGCGGCCTTGACGCTGTCGCCGCTCTCGACCCGCTGCATGTCCGGCAGCGGTGACTTGGCGCGGCCGTCCTCGGCATTGCCGCCCCCATCCAGGTTGGCCTGCGCCAGCGCCTGGGCGTTGACCGGCTTCCTGTCGTGCTTGGCGTTGACCAGGATGACTTCCAGTTCCGGGTCGGACGGCTTGAAGCGGAAGGCATCGGGCGCGGCGAAGTGTACGGCCAGCAGCAGGCCGTGCACCAGCAGCGAGAGACCGAGCGCCACGCTGAGCAGGCGATGTTGAGCAAACAGGTTCACGGCAGGCAGGCAAAAGCGACGATAAGGACAGCGGCAATTCTACGCCAGCACCGCCTCATTGCGCCGCTGCGGCGGGCGGGTTTTCGCCATCGGCCGCTGCTTCCGTTTCAGCGGCAGCGTCGGGTTCACCCTCCCCGGCGTCGGTCGCTTCGTCGCCGGGGGCATCCTCCTCGCTGCCCAGCGCAGCCATGCCCTCCAGCAACTCCTCGTCGTCCTCACCCAGATCAGTGGCCAGGGCCTGGGCCGCCGCGGCCGGCACTTCCAGCAGGCGTGCTTCCACGCTGAGATCGACCTCGTCCCAGCGCAGCAGGTCGAGCTTGACCTGCAGGCCGCGCGCCAGTTGCGGCAGGCCGGGCATGCGCAACACCAGCGGGATATCGACCAGGCGCAGGATTTCGTCCTTCAGCACCACCGCTTCCACGGTGCGGGCGTTTTCCTGGGCCAGCCAGCGCAGGCACCAGTAGCGCTCCATGGTGGACTGGAAGTCGGCATAGCCGGAATAGGCCGCGTCGAAACCGGAGACGATGGCGAACAGGTCGGCGTCACGCGGCTTGAAGGGCGCCACCAGCGGTGCGGTCACGCCATGCTCGATGCAGGCCAGGATCTGCCACTGGTTGACCAGGTCGGTATAGCGACGCAGGGGCGAGGTGCTCCAGGCGTACTGGTCCACGCCCAGTCCCTGGTGGGGAGCGGCATGGGTGACCATGCGCACCTGCATCTTGGCGGCCCAGCCGCCGGCACCGCCGCCCTGGGCGCGATAGATGCCCGGCACGCCGTGGTCGGCCATGAGCTTGCCCCAGGTGCTGTTGGCGAAGATCATCAGTTCGGCCACGATCTTGTCCAGCGGCGCGCCACGACGGCGACGGACAATGCTGACCACGTCGTTCTCGACGTAGAAGTTGAAGTCCACGCGGTTGTTCTGTTCCGGCCGCAGGCCGAAGGCCTCGCGCTTGGCCATGCGGCCCTGCTCCAGCAATTGCACCCATTGCCAGAGCAGCGCGATCTCGTCCTTGTGCGGATAGTCACCGCGATTCTCGGCCAGGGCTTCCTCGGTGACCAGGTCATCGAGGTCGTTGTGGCGCAGGTTGGCGGCAATCGGCACCAGTTCGGCGCGGGTTTCGGTGGCCAGCACTTCCCAGCCGGCCGGGTCCAGCGTGGCATACAGCGACAGCGCCGGGCGGGCGGCGCCGGCGTCCAGGGTGTAGGTAGCCACCAGATCGTCGGGCAACATGGTGATCTTTTCGCCCGGCATGTACACGGTGGACATGCGCGCGCGCGCCATCGCATCGATGGCGTCGCCGCGCTTGATGGCCAGGCCCGGTGCGGCGATGTGGATGCCCACGCGCAGCTTGCCGTCGGCCAGTCGGGTCACCGACAGCGCATCGTCGATTTCGGTGGTGGTGACGTCGTCGATGGAGAAGGCCTGCACATCGGCGGTGGGCAGGTCTGTGGTCGGCGCAGGGATGTCGATGGCCGGGAAGCCCGTGCCACGCGGGAAGAACTCATGAAGGAAGCGCGCATAGTGCAGGTCCTTGGGCGAGGCTACGCCGCCGGCGGCCAGCATCAGGCGCTGCGGGGTGGTCTGCAGTTCCTTGGCGGCGGCGTCCAGGGCCTTGTATTCGATGCCGTTCTTGTCCGGCTTGAAGAGCAATTGCAGGGCAATCGGACGGAAGGCCTCGGGCAGCTTGTGGGCCTTGAGTTCTTCCACATAGGCGGCCTGGGCCAGCAATTGCTGCTTCTTCTTTTCCAGGCCGGCCAGGGCGGCCTGCAGCGAGGCTTGCGGGGCCGCCTTGTAGCGTCCGCGACCCTTCTTGTAGAAGTAGATCGGGGCGTGATGCAGGCACAGCAGGAGACCCGCGGCTTCCGGTGGCAGGGGCGCGTGGCCGAAGTATTCGGCCGCCAGTTCGGTGAAGCCGAACTCTTCCTCGCCAGCCACTTCCCACAGGAAGTCCAGGTCGACCTCGGCGGCGATGGCCTGCGCCTGCTCCAGCAATTCCTGCGGCGCAGGAGAGGCGAACTGCAGCAGCGCGTCGCGCGACTTGACCTTGGTGCGCTTGCCGGAGGCCATCTCGACCTGGTAGGACTCGCCCTGCTGGGTCATGATGGAGCCGGCCTTGAAGTCGCCGGATTCTTCGAACAGTAAATTCATCTGCTTCTATCGCTTCTCAATCTGGTACATGGGCCGGCACCGGACGCATCAGCGCCTCCAGTGCCGGCAGGAAAACATCGGTGACCATCAATATCCCGCCGCGCCGCGTAAACAGGGAGCGGCGTGCCAGCAGGGTGGTCGGTAGCGGGGTCTGCGGCAGGGCCTGCGCGATGCGGCGCATCAGCGGGTGGCCAGACCTCAGGCGAGCATACTGGATGGGGCGGCGCCCGACCAGCGGATCAAAGAACAGGTTGGCGCCCAGCGGCGTATTGCCCAGCTTGCTGAAGAAAGGCCAGTCGGATTTCACCGAGCCGGTGGACAAGACGGTGTGACCGAACACCACCGGCCGACCGTCGCAATGCAGGATCACGTCGCGCTCGACCACCCGGCTGCGCGCCGCCACGCCCAATGCCTCATGCTCATCGGCCAGGATCATGGCGGGCCGCTGGCGCAACAGGCGCACGCTGAAGGCGTCGGTACGGGCCTTCAGTTTCAGGGTCATGGAACCGGGGTCGGCCAGCCAGGCGCGCACGCAGCGCATGCGCTGGCCCTCGGTGGCCAGCAGCGTTGCCAGCGCCTGCGGGTGCGCCATCCAGCGCGCCTTGCGCGGGACACATCGCATCAACGCAGCACCTTGCCCGCAGGCGCGACACCGCAGAAAGCCAGCACTTCGTCCAGGTAGTCCACGAATTCGGCCATGCCGTGGTCGCTCCCCTGGATGACGATCTGACGCGCACCCGGGTAATGGGCCACCATCTCGCGCCAGTCCAGCACTTCGTCGCCGGTGGCGGCCAGCAGCAGGTAGCGCTGCGGGCGGCTGATGGCCGGGACCACCAGCGAGCGCAGTTCGGCGATGTATTCGTGCTTGAATTCGAAGGGTTCGTCGGAGTGATACTGGGTGCTCACGCCGACATAGGATTCCAGGTCGCGTGGCGGCTTGACCGCCGGATTGAGCAGCACGGCGCGGCAACCGAGGTGTTCAGCCAGCCAGGTGGCATAGAAGCCGCCCAGCGAAGACCCGACGACAGTCAGCTGCGCCGGGTCGACACCGGCCACCAGCGACCCGGCCAGGGCAATGGCTGCAGCGGGCGAAGCCGGCAGTTGCGGGCAGAGGTAGTCGTCCTGCAAGCCCAGCTCGGCCATGCGCTGCCCCATCACCCGCGCCTTGAAGGATTGCGGCGAGGAACGGAAACCGTGCAGATACAGGATCATGCCAGCGCGTCCAGCAGCTTCTGGTGGACGCCGCCGAACCCGCCATTGCTCATCACCAGCACGTGGTCGCCCGGCCTGGCGGCGGCCTTGACAGCCTGCACCAGGGTATCGAGCTCATCGAAGGCGGCTGCCTTCTGGCCCAGCGGCGCCAGTGCCTCGGCCAGGTCCCAGCCCAGCGCGTCGCGTCCGGAGCGGGCACCGAAGCCGAACACCAGGTCGGCCTCGGCCAGGCTGCCGGGCAGGGCTTCCTTCATGGTGCCCAGCTTCATGGTGTTGGAACGGGGCTCCAGCACGGCCAGGATGCGGGCGTCACCGACCTTCTTGCGCAGACCGGCCACGGTGGTGGCGATGGCGGTCGGATGGTGGGCAAAATCGTCATAGACAGCGACGCCATTGGCGCTGCCGCGCAGTTCCATGCGCCGCTTGACGCTCTGGAAAGCCCCCAGCGCCTCGATGGCCTGGGCTGCGGGCACACCGACATGGCGGGCGGCGGCGATGGCGGCCAGGGCGTTCATGCGGTTGTGCTCACCGGTCAGTTCCCAGACCACGGTGCCTTGCAACTGGCCCTCGAAGAAGACATCGAAGCGCCCGTCCTCGTCGGTCTGCAGGGACCAGCCCGGCTGGTCCTGGGCCACGCCAAAGTCCTCGCGTTCGCTCCAGCAACCGCGTGCCACCACGCGCTGCAATGCCGGCTCGCGGCCATTGACGATGAGTCGGCCGATGCCCGGCACGGTACGCACCAGATGATGGAATTGGGTCTCGATAGCAGCCAGATCGGGGAAGATGTCGGCGTGATCGTATTCCAGATTGTTCAGGATCGCAGTGCGGGTACGGTAATGGACGAACTTGCTGCGCTTGTCGAAGAAGGCGGTGTCGTACTCATCGGCTTCGATGACGAAGAAGGGCGAAGGTCCCCCCTGGCCGTCGCTGCCCAGGCGCGCCGAGATCCCGAAGTTCATCGGCACCCCGCCGATCAGGAAGCCCGGCTGGTAACCCGCATGCTCCAGCACCCAGGCCAGCATGGCCGAGGTGGTGGTCTTGCCGTGGGTGCCGGCCACCGAAAGGACCCATTTGTCCTGCAGGATGTTCTCGCCCATCCATTGCGGGCCGGAGACATAGGGCAGGCCGCGATTGAGGATTTCTTCCATCAGCGCATTGCCGCGCGAGACCACGTTGCCGATGACGAACAGGTCCGGCTTCAACTCAACCTGGGACGGCTCGAAACCCTGGATCAGGGTGATGCCCTGGGCTTCCAGCTGGGTGCTCATCGGCGGATAGACATTGGCATCGCAGCCGGTCACGGTATGGCCGGCCTGCTTGGCCAGCACGGCCAGACCGCCCATGAAGGTGCCGCAGATGCCGAGGATATGTATGTGCATAGCGAATCTTGGGGTGTAATCCCGAGATTTTACCTGAGGCGGCGGGCCCCACCGCTAACGAGTATCATGGCGGCCATGTCTGAATTCGAATTCACCTCCCCCACCGAGCAACTGCGTGCAGAGATTGCCGCCGCCGCTGCCCGCATGATTGCCGAGGACGGCGCCGACTATGGCAGCGCCAAGCGCAAGGCAGCCCGCCAGATCCTGGGCAACCAGAAGGCCAGGGGCGAGATCATGCCCGATAACGAGCAGATCGAAGAAGAAGTGCGCATCTACAATGAACTCTTCTTTGCCGACACCCAGCCGGCGCGCCTCTTGCACCTGCGCCGGGTAGCGCTGCAGTTGATGCAGGATCTGCAACATTTCAATCCTTACATCACCGGCGCAGTCTGGAATGGCACCGCAGGTGAACATTCGGACATCCACCTGCAGCTGTTCTCGCCCAGCGCCAAGGATGTGGAAATCTTCCTGCTCAACAAGAATGTGAACTTCGAGGTCGGCGAGACCGCGCACTTCCGCACCGGGCAGGCGGTCGAGACCCTGAGTTTCCTGCTGCCCCAGCGCGGCGCCGATCCAGAATTGGCGCACCTGGCCCTGTACGACGAAGATGATCTGCGCGGCAGCCTGCGCGTGGCGCCTGCAAAGCGTGCGGACCGGGGCGATGCCACCGCCCTGGCGCAACTGATCGAGACCACTTCAGAAGAAGACGTGTAATGAAGAAACTGAAAAATGTGATCCTGTTGGCCGTCGTTGCCGTGATTTGCGTGGGTGTGGGCATCTATGCCAGCCATCGCGCCCACCCCGGCGACTCACCCGAGACGCTGGCGCTGAATCAGCTGCTGTCGCAATCCATGCCGGATGCCACCGGCCAGACCCAGTCGCTGGCGCAGTACAAGGGGCGGCCGCTGGTGGTCAACTTCTGGGCCACCTGGTGCGGCCCCTGCGTGGAGGAAATGCCCGAGCTGACAGCCTTGCAGCAGGAAATCGCGCCGGTGCAAATTCTGGGAATTGGCGTGGATAGTCAGGAAAATATCGCCAAGTTTGCGCAAAAGTACCAAATCCGCTATCCTCTCTTCGTTGCCGGAACCGGCGCCACCGATTTGCTGCGGCAATTCGGCAATCAGGCAGGCGGTCTCCCCTTCACCGCTCTGGTGGGCAAGGACGGCAAAGTCAAGAAGGTCTACCTGGGTCGCATCAAGTTCGATGAACTGCGTGCCGACCTCTCCAAGCTCTGATAGAGCGACGCTGGCGCAAATGCATGCGCGACTGCAAATCCGTGAAAAGAAAGTTTTTCTTGCCAAATGATGCCATTTGACGGCAAAATGCGCGCATCGTCGTCAAACGGAGCTTAATCTCCATGGCAAAACAGCTTCTCCTGCTCAATGGCCCGAACCTGAATCTGCTCGGGACCCGGGAGCCGGAAGTCTACGGATCCACCACGCTGGCTGATATCGAGCAGCGCGCGCAAGACCAGGCCCGGGCCGCCGGTGCGACCCTGGTCGCGTTCCAGAGCAACCATGAAGGTGCGCTGATCGACCGCATCCATCAGGCCCGCCACGAAGGGGTGGACGGCATCATCATCAACCCGGGTGGACTGACCCATACCAGCGTGGCGCTGCGCGATGCGCTGGCCGGGGTGGCGATTCCCTTCATCGAGGTGCATATCTCCAATATCCACCAGCGTGAGCAGTTCCGGCATTTTTCCTACCTGTCCGGCATTGCCCGGGCAGTCCTGTGCGGCTTAGGTGTCGACGGCTATCGCATGGCCGTGGACCATTGGCTGCGTCAATCCTGACGGCGGGCCCGCCCCGTCCCGAACGGATCGTTTCACGTACTGCAAGACCTTGACTGAACCTGCCGGCCGCGACAGAGCGCTGGCGCTTCTCTAATACTACTTATCTACATTCCGAGGGATTCAAATGGATTTACGAAAACTCAAGACGCTGATCGACCTGGTTGCTGAATCGGCGATCGAAGAGCTGGAAGTCACCGAAGGCGAAAGCAAGGTCAGGATCGTCAAGTCGTCCCCGAATGCGCAGAACCAGGTGGTGATGGTGCCGCAACAGCAGGCCTATGCCCCGGCCGCAGCCCCCCTGGCAGCCGCTCCGGTGGCCGCCGCTGCGCCGGCCGCGCCGGCTGCAGCTGCCGTGCCGGAAGGTCATATCGTCAAGTCGCCCATGGTCGGCACCTTCTACCGCTCCTCGGCACCGGGCGCTCCGGCCTTCGTGGAAGTGGGCAAGGAAGTCAAGGAAGGCGACACCCTGTGCATCATCGAAGCCATGAAGCTGCTCAACGAGATCGACGCCGACAAGGGTGGTGTGGTCAAGCAGATCCTGGTGGAAAACGGCCAGGCGGTCGAGTTCGGCCAGCCGCTGTTCGTGCTGGGCTGATCGCATTCAGTCCCTGGCCTGGTCGGCAGGGTCGGTGCTCCTTACGGATACGGCCCTCCTCCGGAACCTATAACGCTTGAACTGGCGACGTCCCATTCCTGTTATGTTTGAAAAAATCCTCATCGCCAACCGTGGCGAAATTGCCCTGCGCATCCAGCGCGCCTGCCGCGAATTGGGTATCAAGACCGTGGTCGTGCACTCCGAGGCCGACCGCGAAGCCAAGTACGTAAAGCTGGCCGATGAGTCGGTCTGCATCGGCCCGGCCCCTTCCGCGCTGTCCTACCTGAACATGCCGGCCATCATCAGCGCGGCTGAAGTGACCGATGCCCAGGCGATCCACCCGGGTTATGGCTTCCTGTCGGAAAACGCCGATTTCGCCGAGCGCGTGGAACAGTCCGGCTTCGTCTTCATCGGCCCGCGCGCGGAAAACATCCGCATGATGGGTGACAAGGTCTCGGCCAAGCAGGCCATGATCCGCGCCGGCGTGCCCTGCGTACCGGGTTCGGAAGGCGCGCTGCCGGACAACCCCAAGGAAATCGTCCAGATCGCCCGCAAGATCGGCTATCCGGTCATCATCAAGGCCGCTGGCGGCGGCGGTGGTCGCGGCATGCGTGTGGTGCATACGGAAGCGGCGCTGATCAATGCCGTGACCATGACCAAGACCGAAGCCGGTGCCGCCTTTGGCAATCCGGAAGTCTATATGGAGAAGTTCCTCGAGAACCCGCGCCATGTGGAAATCCAGGTGCTGGCCGACGGCGGACGCAACGCCGTGTGGCTGGGCGAACGCGACTGCTCCATGCAGCGCCGCCACCAGAAGGTCATCGAAGA
>PJUA01000515.1_pt1 | contig 18887 bp, 17 predicted proteins | sample 1512151 | NCBI WGS metagenome assembly PJUA01 (sample SAMN08177678, study PRJNA422409) | Soil metagenome, whole genome shotgun sequencing project. | isolation source: Soil enriched on filter paper: beechwood xylan treatment | place: USA: Madison | collected 2015-01-15
CGATGTGCTTGGTCGCCGAATAGATGATGACGTCGGCGCCGAAGTCGAACGGGCGCTGCAGGACGGGCGTCGCGAAGGCGTTGTCGACGACGACCACGGCACCCGCCTTGTGGGCGAGGTCGCAGACCGCCTGAAGATCGACGACCTCCAACCCGGGGTTCGACGGGGTTTCGAGGAAGACCGCCTTGGTCGGCTTGGACAGCGCCTCTTCCCACTCCGTCAGGTTGGTGCCGTCGACGAACACCGTCTCGATGCCGTAGCGGCCACACAGTTCCTTCAGGATCCAATAGCAGGAGATGAAGAGCGCCCGCGGCGCCACCACCCGGTCGCCGGCGCGCAGGCCGCTCATCAGCGCGCCATGCACCGCCGCCATGCCGCTGGCTGTGGCATAGGCCCATTCGGCGCCCTCATATTCGGCCAGCCGGTCCTCGAACATCGCCGAGGTCGGGTTGCGGAAGCGCGAGTAGACATGGCGCGTGCCGTCGTTGGCGAAGGCGTTCTCCGCCTCCTCGGCCGAGCCGTAAACGAAGCCGGAGGTCTGGTACAGCGCCTCGCAGGTCTCGTCGAACTGCGAGCGGCGGATGCCGCCATGGACCAGCTTGGACCGCGGGCGCAGCCCCGCGACATTCGGATTGCGATGATCGGTGCGCGACATTCCGCAACTCTCCCCTGAATGACGCCGGTGGGGCGAGGCCGGCCGCAAACAGAAAACGCCCCGACCGATCGGGTCGAGGCGCGGACGCGGCTCGGACCTTTTTAGCGGGTTGTTTTACGTGGCCCGCAAGCCGGTCGACCAAATCACCACGTGGGTTCGCTTGTACGACTGCGTATGACCGCCGTCAAGGGGGGTAGCGCCGCCATCCCTTTTTCCGAAATGCGTCCGGTCCGCCGATCCGAAATCGCGGTCGATATTCAGCAAGATGTGTCAGGACGGCTGCCGGACCCCCGGCTTATGGTTCCCTCCATCAACCGTGTAGGCCGGATCGACGATGAGCAGGCAAGAGTATGACGAGAGATTTTCCCGGCTGTTCGACTACATCGATCAGAATCTGGAAGGCGACCTGTCGCTCGACAGGCTGAGCGATGTCGCCTGTCTCTCGAAGTTCCACTTTCATCGTCTTTTCTCTGCTCATTTCGATGTCAGCGTCGGGAAATACATCCAGCTGGCACGGTTGAAGCGGGCGTCGTTCCGGCTGGCCTTCTATCCGGCCGACAAGGTCATCGACATCGCTTTGGACGCCGGTTTCGAAACGCCGGAATCCTTCTCCCGCGCCTTCAAGACTGCGTTCGGCCAAACCCCGTCGGAGTTCAGGAAAACTCCGGAATGGCGGCAGTGGCACGACCGCTATCGTCACATCAAAAGAAGAAGGATCAGGACCATGGATGTCTCCATCGTCGAAGTCGCGCCTGTCCAGGTGGCGGCCTACTGTCATCGAGGACCGATCGAAGGCGTGAATGACTCCGTTCGCATCTTCATCGACTGGCGCAAGGCCAGCGGGCTGTCACCGCGGGAACGGTGCCGGACCTTCGGCGTCGCCTTCGACAACCCGGAAACCACCGAACCGGCCGATTTCCGGTTCGACATCTGCGGGGAGATCGACGGCGAGGTGCCGGACAATCCCCAAGGGGTGGTGAAGAAGCTCATTCCCGGCGGTCGATGCGCCGTGGTCAGGCACCGGGGAGCGCACGAGCAGATCGGGGAGGTCGTGCGGTTTCTCTATGGCCGATGGCTTCCGGAAAGCGGCGAAGAGCTTCGCGATTTCCCGGTGTACTTCCACTATCTGAACTTCATTGGCGAGACGCCGGAGCATGATCTGCTGACCGACGTCTATTTGCCGATCAAGTAAGGCACGGCACGGAAGTGGCGCCGCTTCCGTTGTCCGCCGGTTCAGCCGACCTGCTCTTTGCTTGGTTGCGGCTTTTTCGACAGCATCCCCTTCACGTCTCCCAGACTTGCCCCGCCCAGCAGCGTCGCCAGCGCTCCGAAGGCCGTGGCTCCGCCGGACACCAGCAAGGCGAGCGCCAGGAACCTCACCGCGGTGGAGGATGCGGCGAGCCAGGGTGCAAGCGCACGCTCGCCCACCAGAAGGGCCACCCCCATGCCGGCCGCCGCCACGGCGATGCGCGGCGCGCGGCGTTTCAGCCGGTCATCCAGGTCGAACAGGCCGCGCCGGCGCATCGCCGCGACCAGCAGCCCGACATCCAGCCATGCCGTCAAACCGGTGGTGAGCGCGATTCCGACATGGCCCAGCCAGGGCATCAGCAGCAGCGCCAGCAGGGCGGTCGCCACCGTCACGACGACGGCGACCCGTACCGGCGTCACCGTGTCGTGGCGGGCAAAAAAGGCGGCGTTCAGCGACTTCACGATCACATAGGCTGGGATACCGACGGCATAGGCGGCGAGCGCCATCGCCGTGGCCTGCGCCTCCTCCGGACCGAAGGCGCCGCGCTGGAACAGGACGGAGACGATGGGCGCTCCCGCCACGCCCAGGGCGACCGCCGCCGGCAGGCCGAGCAGCAGGCTGAACTCCAGCGCGCGGCTCAGGTAATGGCGGACCAGCCGCTCGTCCCCGGCGGCGACATGACGGGCCAGAACCGGCAGAAGGGCGGTGCCGATGGCGATGCCGATGATGCCCAGCGGCATCTGGTTCAGCCGGTCGGCATAATAAAGGAAGGACACCGCGCCCGACGGCAGCAGCGAGGCCAGCACGATGTTCAGGAACAGGTTGATCTGCATGACGCCGGCCCCGATCGCGCCGGGCCCGATCAGCCGGAACAGCCGCCGCATTCCCTCCGTCATGCGCGGCGGACGCAGACGCAGGGCGACGCCCGCCTTGCCGCAGGCCCAGGCCATCCACGCGACCTGAACGGCTCCCGACAGCGTGACCGCCGCCGCCATGGCGGTGCCGGCCTCCAGCCCCAGCCGCGGGGCGATCAGCAGGGCGGCGACCAGAGTCAGGTTGAAGGCGATGGGAGCCGCGGCGAAGGGGCCGAAGCGGTCGAGCGCGTTCAGCACCCCGCCCAGCAGCGCCACCAGCGAGATCAGCGCCAGATAGGGAAAGGTCAGCCGCGCCATGTCCACCGCCAAGGCGAACTTGGCCGGCTCGTCCGAAAAGCCGGGGGCGAGACCGTGCATCAGCCAGGGCATGGCGACGATGGCGGCCAGCGTGAAGGGCAGCAGCATCGCCAGCAGCATCGCCAGCGCCTCTTCCGCGAAGCGGATGGCGGCGGCACGGCCGCGGGTCTGCAATTCGGCGGCGAAGAGCGGAACGAAGGCGACGCCGAAGGCGCCTTCCGCGAACAGCCGGCGGAACAGGTTGGGCAGCTTCAGCGCGACGAAGAAGGCGTCGGCGACCGGCCCGGCACCCAGCACGGCCGCCGTCAGGATGTCGCGTGCGAAGCCGGCCAGCCGGCTCAGCAGGGTCAGGCCGCCGACTGTGGCGATGGCGCGTGCGAAATTCATCGCGGCGGTATAGCCGGCCATGGAAGCGCGGCAAAGCCGGCTTTTCGGCGCAGTGGATGCGGTGCCGTTGGTGGTGGTGATGGCGCTGGTCTGCTTGGGTGGAGCAACTGTCCGCCGCTGCCACCTTGCCGGTAATGGCGTTGCGTCGGCATCTTCATTGCGGCATGCTTGCGTCCGCCTGCCTGCGTCCGCTTTCACACCGAAGGACGCGGCCGGCGGACGATCCACTGCGTTCGGGGTATACGTGAAGCGGGCGCTCTGGCTTTTTTCCGGTTTCGGCGGGCGGCTGGTCCTGCCCGCTCTGGCGGTTGCGCTGGCCATCGCCGCCCTGTGGTGGATTCTGCTCGACCGTCTGCATCGGGAAGAGCGGCTGCTCGACCAGACGGCCCATGAGAAGACCGCAGTCGTCGCCCGTCTGGTGGAGGAGCATGCGGTTTCCACCTTCCGCCGGGTCGACGACCTGCTGCTGGACCTGATCGCCAACACCGAGCGCAACCGCGCCATGCGCCTGGATTCCCGCCGCGCCTTCGAAGAGGGGCTGGTGGTGGGCGTCCGCGTCTATGACGCCTCGGGCCTGCTGACCATGGGCGGGGGACGGGCAACCTTCCAGGGGACCATCACCGACCGCGACGAGTTCCGCATCGCGCGTGACAGCGCACCGCGCGGGCTGGTGATCGGCATTCCCTATGCCTCGTCGGAAACGCATGACCTGATCATCCCGGTGTCGCGCCGGCTGGAGAACACCGACGGTACCTTTGCCGGGATCGCCGTCGCCGACATTCCGGTCGAATCCTTCGTCCGCTATTACCGCGTGCTCGGCCTGCCGCCGGACGGCGCGGCGGCGCTGCTGCGCTCCGACGGCATCATCGTCGCCCGCAGCGCCAGAATGAACGCGGCATCGAGCCGTGATTCAGCCAACAGCGAGCTTTGGCAGGCGATCAGGCAGCATCCCATCGGCCACATGCGGATGACCAGCCCGATCGACGGGGTGGAGCGGATCACCGCCTTCCGGTCGGCTCCCGATTATCCGGTGATCGCGGTCGTCGGCGAATCGGTTGAGACGGTGTTCGGTCCCTGGCGCGACAATGCCCGCCTCTACATCGGCTGGGCGGTCGCCACCACCGTGGTGATCCTGCTGTTCGTCATCGCCTTCATCGTCGAACTGCAATGGCGCCGCCACACCGACCGGGCGTTGCGGGTGCGCAACCGGGCGCTGGCCTGGAGCAACGACGGCATCATGATCGCCGACGCCACCCAGCCCGGCATGCCCATCGTCTATGTCAATCCGGCGTTGGAACAACTGCTGGGCACGCCGGTCTCCGCCCTGATGGGCAGCGGCGCCCTGACGGCGCTGGAGCGGGCGACGAACGACCGGGCGGCCCTGCAGCCGCTGCGTGACGCCATCGTCGTCGGCCGGGACGCGCGGGTGGAACTGACCCGTCCCGGCCTCGTCGCGGACGGGGCGGACCCGCAGGGGCCGCGCTGCCTGGAGTTGAGCGCGTCGCCGGTGCGAGATCACGACAACCGTCTGGTCAGCCTGATCGCCACCGTCCGCGACATCTCCGAACACAAGCGGGCGCAGGCGGCGCTGACGGAAGCCCGGCGGGAGGCCGACCTTGCGAACGTCGCGAAGTCGAAATTCCTGGCGGCGGCCAGTCACGATCTTCGCCAGCCGGTGCAGTCGCTGATGCTGCTGATGGAGGTGCTGTCCACCCGCGTCAGCGACGGCATGACCCGCAATGTCCTGGGCACCATGGATCGGGCGCTGGGCGCCCTGAAGATGCTGCTGGACGGGCTGCTCGACGTCTCCCGGCTGGAAGCCGGGGCGGTGGTGCCGGAGGTGGAGGTGTTTCCGCTGCAGGAGGTGATGGACCGCGTGGCCGCCAACAGCCGCTCCGTCGCCGTCCAGAAGGGGCTAATCCTGCACATCGTGCCGTGCAGCGCCCATGTCCGCAGCGATCCGATGCTGTTGGGCCGCATCCTGCAGAATCTGGTGGAGAACGCGCTGCGCTACACCGATAAGGGGCGCATCCTGATCGGCTGCCGCCGTCGGGGCGGCATGCTGCGGATCGAGGTGTGGGACACCGGCATCGGCATCCCCGCCGACCAGCAGGAGGACATCTTCCAGGAGTTCATGCAGGTCGGCAATCCCAGCCGCAACCGCGACCGGGGCCTTGGGCTCGGTCTGGCGGTGGTGCGGCGGCTGTCGGCGATGCTCGACCATCAGGTCACGGTGCGGTCCACCCCCGGCGAGGGATCGGTCTTCACCGTGGAACTGCCGATCGCCGACGCGCCGTCGGCCAAGACCGTGCCTGCTCCGCTCGCGCCGCTGCCGGCCTTCGCCACCACGGTTCTGGTGATCGAGGATGACGGTATCGTGCGCGAAGGGATGCGCGCCATGCTGGAGGAGTGGGGTTATATCGTTCTGGCGGCCGAATCCTGCAGCGAGGCGCTCGACCTCGCCAATCGCGGTCCGGCTCCCGACCTGATCGTCGCCGATTACCGTCTGCGCGACGGCCGTACCGGGACCGAGGCGATCCGGGAGGTCCGGCTGGCGCTTGGCCGCATCCTGCCCGGCATTCTGGTCACCGGCGACACCGCTCCCGCCCGCGCGCAAGAGGCGGAGGCCGGCAATTTCCGCGTCATGCACAAGCCGGTGATCGCCTCCGACCTGCGGCGCGCAGTGGCCGAGGCGCTGGAACCGCTTCTGCGCGAACGCCAGACGGTCGCCTGAGACGGTGGCCTGATCCGGCGCTCGTGAGGGTCAGGGGATCAGGCTGTTCAGGTCGAAATCCTGCGCGAAGGCGATCATGGCGCCGCAGGCGCTGGCCGACCCGACCCGCATCACACCTTCGCCGACCACCGTCGGGAATTTGCTCTTCTGCAAAGCCTGCTGGGTCTTGACTGGATCGGCGGCGCGCAGCACGAAGCCGGCGAAGAAGGGCAGGGCGGCGGTGGCAAAGGCCGGGTCGGCCGTCCAGGCCCAATTCAGCCGGTCCGGCGTGGCGACCAGCACCGGGACCTGACCGTCGCCGCGCTGGGCAGGCTCCACCACGCGGGCTGAACCGCGGTCGGTGACGGTGCAGCCCAGCAGCTTGGCATAGGTCGCGGCGACCGCATCGGGATCGGCGGCGGCGATCACCAGTGCTTCCAGCCCGGTGGCGCCGTTGGCGTGCACCATCTGGTCGGAGCGCCAGACCAGATCGGGCGTGTGGTGTTGACACAGGAAGACGCGCCCGGCCGGGGTGGCGGCCGGGTCGATCTGGGTGATGGTGAAGTTGGCGTCGCGGCTGCCGCCGGGCAGTTCCACCGGGCGGCCGAAATCGACGGGTTCCGACACCGGGAAGCCGGCGGCGGTCAGCGGCCCGACGGCGGCGCGGGCGTCCGGCGTCTTCAGCGCGACGGCGGCGATGCCTTCGCGCTGGCGCAGGAAGGCGGCGTAATGGGCGTTGGCCGGCCGCTGTTCCTCGATACCCAGCAATTCCAGATAGGTGCCGGTCGGGAACAGAATGGTGTGGTTGGCCGACTTCAGCTGGGTGTGGTGGCCGCGCGGCGTCACGGTGAAGCCGAGCCGGGTATAGGCGTCGCGCGCCGCGTCCAGGTCGCGGGTGGCGATGACCAGATGGTCCAGTCCGGTGATGCCGTCGATGCTCATGGCGTCCTGCCGCTATCGGGTTGCTGTGCCGTCAGCGATAGAACAGCGGGCCCGCCGCGGCAAGCGCGAAGCGGCCGGGCCTCCCTCCCCGGAGAAGCCCGGCCTGATCGTCACAGCGCCTGCTGCAGCTCCGGCACGGCCTTGAACAGGTCCGCGACGAGGCCGTAATCGGCGACCTGGAAGATCGGCGCCTCCTCGTCCTTGTTGATCGCGACAATGACCTTGCTGTCCTTCATGCCGGCCAGATGCTGGATCGCACCCGAGATGCCGACGGCGATGTACAGCTCCGGCGCCACGATCTTGCCGGTCTGACCGACCTGATAATCGTTCGGCACGAACCCCGCGTCCACGGCGGCGCGCGACGCACCCACGGCTGCACCCAGCTTGTCGGCCAGAGCCTCCAGCATCGGGAAGTTGTCGCCCGACTGCATGCCACGCCCGCCGGAGATGACGATGCGGGCGGCGGTCAGCTCCGGGCGCTCCGACTTGGTCAGTTCGGCCGAGACGAAGCTGGACAGGGCGGGATCGGCCACGGCGGCGACGCTCTCGACCGGGGCGCTGTTGGTGGCGGCCGCGGCCTCGAAGGCGGTGGTGCGGACGGTGACGACCTTCACCGGGTCGGCCGACTGCACGGTGGCGATGGCGTTGCCTGCATAGACCGGCCGCTCGAACGTATCCGAAGAGACCACGGCGGTGATGTCGGAGATCATCGCAACGTCGAGCAAGGCGGCGACGCGCGGCAGCACGTTCTTGCCGACGGAGGTGGCGGCGGCGAGGACATGGCTGTAGCCGGGGGCGAGCGACACCAGCAGGGCCGCGACCGGCTCGGCCAGCGCGTGCTCGTAGGCGGCATCGTCGGCCAGCAGCACCTTGGTGACGCCGGTCAGCTTGGCGGCCTGCTCCGCGGCCGGGGCGGCGTTGCGGCCGGCGACGAGGAGGTGGATGTCGCCGCCGAGCTTGGCGGCGGCGGTCACCGCATGGGCGGTGGCGGGCTTGAGGCCGGCGTTGTCGTGGTCGGCGAGGATCAGGATGGGCATGGCGGATTCCTCTGTCGGGCGGGGGGTGGCGAGTGCGGACACTTGCCCCCACCCCGACCCTCCCCCGCTTCGCAGGGGAGGGGGAAAGTGCTGATGCGGGAGAGCGGCGGCAGTTCCCTCCCCCGCCCAGCGGGGGAGGGTTAGGGTGGGGGCACCGGAGCCGGCGCTCAGATCACCCGCGCATCGTTCTTCAGCTTGTCGACCAGCGTGGCGACGTCCGGCACCTTGATGCCGGCCTGACGCTTGGCCGGCTCGGCCACCTTCAGCGTGGTCAGGCGCGGCGTCACATCGACGCCGAGCGCGTCCGGCGTGACGGTCTCCAGCGGCTTCTTCTTCGCCTTCATGATGTTGGGCAGCGAGGCATAGCGCGGCTCGTTCAGGCGCAGGTCGGCGGTGACCACCGCCGGCAACTTCAGCTCGATCGTCTCCAGGCCGCCGTCGATCTCGCGCGTCACCGCGACCTTGCCGTCGCCGGCAACCACCTTCGAGGCGAAGGTGCCCTGGCCCCAGCCCAGCAGCGCCGCCAGCATCTGGCCGGTCTGGTTGCAATCGTCGTCGATCGCCTGCTTGCCGAGGATCACCATCCCCGGCGCTTCCTTCTCGACCAGCGCCTTCAGCACCTTGGCGACGGCGAGCGGCTCGGTCGTCACTTCGGTCTGCACCAAGATGGCGCGGTCGGCACCCATGGCGAGAGCGGTGCGCAGGGTCTCCTGCGCCTGGGCCGGGCCGACGGAGACCACGACGATCTCGGTCGCCTTACCGGCTTCCTTGCACCGCACCGCCTCTTCGACGGCGATCTCGTCGAAGGGGTTCATGCTCATCTTCACGTTGGCGGTCTCGACGCCGCTGCCATCCGCCTTGACGCGGACCTTCACGTTGTAGTCGACCACCCGCTTCACGGGCACCAGCACCTTCATGACGGCGTGTCTCCTCTCGAATGGTGTTCTTGTAACTGTTCAGGCGGCCGCGGACAGAATCTGCCCGCGCAAGGCTGCGACCGCATCGGGGATCGGCGGGGAGGCGGCGGTGGTCCCGAGCGCCGCCAGAACCTCGGCCGGCGCGACCACACCCCCGGATCCGACGAAGGCGCCCTGAACGACGGCCAGTGCCGCCAGTCCGCCCCGTGTTTCCATGCGGTGTTCGATGAAGATGTATTTGTCGTCCCAGCACAGCACCCGGCTGACCAGGGCGAATCTCTGGAACGGCCGCAGCGAGCGGCGATAGCGGATGGTCGCCCCGCCCAGCACCGGCTGCCAACGGTTGCGCAGGATCGCCGGACCCAGGCCGACGCGGATCATCAGGTCGGTGCGGCCCAGATCCATCACGCTGAAATAGCGCGCGTTGGTCATGTGCAGGTTGAGGTCCAGGTCGGTCGGCCAGACCCGGAATCGCAGAGCCGACGGCTCCAGCAGCCCGGCGCGTCGACCGCGCCACGCGGCAAAGATTGCGGCGGCGGCAACCGCCAGCAGGCGGAAGATCAGGTTCATCGCCCATCTCCCGCCTTGAAGGCATCGCAGGCCGCCCGCGGATGTCGCTGTCCCATCATGCTCCGATCTCTCCCCTCACAGGGCCGATCGGCGCGTGAAGGGGCGCCCGACCGGTCAGCTGTCCTTCGCGGCGGTCTTCAGCTCCGCCAGGGTGTTGTTGACCTGCTCTTCGATGTCGCGCAGCTCCTGCACGGTGGCTTCCAGATCCTCGCGCTGCTGGGCGAGGTCCTTCAGCCGCTTCTGAACCCGCTTCAACAGGTTCTTCTGCTGCTCGACCCCGCCATTGACGTTGTAGAGGTCGAGATACTCGCGGATTTCCGCCAGCGAGAAGCCCAGGCGCTTGCCCCGCAGGATCAGCTTCAGCCGGGCGCGGTCGCGCTTGGTGTAGACCCGGTTGTTGCCGACGCGGTTCGGCGCCAGCAGTCCCTTGACCTCGTAGAAGCGCAGAGCCCGCGGAGTGATGCCCAGCTCCTCCGCAAGCTGGTTGACCGTGTAGAGCTGTTCCATCCCTGGGAAGACCTTTTGTTTGCGTTTGGCACAATGCGTCTTCCGTTTGGTAGCACAGCTGCCGTGGCGTGATAAGGCTTCCCTTTACGTCCGGGTCAACGCAGTGACTTCGGGTCATCCTCCGTTCGATAGGGCCTGCTGCGCCTCGGCAATCAGTTCCTTCTTCGACAGCTTGCCGACGGCGGTCTTCGGCAGTTCCTCGCGGAACTCGATGGCCGTCGGCATCTCGATGCGGGAGATTTTGTCGCGCAGGAAGTCGCGCAGAGCCTCCACCGTCAGGCTGGCTCCCGGCTTCAACTGCACGAAAGCCTTCGGCGTCTGGCCGCGGTAATCGTCGGGCAGGCCGATGACGCAGGCGGCGACCACGTCGGGATGCTGGTAGATCGCTTCCTCGATCATGCGCGGATAGACGTTGTATCCGCTGCAGATGATGAGGTCTTTCAGCCGGTCGAGCAGGAAGACGTAGCCGTCCTCATCCATCGTCCCGACATCGCCGGTCATCAGGAAGCCGTCGACCACGGTGCGGTCGCTCTCCTCCGCCCGGCCCCAATAGCCGGCCATGACATTGGGTCCGGCGATCGCCACCTGACCCTTCTCGCCGATGCCGAGCTTGCGGGACGGGTCCTCCAGGTCGCGAATCTCAATGGCGATGCCGGGCAGCGGCAGGCCGATGGAGCCCTCCTTGTTGACGCCCTTCAGCGGATTGGCGGCGCAGACGGGGGAGGCTTCCGACAGACCGTAGCCTTCGATCAACACGCAGCCGGTCGCCGTCTCGAACTGGCGCTTCAGCTCCATCGGCAGCGGCGCGCCGCCGGAGATGCAGTAGCGGATCGAGGTCATCGGATAGCGGCCGACCTGCGGATGGCCCAGCAGCGCCTTGTACATGGTGGGCACGCCGGGGACGAGGGTCGGCTTGCGCCTGGCGATGGTCTTCAGCACCTGTTCGGTCTCGAAGCGCGGCAGCATGATCAGTTCCGCCCCACAGGCCAGCCCCATGTTCAGCACCACGGTCATGGCGAAGACATGGAAGAAGGGCAGGACGGCCAGAACCCGCTCCTGTCCCAGCGCCACCTCGGGGAACCAGGCTTGAACCTGCCGCGCATTGGACAGCAGGTTGTGATGGGTCAGCATCGCGCCCTTGGGCACGCCCGTGGTGCCACCGGTGTATTGCAGCACGGCGACGTCGCGCAGCCCGTCGATCCGCACCGGGCGCAGCGTTCCGTCATTGGCGAGAAGGCTGTCGAAATCGACATGGCGGTCGTCGCGCGGCACGGCGGCGATCTCGCTGCGCTTCAGCACGCTGAACAGGGCCTTCTTTACCACCGGCAGGATCGATGCCATGCGGCAGACGACGATCCGCTTCATCGGCGTGCGCGCCAGCATCGCCGCGACGCGCGGATAGATCTGCTTGAGGTCCAGCGTCACCATGATCTCGGTCTGCGAGTCGGTGATCTGGTGTTCCAGCTCCCGCTCGACATAGAGCGGGTTGTAGTTGACGACGGTCCCGCCGGCCTTCAGCACCGCGAAATAGGAAATGACGTAGGTCGGGCAGTTGGGCAGGCACAGCCCCACCCGCACCCCCGGCCCGACCCCCAGATCCTGAAAACCGCGGGCGGCGCGGTTCACCAGAGCCAGCACCTCGGCGTAGGTGTAGCGGCGGCCCATGAAGTCCAGGCAGGGGCGGTCGGCATAGCGCCCGGCCGCCTCCTCGAACAGCATGTGCAGCGGCATCGGCGCGAAATGCTGGTCCCAGGCGATTTCCTTGGGGTAGTGGGTCAGCCAGGGATGGATGGCGTCATTGGCGGCGGCGCCATTGGCATTGGTGGTCGGCGGATTGGCGCTCTGCGCAAGCGGCTCGGGCATGGTTCGCTCCCCTTGGCGGTGGCGCGTTCCGGATCACCTGACGGCCGGCACCGAAGGGCGGCATCGACAAGCGGCGGGCGTCTGAAACGCTTTCGTTATGACGTTGACGTAAACGTAATGCGCGCCTACTGTCAAGACCAGTCCTACGAACAATCCTGAGGGCACGCTTTCATGGTCGACGACATTCTGCAGGAACTGCGCAGCCGCAGCGGCGATCTGCGCTCGCTCAACGCCTCGGTCCGCTTCCTGCTGGGCAAGGAGGGGGAGGTGATCCGGGTCGATGGCCGCGCCAGCCCGATCAGCATCAGCCGCGACGATGCAGAGTCCGACTGCACCATCCGCATCTCGCCGGAAAACCTGCAAAAGCTCATCAACGGCAAGCTCAACCCGATGCTGGCCTTCACCATGGGCAAGCTGAAGGTCGAAGGCTCGATGGGCGTGGCGATGAAGCTGGCCCAGCTGCTGGACGACTGACGAAGCGGCCGGAAGAGCCGCCCACCAAATCAACCGGGAGGAAACGAACATGACGACGATGCGCACCAATTGCGCCACCCTGTCGGCTGCCCTGATGGCGGCCACGCTGCTGACCGGTCAGCCGGGTGCGGCCTCTGCCCAGGGGACTGCGCGCTCGCTGACCTACCAGATCCTGATGGGCGAGGATCCCATCGGCACCGAACAGGTGAAGATCGAGCCGCAGGGCGACCGCACCAAGGTCACCGTCACCGCCACCACGCGGGTGAAGGTGCTGTTCATCAACTTCCGCTACGACCACAAGCGGGAGGAAATGTGGAAGGGCGGCGTTCTGGAGTCGATGACCGCCACCACCGACGACGACGGCACCCCGCACGAGATCGACATGGTGCGCGATGCCGGCGGTTATCGGCTGGTGGTGGACGGCAAGCCGCAGCAGGCACCGGCAAGCGCCCTGCCGCTGACGCTGTGGACGACGGACGTGCTGAAGCACCGCGAGCTTCTGTCGGTGATCGACGCGGCCCCCTACAAGGTGGCTACGCGCAAGATCGGGGCGGAGACGGTGGAGGCCGGCGGCAAGGCGACGGAGGCCGCCCACCACCGCATCGAGGGCGATGTGGAACGCGACCTGTGGTATGCGGCGGACGGCACGCTGCTGAAGACGCGCTTCAAACGCAGCGGCTATGATATCACCTATGTCCTGAAGTGAATTCTGCCGCAGATTCCTGTTTGAACGAGGACCCGATGCCCATCTTCCTGTTTCCCGACGACCCCTTCTGGAACGAGGAGGCCGACGCCGTGGAGTTCGCGGTGCAGGTCGGGGAGTATCAGGGCCGGGTCTTCGTCACCCGCCGCACCCTGCAGGGCATCGTCGGCCACACGCCGAAGCCGGACGAGGCGGTTCAGCAGGTCTGCATGAACCGCCCCCTGTTCGAACGGGCGACCGAACAGCGCATCATGGCCCGCGCGCTCGATCCCGATGCCAACATCCACCTGACCGGCCGCGACCTTCACCGCGCGGCCGGCTGAACCGAAGACTCAGCGCCCAGAAATCAACGCAGATGGGCGTAGCGGCCGCGGAAATACAGCAGCGGGTCGCCGTCCTCGCGTGAGGTCAGATTGCGCACGCGGCCCAGCACGATGACGTGGTCGCCGCCGTCCAGCAGATGCTCGCGGTCGCATTCCAGCGTGGCGAGGCAGCCGGTCAGCAGGCGGACGCCGCCACGGCCGGTGGTGGTCTCCAGTCCGGCCCAGCGCTCTTGCAGGTCGCGGCGGGAGAAGCGGTTGGACAACTCCTCCTGGTCGGACGCGAGGATGTTCACCGCGAAATGCGGCGCGATGTTGAAGGCCTCGAACGACATCGCGGCACGGCCCAGGCAGAACTGCACCAGCGGCGGATCGAGCGACACGGACGAGAAGGAGTTCACCGTCACCCCCAGCGGCAGCCCGTCGGGCGCGATGGTGGTGATGACGGCGATCCCGGTGGCGAAGCAGCCGAGGGCGGAACGGAACGCGAGGGGATCGATCGGCTGTTCGGTGGTCATGACGTCCTGTGGTGTGGGCCGAAGTGGAGGGGCTGGCGGAGAAGAGGGCAGGGGACCCGTGAAAGGCCCCCGGAGTGGCCGAAGATGACACTGAAAGTAGGAAATACCGCGAATTAATCCAGCACGCCATCCGCTGCAAGCCGCATCTCCGTCGCATCCCCCGCCACATCTGCGCCGTATCTCCGCCCGGTCTCCGTCGCACCTCCCCCGGGGCAACGTCGTTAAACGGATCTTAATCAAACCCCGTCAGGGTTTTGCCGCGGCGGACGGCCGCCGCATCCACCGCGGCGCCGCGCGCGGAAATCGGCCTTCGGGCCTCGAACCATTCGCCACGGCCAGGGCATGAGCGGGAATTCCGGCGGCGACGAGCGGCCAATCATCATCAAGAAGAAGAAGGGCGGACACGGCGGCCACCATGGTGGCGCGTGGAAGGTGGCCTATGCCGACTTCGTGACCGCGATGATGGCCTTCTTCCTGCTGCTGTGGCTGTTGAACGTCACCACCTCGGACCAGCGCAAGGGCATCGCCGACTATTTCTCCCCCGTGTCGGTCAGCCGCGAACAGTCGGGCTCCGGCGGCATGCTGGGCGGCAAGACCATCACGGTGCCGGGCGCGCAGATCTCCCCCAGCTCGCCGATGTCGGCCGACGTGCCGGTGTCGGGTCCGCCCGGCTATTCGTCGCAGCAGACCGACGATGCCGACGACCCGACCGAATCGGTCGTCGGGCCCGGACAGGGCACCGGACCGGGAAAATCGGGCAAGGATGCCGCCGCCAACGGTGCGGCGGATGCGGATGTCGCCGACCAGAAGCCGAGCGAGACCCGCGCCGAATTCCAGAAGCGGATGGAGGAGATGGCCAAGCAGCTGGGCATCCCCGGCCAGAAGCCCGGCGAGAAGCTGTCCGACTTCGGCGAGCGGGTGAAGGAGGCGATGGACAGCCTGCAGGGCGCGGCCAAGGAAGCCCGCCAGTTCCAGCAGGCCGCCACCGAGATCCGTCAGGCGATCCAGTCGGTTCCGGAACTGGAGCCGCTGGCCCAGAATCTGATGATCGACCAGACGCCGGAAGGCCTGCGAATCCAGATCGTTGACCAGGACCGCGTGTCGATGTTCCCCGGCGGCTCCGGCCAGATGTATCCGCAGACCCGCCAGCTTGTGCAGCAGGTGGCGAAGGCGCTGTCGAAACTGCCCAACAAGCTGTCGATCAGCGGCCATACCGATTCCACCCCGTTCCCCGCCGGCTCCGGCCGCGACAACTGGGATCTGTCGAGCGAGCGGGCCAACGCCACCCGCCGCGCCCTGTTGGCCGGCGGCATCGACCCGTCGCGAATCCAGGATGTCGTCGGCAAGGCCGACCGCGACCCGCTGGTCGCCGATCAGCCCAACAACCCGCGCAACCGCCGCATCACCATGGTCCTGCTGCGCGAGACCCAGGCGGCACCCGCGGCCGGCGGCCAGTCCGGCGGCGGCGCCCCTACCAAAGCACGATAAGTTTTCGATGCCGCCGGTACTTTGGCGCTAATTTCCGGAATCGCCCGCGTCCGAATTCTTGCTTTGTCATTGCGTCGCACAACGGCGCGCGCGTTTGCCCTGTTCAAAGCGCGCGGCGATGGGTCATACTTCCTGCACAATGCGACATGGCCGGGGCGATGCCGCCCGGCCCGCGATGATCGGTCAGATACAAGCGCGGGGGAGTCTGTGAGCGTACCCGAGAGCAAACCGTCCGACCTTTTGTCATCCTACAATCCTGGCCTGTACTTCGACGAATTGTTCGGAGCCATGGATTTGCCGGCCGAACATACGGCGCTGATCCGCCAGAGGCTGGCCGCGCTCGACTTCGATGAACTGCGCCGCCGCGCGCAGGATGCGGAGCGGGAACTTTACAATCTCGGCATCACCTTCATCGTCTATTCCGACAAGGACGCCGTCGACCGCATCCTGCCCTTCGACGTCATCCCGCGGGTGATCTCCGCACCGGAATGGAAGCATCTGGAGGCGGGCGTCACGCAGCGGGTCGCCGCGCTGAACCTGTTCCTGCACGATATCTATCACGACCAGAAGATCCTGAAGGACGGGGTGATCCCGCGGGATCTGGTCGAGGGGAACCATAATTTCCGCCCGCAGATGATCGGGCTGGACGTTCCCTTCAACACCTACATCCACATCATGGGCACCGATCTGGTGCGCGACCGCCATGGCACCTTCCGCGTGCTGGAGGACAATGGCCGCGTTCCGTCCGGCGTCTCCTATGTCGTGGAGAACCGCCATATGATGCAGCGGGTCTTCCCCGACCTGATGCAGGACATCGGCATCCGCCCGGTGGACAATTACGGTCACAAGCTGCTCGACGCCATGATGGAGATCGCGCCGGTCGACGATCCCCAGGTGGTGCTGCTGTCGCCGGGTACCTACAACTCGGCCTATTTCGAGCACATCTTCCTGGCGCGCGAGATGGGCGTGCCGCTGGTGGAAGGGCGCGATCTGGTGGTGGAGAACGACCGCGTCTTCATGAAGACGACCAACGGTCTCGCTCCGGTCCATTCGATCTATCGCCGGCTGGACGACGCCTTCCTCGATCCCAGGGCCTTCAACCCCGACAGCCTGCTGGGTGTGCCCGGCATCCTGGAGGCCTATCGCAAGGGCAACGTGGCGCTGGCCAACGCCATCGGCACCGGTGTCGCCGACGACAAGGCGGTCTACTGCTATGTCCCGCGGATGATCAAATACTACCTGGACCAGGACCCGATCATCCCCAACGTCGACACCCGCATCTGCCGCGAGGCCGACGCCCTGCAATACACGCTCGACAATCTGGCCGATCTGGTGGTGAAGCCGGTGGGCGAGGCCGGCGGCTATGGCATCACCATCGGCCCGCGCGCCAGCAAGGCGGAACTGGAGGATTGCCGGGCCAAGCTGCTGGCCGATCCGTCCAACTACATCAGCCAGCCGGTGGTCGACCTGTCGGTCTGCCCGACCGTCTGCGACGACGCCATCGAGCCGCGCCACGTCGATCTGCGCCCCTTCGCCATCACCGGCAAGAGCACCTGGGTCCTGCCCGGCGGCCTGTCGCGCGTGGCGCTGAAGAAGGGCACGCTGATCGTCAATTCGTCCCAGGGCGGCGGCTCCAAGGACACCTGGGTTCTGGAAGGTGGTGCGGCATGAACCTGCTGTCCCGTTACGCAGAGTGCATTTTCTGGATGGCCCGCTACATGGAACGGGCCGAGAATCTGGCCCGCATCCTGGACGTGCACGAAACCTTCGCGCGCGACACCCGCGGGGCCACCAACTGGTTCTCCATCGTCCAGCTGAACGCCGACGAGAAGGACTTCTTCAGCCGCCACGACCGCCCGACGGCGGAAGCGGTGATCCACTATTACATGTTCGACGCGCAGAACCAGAATTCGCTGCTGTCGATGCTGCGGATGGCGCGGGAGAACGCGCGGACCCTGCGCCCCTGGATCTCGACGGAGATGTGGACGCAGATCAACGTGTTCCACAACAAGCTGCTGGAGATGTCGGTCAAGGACGTGGCGGCGCAGAACCTGTCCAAGGTCTGCACCTGGATCAAGGAGGAATGCCAGACCCACACCGGCATCACCGAGGGCACCTTCTACCGCGACCAGGGCTGGTACTTCTACCAGATGGGCAAGTATATCGAGCGGGCGGACCAGACCACGCGCCTGCTCGACATCAAGTACCACACGCTGCTGCCGTCGCCGGCCGAGGTCGGGTCCACGCTGGACGTCAGCCAATGGACGACGGTCCTGCGCTGCACCGCCGGCTACCACGCCTTCCGCCGCGTCTATCCCCGCGGCATGTCGCCGACCACGGTCGCCGGCTTCATGCTGTTCAACGAGGGATTCCCGCGCTCCGTCGTGATGTGCGTGCGGCAGATCGACGGGGTGCTGACGCGGATGCGCTCGCGCTACGACCTGCGCGGCGGCTCGGCGGCGATGGAGCGGGTGGACGAGCTGCTGGCCGCGCTGCTGTCCCGTCCGATCGATGCGGTGCTGCGTGACGGCCTGCACGAATATCTCGACTGGATACAGCTGCAACTGAGCGTCGTGACCACGGAGATCGCGCAAGCCTTCTTCGGTGCTCAGCCTCCTCTGGCAGTTCAGAGCCAGTCGCAGTAAGCTCTGGTGCGGCGGAGGGGTTCACGCTCCTCCGCCTCCTCCTCACTGTCGTGGTGGTTGTCGGTCAGAATGTCGGTCATCCAGCCGCCGCAGCGTCCATTGCAGCAATTCTTCCGGTCGGGGCCGATGCCCTGCCCCTATCTGCCCGGACGTGTTGAACGCAAGCTGTTCACCCGCCTGATCGGTCCCTTCGCGACCGAGGTGAACTCGACCCTGTCGCGCGCCGGCTTCCGCCGCAGCCACGACATCGTCTATCGCCCGGTCTGTCCCAACTGCCAAGCTTGCGTGCCGGTACGCGTGCCGGTTGCGGAGTTCGTGCCGACCCGGTCGCAGCGCCGGGTGCTGAAGCTGAACGAAGGGGTGACGCTGGCCGAACGCCCGGCCTACGCCACGTCGGAGCAGTACCGGCTTTTTGCGCTCTACCAGAACTCCCGCCATGGCGATTCCGACATGGCCCGCATGGCGATGGGTGATTTCGCCGCCATGGTGGACGAGGGCAGGGCGGACACCAACCTGCTGGAGGCGCGCGACGAGCGCGGGCAGCTGGTCGGCTGCATGCTGACCGACCGGCTGTCGGACGGCTATTCGGCGGTCTACAGCTTCTACGACGCGGCGCAGGACCGCCGCAGCCTGGGCACCTTCATGATCCTGGGCCTGATCGAACGGGCACGGTTGGCCGGCATGCCCTATGTCTATCTTGGCTATTGGATCGCCCACAGCCGAAAGA
>PJUA01000517.1_pt1 | contig 18853 bp, 14 predicted proteins | sample 1512151 | NCBI WGS metagenome assembly PJUA01 (sample SAMN08177678, study PRJNA422409) | Soil metagenome, whole genome shotgun sequencing project. | isolation source: Soil enriched on filter paper: beechwood xylan treatment | place: USA: Madison | collected 2015-01-15
ACCGAGATCGCCCATCAGCTCGCCCAGCCGGCGGAGGTTGGCGATCTCCTCGTCACGGTCTTCGCCGGCGAACTCCACCAGCAGCAGGGCGTCGGGCTCGCCGACGATGAAGCGGTCCATGGTGGCGCGGAACAGCGGGATGTCCCGGCCCAGCGCGATCATGTTGCGGTCGACCAGCTCCACAGCCGCCGGCTTCAGCCCAACGATCGCCTGCGCCGATTCCATCGCCTTGCGAAAGGTCGGGAAATGGCAGACGCCCAGCACCTTGTGCCGGGGCAGCGGCGCCAGCGCCAGCTCGATGCGCTGGAAGAAGGCCAGCGTCCCCTCCGACCCGACCAGCAGCTTGGCGAGGTTGGGGTGGTCGCCATCCAGCCGTTCGATGTTGTAACCGCCGACCTTGCGGCGGACGGCGGGAATGCGGGCGGTGATCTCATCGGCCTCGCGGGCGTGCAGCGCCTTCAGCGCCGCTTCGAGTTGCCGATGACGCTCGGTCGAGGGGGCGGAACCATCGAAGCGCATCGGGGTGCCGTCGGCCAGCACGGCGTCGATGGCGCGGACATTGTGCACCATGTTGCCGTAGCGCAGCGAGCGGGTGCCGCAGCTGTTGTTGCCGGTCATGCCGCCGATGGTCGCCTGCGCCGCGGTCGAGACGTCGACCGGGAACCACAGCCCCAGCGGTTTCAGCGCCTTGTTCAGATGGTCAAGCACGATGCCCGGCTGCACCGTCGCCGTCCGCGCCTCGGCATCCACGTCCAGGATGCGGTTCAGGTGCCGGGAGCAGTCGAGGACCAGCGCCTCGTTCACCGTCTGCCCGCACTGCGAGGTGCCGCCGCCGCGCGGCAGGATCGGCACCCCTTCCTCCACCGCGACGGCGACCGCCGCCGCCACATCCTCCGCATCGCGCGGCACGACGACGCCGACCGGCTCCATCTGGTAGATCGAGGCGTCGGTGCTGTAGCGGCCGCGCGCGAACCGGTCGAACAGCACCTCCCCCTTCACGGCGCCGCGCAGGCGGGCGGCCAGGGCGCCGTCACCGATCCGGGAGCCGCGGCGCGGCGCGGCGGTCGGGGCATTGCGGTCGTCGAGCGGCATGGCGTGGGCTCCCCTGAAACGGATGGCGACGGCGGATGGCGCGGATGGATCGCGCCGGCAGATCGTCGATTTTGCATTCAAAATTCACCTTGCGGTGAATCGTCCCTACGGCCCGATGGATCGCAACACGGGCCTCAATCGTTCGCCAGACGAACAAAATCCTTAGGGGAACGTGCGATTTCTGTCGAGACCCGGCGACAGCATAGGCGCTATTGCCGATGCACCCTTTCGGAAATGGGTAGGTCATGGCCGCAAATGACCGTTTGCAGCGCCGGCCATTTGAATGCAAAATTTGTTTGGTGGACAAACCAATCGTCTTCGCACGCCGTCGCCATCCTGCGTCCGGATCACGCGCCCGAAACACGCACACCGGCCGTGCGCACCGACACTGCCCCCAAGTCACCGACACAACGGCATCATCGACACAAGGGAGGAGGAGCCTTCATGGCCCATCGCAGCGGACGCCATTTCCTGCAAATCCCGGGGCCGACCAACGTGCCCGACCGCATCCTGCGGGCGATGGACCGGCCGACCATCGACCATCGCGGCCCGGACTTCGCCGCGCTTGGCCGTGAAGCGCTGGCAGGGATCAAGACGATCTTCAAGACCGAGCAGCCGGTGGTGATCTACCCGGCGTCGGGCACCGGGGCGTGGGAGGCGGCGATCGTCAACACGCTGTCTCCCGGCGACCGGGTGCTGATGTTCGAGACCGGCCACTTCGCCACGCTGTGGCGCAACCTCGCCGACCGCTTCGGCATCCACTGCGATTTCGTACCGGGCGACTGGCGCCACGGCGTCGACCCGGCCGCGGTGGAAGCCCGGCTGGCCGAGGACCGCGGCCACGCCATCAAGGCGGTGATGGCGGTCCACAACGAGACCTCGACCGGCGTCGCCAGCCGCATTCCGCTGATCCGCAACGCCATCGACGCCGCCGGCCACCCGGCGCTGCTGCTGGTCGACACCATCTCGTCGCTGGGGTCCATCGACTACCGCCACGACGAATGGGGCGTCGACGTGACGGTGAGCGGCTCGCAGAAGGGCCTGATGCTGCCGCCGGGGCTGAGCTTCAACGCCATATCCGAAAAGGCGATCGCGGCCAGCCGCAGCAACAAGATGCCGCGGTCCTACTGGGATTGGGCCGACATGGCCGGTCCGAACCGGGCCGGGTTCTTCCCCTACACGCCGGCGACCAACCTGCTCTACGGCCTGGTCGAGGCCATCGACATGCTGCACGAGGAAGGGCTGGACGCCGTCTTCGCCCGTCACGACCGCCATGCCGAGGCGACGCGCCGGGCCGTGACCGGCTGGGGGCTGGAGGTGCTGGCGCTCAACCCCGCGGAATATTCCAGCTCGCTGACCGCGGTGCTGCTTCCGGACGGCCATGACGCCGACCGGCTGCGCCGCATCATCCTCGACCGCTTCGACATGTCGCTGGGCGCCGGGCTCGGCAAGCTGGCCGGCCGGGTGTTCCGCATCGGCCATCTCGGCGACTTCAACGACCTGACGCTGGCCGGCACGCTGAGCGGGGTGGAGATGGGGCTGGAACTCGCCGGCATCCCCCACCGCAAGGGTGGCGCCCGCGCGGCGATGGATGCCCTGCAGGCCCGAGCCGCCGCGCAGGCGGAAAGGACGGCCGCCACCGTCGCCTGACATCGCAACGAGACACCAAACAAAATGGGAGGGACAGTCATGGGCTACACCAAGGCGCTGATCGCGTCGGTCCTGTTCGCCGGTTCGCTGATGGCGGGCGCGGCGCAGGCGCAGGCGCAGACCGAGATCAAGCTTGGCCATGTCGGAGAGCCGGGATCGCTGTTCGACCGCTCCAGCCAGGAATTCGCCCGCATCGCCAACGAGAAGCTGGGCGGGAAGGGCAAGGTGGTGGTCTTCGGCTCCAGCCAGCTCGGCGGCGATTCGGAGATGCTGAAGAAGCTGAAGCTCGGCACCATCGACCTGTCCCTGCCCTCCACCGTCATGTCGTCGGAGGTGCCGGTCTTTGGCTTGTTCGAACTGCCCTATCTGGTCAAGGACCGCGACCACATGGTCCGCATCCGCGACGAGATCGTGACGCCGACCCTGGTGCCGGCGGCGGAAAAGGACGGCTACCACATCCTCGGCGTGTGGGAGAACGGCTTCCGCCAGATCACCAACAGCAAGCGCCCGATCACCAAGCCGGAGGATCTCCAGGGCATCAAGCTGCGCGTGCCCAAGGGGGTGTGGCGGGTCAAGATGTTCAAGGCATATGGCGCCGACCCCAGCCCCCTCGCCTTCTCCGAGATCTTCGTGGCGCTCCAGACCGGGGTGATGGACGGCCAGGAAAACCCGCTCGCCCAGATCTACCCGGCCCGCTTCTACGAGGTGCAGAAGTACCTGTCGATGAGCGACCACGTCTACACCCCGGCCTATCTGACCGCCGGCCGCAGCTGGAAGAAATTCTCGCCCGAAATCCAGAAGGCGCTGACCGAGGCCGCGCAGGAAGTCCAGCCGACCGTCTACAAGATCGCCGCCGAAATGGATGAGGATCTGCTGAAGAAGCTGAAGGAGGCCGGGATGGAGGTCAATCAGGTGGACAAGGCCGCCTTCGTCAAGGCCAGCGCCGGCATCTACAAGAGCTTCGAGGACGAGGTTCCGCAGGGCGGCGAGCTGATCAAGAAGGCGCAGGCGCTGGCCAGCAAGTCCTAGGGCCGGTCCGCCGCGGGGGCGGCCGTCGGCGGCCGCCGCCCAAGCCCGTTGCCCAAGCTCGCCCCCCTTTCAGCCACCCCTTCGGAGGGAAACCGTCGTGATGCTCGACCGTCTGCGCACCGGCTTCGAGTGGGTGCTCGAAACCATCGTCATCCTGCTCGTCTCCGCCCTGACCCTGCTCATCATCGCCGGCTTCGTCTGCCGCTATTTCGGAAGCTCGCTGACCTGGTACGACGAAGTGGCGTCGATCGGGCTGGCGTGGCTGACCTATTACGGCTCGGCGCTGGCCGCGCTGAAGGGCGCGCACATCGGCTTCCCCGGTCTGGTCAACGCGATGCCGCCGTCCTTCCGCCTGCTGGCGACTCTGTTCGCCGAGGCCAGCGTCTTCCTGTTCTTCGGCGTCCTCGCCTGGACCGGCTGGGAGGTGCTGATGGTGCTGGAAGGCGACACGCTGGTCAGTCTGCCGTCGGTGCCGCTGCAACTGACCCAGTCGGTCATCCCGGTGGGCGCCGTGCTGTTCATGATCGCGGAAGCGCTGCGCCTGCCCAGGGTGCTGGCCGACGCCTGCGGCCACGGCTTCGTCGACCACGAGCTGGAAGACGCGCTGGGTGCCGATCTGGCGCGGCCCGAGCCGCCGCGATCCGCCACCGGTGCCGCCACCCCGATCGCCCGCGCCACCGCCTATCCGGAAGGACCGCGCCCATGACCATCGGCTTCATGCTCAGCGGGCTGTTCGCCCTGGTTCTGCTCAACGTGCCGGTCGCCATCGCGCTTGGCCTCGTCGCCATGGCCGCCATCGTGGCGATCCAGGGGTCGGACAATCTGGTCAACGCGGCGCTGGTGATGTTCGACGGCGCCACCAACTTCCCGCTGCTGGCGATCCCGCTGTTCATCCTGGCCGGCGCCATCATGAACGCATCGAGCATTTCGCGCCGGCTGGTCGCTTTCGCCTCCGCCCTGTTCGGCTTCGTCCGCGGCGGACTGGCGATGGTGGTCATCGGCTCGTCGATGTTCTTCGCCGAGATCTCCGGCTCGGCGGTGGCCGGGGTGGCGGCGCTCGGCACCATCCTGATCCCGGCGATGAAGACGCGCGGCTATTCCAGGGAGTTCTCGGCCGCCATCTGCTCGTCGGCGTCGAGCCTTGCCATCATCATCCCGCCGTCGATCCCGATGATCCTCTACGCGGTGATGGCCGAAACGTCGGTGGTCAAGATGTTCGTCGCCGGCATCATCCCCGGCGTGCTCGGCGCGATCGGGCTGGCGGTCGCCGCCTACATCCAGGCGGTGCGCTATGATTTCCCGGTGGAGGAGCAATTCCGCATCTCCCGCCTGCGCGAAACGGCGCGGGAGGCCGCCTGGGCCTTCCTGCTGCCGGTCATCATCCTGGGCGGCATCTTCGGCGGCTTCGTCACCGCGACGGAGGGCGCCGGGCTGGCGGTGGCGGCGGCGCTGTTCATCAGCATCGTGATCTACCGCGAACTCGACCTGCGCGAGCTGCGCAAGGCCTGCCTGGACGGCGGGGTGCAGACCGCCGTGGTGATGCTGCTGGTCGCGGCGTCGGCGCTGATCGGCACCTTTCTGACCGAGGCGCAGCTGCCCCAGGCGCTGGCCCGCAGCATCAGCGAGATCACCACCAACAAATACGCCGTGCTGGCGCTGCTGAACGTCGCCTTCCTGATCCTGGGCATGTTCCTGCATTCGGCGGCGGCAATCATCCTGGTGGTGCCGATCGTCATGCCGCTGATCCACGCGGTCGGCATCGACCCGGTGCATTTCGGACTGGTGGTGACGCTGAACCTCGCCATCGGGCAGCAGACCCCGCCGGTGGCCAGCGTGCTGATCGCTGCCTGCTCCATCGCCCGCACCGACATCTGGGAAACCACCAAGGTCAACCTGCCCTTCATCGGCGTCCTGCTGCTGGTGCTGGCGATCTGCACCTATGTGCCCGCCCTCTCGCTGGGGCTGGTCGACCTGTTCTACTGAAACACTCCAACGCCGAGGACGATTGAGCGATGGCCGATACGGAACAACGGCGCACGGGCGGACCACTCGCCGGCATCAAGGTGGTGGAACTGGCCCACATCATGGCCGGCCCGGTCTGCGGCCTGATGCTGGCCGACATGGGCGCCGACGTGGTGAAGGTGGAGAAGATCCCCGGCGGCGACGACAGCCGCCGCATGGTGCCGCCGACCATCAACGACGAATCCGCCGCCTACATGGCGATGAACCGCAACAAGCGCGGCATCGCGCTGGATCTGAAGACCGACGACGGCAAGCAGGTGCTGCGCCGCCTCATCGCCGGCGCCGACGTGGTGATCGAAAACTACCGCCGCGGCACCATGGAGAAGCTGGGCTTCGGCTATGAGGCGATGCGCGCCATCAACCCAGGCATCGTCTTCTGCGAGATCTCCGGCTTCGGGCGCAGCGGGCCGCTGGCCGACCACGGCGGCTTCGACCTGATCGCCCAGGGCATGAGCGGCCTGATGAGCATCACCGGCGAAGGCCCCGGCCGGCCGCCGGTGAAGGTCGGCGCCCCGGTGACCGACATCACCGCCGGGCTGCTCGGCGCCATGGGCGTCATGGCGGCGCTGGTCGAACGCCAGCGCACCGGCGAGGGGCAGCGGGTCGACACCTCGCTGTTCGAGGCGGGGATCATCCACACCTACTGGCAGTCGGCGATCCGCTTCGCCACCGGGGTCAGCCCCGGTCCGATGGGCTCGGCCCACCCGCTGAACGGCCCCTACCAGGCCTTCCCCACCGCCGACGGCTGGATCACCGTCGGCGCCGCCAACCAGACCAACTGGCTGCGCCTGACCGAGGCGCTGGACGCGCGTTCCCTGCAGGATGATCCGCGCTTCGCCGACAACCCCGGCCGCATGCGTCATCTGGCGGAGCTGGACGAGCTGCTGTCCGCCATCCTGCGGCGACGCACCACGGCCGAGTGGCTGGCGGTTCTGGAGGCGGCCGGCGTCCCGGCCGGACCGGTGCTGAGCATCGCCGACATGCACGAACATCCGCACACGCTGGCCCGCGACATGGTGGTGGAGGTCGAGCACAGCCGGGCCGGGCCGGTGAAGACGCTCGGCCTGCCGATCAAGTTCTCCCGCACCCCCGGCGGCGTGCGCGGCCCGGCCCCGGCGTTCGGTGAGCACAGCCGGGCGGTGCTGGCCGAACTCGGTTACGACCAGGACGCCGTCGAGGCGATGGAACGCGCGCGGGTGGTGGCATGACCGGAACCGATGGACCGATGACGGACGAACTGCTCTACGAGGTGCGCGACGGCATCGCCCGCGTCACCTTCAACCGGCCCCAGGCGCGCAACGCCCTGACCTTCGCCATGTACGACCGGCTGGCGTCGGTCTGCGCCGAGGTCGACGACACGCCGGATATCCGCGCGATGCTGCTGACCGGTGCCGGCGACAAGGCCTTCGCCGCCGGCACCGACATCTCCCAGTTCAGGAGCTTCACGACGGCGGAGGACGCCCTGGCCTACGAAGCGCGGATCGACCGCGTGCTGGGAGCCCTGGAGCGCTGCCGGGTGCCGACCATCGCTGCGGTCGCCGGGGCCTGTACCGGCGGCGGGGCCGGCATCGCCGCCGCCTGCGACCTGCGGATCGGCGCCGCCAGCGCGAAATTCGGCTTTCCCATCGCGCGCACCCTGGGCAACTGCCTGTCGATGGGCAATTACGCCCGGCTGTCGGCGCTGATCGGTCCCGCCCGCGTCACGGAGATGATCTTCACCGCCCGCCTGATCGAGGCCGACGAGGCGAAGGCCATCGGTTTGGTGTCGGAGGTTCTCCCCGACGCGGCGGCGCTGGCGGAGCGCGCCGAAACGCTCGCCCGCACCGTTGCGTCCCACGCGCCTCTGACCCTGCGGGCGACCAAGGAGGCGTTGCGCCGGCTCCGGCAGGGCGGCGATCCGGGGACCGGAGAGGATCTGATCGTGATGTGCTACACGAGCGCGGATTTTCGTGAAGGGATGGACGCCTTCCTGAACAAGCGCCCGCCACGCTGGCGGGGCGAATAGCCCCTCTCAGGAAGCGGGGCTTCGGAGAGTCGCGGTGCGGTTCACTCAGCGTCGGATCATTGGCTTGAGCCAGGGAGAGATGGCGAACACGTCGGTGAAATATCCCTGCTTGATGACTGCGCAACCCGCCTTGTGGATGTTGGCGGGCAGCGAGCCCAGTTCCCCCTTCCGGGTCACCACATGGATCGAGCGGCGGAACCCGGGGGTCGGCAACGGCAGCACGCGCATATGGTTCAGGTGCTGACGGCTTTTCACCAACGCGGTCGGCGGGAGCAGGCTCCATCCCATCTCTTCCGCCACCATCGCCATCACGGTGTCGGTCGCGTCGAAGGCGAAGCTGCGCGGCACCTCCATGCCCAAGCGCCGCAGATGCTGATCCACCAACCGGCCGAGCGCGCTGTCCGTCGTGCTGCGGATCAGCGGCAGGGTCCGGGACAGTGCTCGGAGAGCGACTTCATCGACGACCTCGGGGCAACTGCGCGGCAGCAGCAGCACGAACGGCTCGGTGAGCAGGCACAGACTGTCCACTTGGTCCATGTCGTCGAAGCTGTCATTGGTGAACAGCACATCCAGGCGGCGGGCGAGGAACTGTTCGCGCAGCTGCCCGCACAAACCGGACGCGATGCTGAAGGATGGAACATTGTCGCGCAGCCGCTGAAGCAGCCGGGGAATGAAGGGTGCCGCCAGCGTGTCGATGCAGCCGATGCGCAGTTCCGGCATGAAGGGCGCATCCGTTCCGCCGATGGCAGCCGGCAATTGCCGCGCATCGGTCAGGATGCGGTTGCTCCAATGCCAAAGCCGCTGCCCGGCGGCGGTCAGCGCCATGGGCCTGATGCTGCGGTCGAGCAGCTGGGTGGCGAAGGCGTTTTCCAGTTGGCGCACGACATGCGACACGGCCGATTGTGTCAGCCCGAGCCGCCCGGCGGCGCGGGTCATACTTCCCAACTCGGCGACGGCGACGAACACTTCCAGGGATCCCAGATCGAAGTCGCGGTGATGCATGGGGCTCCCATCTTCGGGTTTGGTGGCGGCTGCACATCGCATACTATCTTATGCCCGATGCTCTCATGAATGCCGCTCATGCCGACCATGAAATAAATTTATCTGGCTGACGATAATTGTGATTTTCGCGGCAGCCTGGGGGACCTGCTTGCACGTTCCGCCGGAGACCCTGCCATGACGCTGCCCCCTGACGATCTCCCTTCCCCCACCGCCGCCGCCCGGCGGATCGGCGATTGGGTGGCGGGGTTGCAACGAAGCGATGTGCCGGAACCGACCGCTGCCGTCGCGCTGGACTGCATCGTTGACACGCTGGGGGTGGCGCTCGCCGGGACCAGGGAGGCGGCCACCCGACTGGCGGCGGACGACGCGCGAGAAAGCTATGCCGTGGGACCATCGCGGCTGCTGATCGGTGGCCGCCTGTGCGCGGAGGGTGCCGCCTTCGCCAATGTCGCGGCCGCCCATGTGCTGGATTTCGACGACAACAGCTATGCCGGCTTCGTCCACGGTTCCGCCGTCGTGGTGCCGACGGCGCTGGCGATGGTCGAGGCGGCCGGCGGTACGGGGGGCGATCTGCTCACCGCCGTTGTGGCCGGTGCGGAGGCGCAATATGCGTTGGCGGAGGCGGTCGGCAACGGGATCTATCATGCCGGCTGGTGGACCACCGCGCTGTTCGGCACCGTCGGTGCTGCCGCCGCCAGCGCGAAGGCTCTCGGGCTGGACGGCCGGACTGCGGCAGACGCCATTGCCTTTGCGCTGTGCGGGACCGGAGGTTTGCGCGCATGCTTCGGCACGGGTGCGAAGCCGCTGCTTGCCGCACAGGCCGCGGCGAACGGAGTGCAAGCTGCCCGGCTGGCCGCGCGAGGCCTGACTGTGCCCCATGGGGTGGTGGAGGATCCGCGCGGTTTCGCCCGGCTGATTGCGGCCGACCATTTCGATCCGACGGCTCTGGATGCGCTCGGACGGCGCTGGCGCCTGCTGGCCCCCGGCATCGACACCAAGCTCTATCCGGTCTGCCTGTCCGCCCATGCCGCCATCGACGCGGTGCGCGACCTGATGGCGGAAGGGGGACTCACGTCCCGTGACATCCGGGCAATCGACTGCCGGGTTCCGCCGGTTGTGGCCGCCAACCTGACCTATCACCGGCCGATGACAGCGGGGGAAGCCCGCTTCAGCCTGCCTTTCGCGGTGGCCTGCGCGATGCTGCACGGAACGCTGGCGCTGGAGCATCTGGATGAGGCGGCACTGGCCGATCCGGTGCTGCGCCAAGCCATGACCTGTGTCTCGATGACAGTCGATCCCTGGTGGAACGCCGATCCCGACCGCGCCCGCACCGCACCGGAGGGCGCCGAGGTGAGTATCGAGACAATGGAGGGGGAGCGCTTCGTCCGCTTCTGCGCCTCGGCACGCGGCACGGTGGCCCGCCCACTGTCGGCGGCGGAGCATGCCGCCAAATTCCGAACCTGCGCCGCCCGCGCGGTCGGGCTGGACGAAGCGGAACGCCTCCACCGGAAATTGCGCCAACTTGAGGCGGAGTCCGACCTGTCTCGCCTGTTCGACTTCACCCACCATGCCGGCTGTTCATGATGTCGATGAAAATCCGTCATGGTGGGCTGCCGCTCGATCGGCGGCAGCCCGCTTTTTCAACAAGCGGGCCCATCGGACCATTCGCGGAAAACTCAGGAAAACCAGCGGCTTCGTCGAGAGTGCACTGCACAATTTCTATGCGAGGCGGCCGCTTGCCTAAGTTTTAGCCCGATTGTCGCCCGGATTATCGTCCTCCCGCCCCCCTTTCCTCCGGCTGCGGCCTTGTGAGACCGTTTTGATCAAGCAGAAACCAAGGTCCGCCGAAAGGACCGGTAAACAGAGGGGCTTTCATGATGATGCGACGTATGGTGGCGCGGGCCGTGCTCTCGGCCATCCTCCTGTCCGGGACGGCGATGTCGGTCCAGGCCGCGGGTACGCTCAAGGTCTCCGTGGATTCGAACCTGAACACGCTGGATCCCGCCAAAATGAAGGGCGGTCAGGAGTATGTCGCCGCGTATCTGATCTTCAACGGCCTGACCGTCATCGGTCACGACATGACGGTGAAGCCCGATCTGGCCGAACGCTGGGAGCACAGCGACGACCTGAAGACCTGGACCTTCCACCTGCGCAAGGGCGTGAAGTTCCACAACGGCAAAGACCTGGAGGCCGAGGACGTCGTCGCCACCATCGCCCGCATCCAGGACAAGGCGACCGGCTCCACCGCCCGCGTCAATTTCGAGATCGTTGAGTCGATGAAGGCGCTGGACCCCTTGACCGTCCAGTTCCAGTTGAAGAGCCCCTATGCCGGCTTCGCCGAGCTGTTCGGCGAGCGGCAGGCGCGCATCGTGCCGCGCGACGCCGTCGACACACTGGCATCCAAGCCGGTCGGCACCGGTCCGTTCGAGTTCGTCTCCTTCGCCCCCGGCGACCGCATCGTCCTGAAGCGCAACCCCAACTATTTCGAACCCGGCCTGCCGAAGCTGGACGAGGTGGTGGTGCGCATCCTGCCGGAACCGGCGGCCCAGGTGGCGGCGCTGACCACCGGCGAATTGGATCTGGTGTGGAACCTGCCGCTGGAGGCCATCGACAAGATCAAGGCGGACCCGAAGCTGAAGATCGATTCCGTCCCGACCTCGACCTGGGACGGCGTCATCATGAACAATAAGGTGAAGCCGTTCGACGATCCGCGCGTGCGCAAGGCGGTGGCGATGGCGCTCGACAAGCAGGCGATCACCCAGATCGCCCTGTTCGGGCACGGCACGCCGACCCATTCGCCGATCCCGCCAAGCCACCCCTACTACAACAAGGATCTGAAGATCGCGAAGGGCGACCCGGCCGGGGCGAAGAAGCTGCTGGCCGAGGCGGGCTATCCCAACGGGTTTGAGGTCACGCTGCACACGCCGGCCGGCCGCGCCACCCGCGAACGTCTCGGCCTTGCCGTGCGTGAATTGCTGAAGCCGGCGGGGATCACCGTCAATGTTCAGCGCGTGCCTTTCGACGTCTTCCTGAAGGACATCGAAGGCAAGGCCGGCTTCTACATCGACGGATTCTTCAGCCGTCCGACCATCGATACCTCCGTCTATCCCTGGTACCACTCGCGCGGATCGTGGAACACCGCGCTGTGGAACTACTCCAACCCCAAGATGGACACGCTGCTCGACAACGCCCGCCAAGCCAAGAGCGAGGACGAGGCCAAGTCGCTCTACCAGCAGGTCCAGGCGCTGGCGGTGGAGGATTCGCCGGGCGTGATCCCCTACGTCATCAACCACATCAACGGCCTCAGCACCAAGGTGCACGGCTTCCATTCGCACCCGATGATGTTCCTCGACCTGCGCGATGTGTCGGTCGACTGAGGCCGATCGGGAGCCGGCCGCGTCCATGGCGGCCGGTTCCCCCTTCCTCCTTCCGGGGATGCTGCCATGCTTGCCTACACATTGACCCGTCTCGTCTATCTGGCGCTGGTCCTGGCCGTGATGTCGGTCCTGATCTTCCTGGTGACGCAGGCGATGCCCGGCGACGTCGCCTCGATGATCGCCGGCCAGTTCGCCTCCAAGGAGGTGGTGGACGCCATTGCGGTCAAACTTGGCCTCGACCAGCCCTTGATCGTCCAGTACGGGCAATGGGCGGCCGGCATCCTGCGCGGCGACCTCGGCCGCTCGCTGGTGCTCGAACAGCCGATCGCTCCCATCCTGATGGAGGCGCTGGCCCGCTCGCTGGTGCTGGCCGTCGTGGCGCTGGCGGTGGTGGCGGTGGTCGGCATCGGGCTCGGCGTCCTGGCGGCGGTGCAGCGCGGCAAGCCGGCCGACCAGCTGGTTTCCGGCATCTCCTACCTCGGCATCGCGGTCCCCGACTTCTTCTGGGCCATCGTGCTGGTGCTGATCTTCGGCAGCTATATGAAGCTGTTGCCGACCGGCGGCTATGCCCCGATCTCCGACGGTTTCCTGCCCTGGGCCTCGCATCTGGTGCTGCCGGTCATCACGCTGGTGCTGATGCTGCTGGCACGCATCGCCCGGCTGACGCGGTCCAGCATGATCGACGTGCTGCAGACCAACTATGTGAAGTTCGCCCGCGCCAAGGGCATGCCGGAATCGGTGGTCATCCTGCGCCATGCGCTGAAGAACGCGCTGCTGCCGACGATCACCGTGCTCGCCATCGACTTCGGCCTGATCCTGGGCGGCGTGGTGGTGATCGAGACGATCTTCTCCTATCCGGGGATGGGCCGGCTTTTGCTGTTCGCCATCCAGCGCCACGACCTGCCGCTGATCCAGGCAACGATCCTCGTGGTCTCCGCCGCCTACTGCCTCGCCAACCTGACCGCCGACCTGCTCTACGCCTATGTGAACCCGAAGATCCGCCACGGCATGAAGGCCGCCTGACATGACCGACGCGTCCCCCGTCCAACTGGCGCCGCGCCGCCGACTGCCTGACCTGCCCGTCTCGCTCATCCTCGGCATTCTTCTGCTTGCCCCTCTGGTGGTGGCCGCCGTCGCCGGCTCCTGGCTTGCCCCCTATCCCTATGACGAAATGAACATCATGAGCCGGCTGCAGCCGCCGGGGGCCGAGTTCTGGTTCGGCACCGACGAATTCGGCCGCGACGTGTTCAGCCGCACCCTGGTCGGCACCGGCAGCTCGCTGGTGATGGGCGTGGCAGCCACAGCGCTGAGTCTGCTGGCCGGCGTGCCGCTTGGGCTGATCGCCGGCTACAAGGGCGGGCGCGTCGGCGAGGCGATCATGCGGGCCATGGACGTGCTGATGTCCTTCCCGCCGATCCTGCTGGGCATCCTGGTGCTGGCCGTCACCCAGCCGGCGCAATGGAAGGCCATCGTCGCCATCGGCATCGTCTATGTGCCGCAGGTGGTCCGCCTGACCCGCGCCATCACGCTGGAGCTGATGCAGGAGGAGTTCATCACCGCCGCCCGCCTGCGCGGGGAGAGCGCCGCCTACATCCTCTTCCATGAAATCCTGCCGAACATCTGGCCGCCACTGGCGGTGGAGGCCAGCCTGCGCGTGGTCTTCGCCATCCTGCTCGGCGCCTCGCTCAGCTTCATCGGCATGGGGGCGCAGCCGCCCTCCTCCGACTGGGGCCTGATGATCAGCGAGGCCCGCCCCTTCGTCGAACAGGCGCCCTGGATCGCGCTGTGCCCCGGCTTCGCGCTGGCCACCGCGGTGATCGGCATCAACCTGCTGGGCGACGGGCTGCGTGCCCTGCTCGACCCGCGCAACACGGGAGCGCACTGAGATGATGACCGCTCCGCAAGCCCGCCCAACCGTCGCCCCGGTGACCGTTCCGGCGTCCGCGCCAGAACCGGCGCCGCTGCTCGAGGTTCGCGGCCTGACCATCAGCTACGGCAACGCCCGCGGCACGCTGCGCGCCGCCAGCGACGTCAGCTTCGCCATCCGTCCCGGCGAGGTGATGGGTCTGGTCGGCGAGTCCGGATCGGGCAAGAGCACCATCGCCATGGCCATCCTCGATCTGCTGGGCGGCGGCGGCCGGGTGGACTCCGGCGAGATCCTGTTCGACGGGACCGATCTGCGCCGATTGTCCGCACCCGAACGCCGGGCGCTGCGCGGGGACAAGATCGCCGCCGTCTTCCAGGATCCCTTCACCTCGCTGAACCCGGCGCTGACCGTCGGCCGCCAGATCGCCGAACCGCTGATCCAGCACAAGGGCTTGTCTCCGCGGCAGGCGGCGGTGCGGGTGCAGGATCTGCTGGCGGAGGTCGGCATCCGCGATCCCCGCCGCGTCGCCGCCGCCTACCCGCACGAGCTGTCGGGCGGCATGCAGCAGCGGGCGCTGATCGCCACCGCGCTCGGCTGCGAGCCCAAGCTGCTGATCCTCGACGAGCCGACCACCGCGCTCGACGTGACGGTGGAGGCCCGCATCATCGATCTGCTGGCAAAGCTGTGCGACAGCCACCAGCTCAGCGCGCTGTTTGTCTCCCACAATCTCGGCATCGTCAACCGCATCTGCCAGACCGTCACCGTCCTCTATGGAGGACTGGTGGTGGAGACGGGACCGACCGGCCGCGTGCTGTCCCGCCCGGCCCATCCCTATGCCAAGGGGCTGGTCGCCGCCCTGCCGCGCATCACCGCCGGCCGGCGCCACCGCCTGCCCTCGATCCCCGGCACGGTCGCCAAGCTGTCCGGGCCGCCCGCCGCCTGCGTCTTCGCCCCGCGCTGCCCCTTCGCCGAGGAGACCTGCCGCAGCCAGCCGCAGGCGATGTACGCGGACGCGGCCGGCGACGGCGTGCGCTGCTGGAAGGCCGATGCCCTGACCGGCACGCCATGGCCGGACGAGGATGCTGCGGCCCGCGCATCCGCCCCGCCAGCACCGGCGCAGCGTTCCGCCCCGCTGGTGGAGGTGGATCATCTGCGCAAGGTCTACGGCGCCAGCCGCTCCATCCTCCCCTGGCTGCGCCGGGCCGGCACCGTGGCGGTGGAGGATGTCTCCTTCACCGTCGGCCGCGGCGAGGTGGTGGGGGTGGTCGGCGAAAGCGGCAGCGGCAAGAGCACCATCGGCCGCGCCCTGCTGGCGCTGACCGAACCCAGCGCCGGCACCGTGCTGTTCGACGGCGCCGACCTGACCCGGCAGGTGAAGCAGGGCGACCAGGATCTGCGCCGGCGCGCCCAGCTGGTCTTCCAGAATTCCGCCGCCTCGCTGAACCCGCGCAAGACGGTGGGGGACGCCATGGACCGGCCGCTGGTGCTGGCCGGCCGGGCGGACGCGGAGGAGCGGCGCAAGACCGTCGCCGGTCTGCTGACCCGCGTTGGGCTGCCGGCCGCCTATGCCGACCGCTACCCGCACGAACTGAGCGGCGGCGAACGCCAGCGCGTCAACATCGCCCGCGCGCTCGCCACCGACCCCGACTTCGTCGTCTGCGACGAGGCGGTGTCGGCGCTCGACGTCTCGGTCCAGGCCAACATCCTGAATCTGCTGGCCGAACTGCGCGACGAGATGGGGCTGTCCTATCTCTTCATCACCCACGACATCGCCGTCGTGTCGCACATCGCCGACCGCGTGCTGGTAGTCTATGGCGGCACCATCTGCGAGGAGGGTCCGACCGGCCGCGTGCTCCGCCCGCCCTACCATCCCTATACCGAGGCGCTGCTGTCCGCGGTGCCACGACTGGCCGAGGATGGTCAGGAGGCGCCACGGATCCTGCTGGAGGACGCGGCCCCCACCCCTGGCGGGCAGGGCTGCGCCTTCGCCGCCCGCTGCCCGCGCAAGCTGGGTGCGGTCTGCGACGAACAGGCTCCACCGGTCCACCGGACGGACGACGGCCACCGCATCGCCTGCCACATCCCGCTGGCGACGCTGGCCGAACGCGCCGCGGTCTTCCCGGAACTGGCCGGCGACACCCCGCTCCGCTGACCGGTCCATTCTGAACGCCTAGTCCACCGGCGCACCCCACCAGGGGCGCCGGGCGCCACCTCCTTGCCTCTTTACCCAACCCCAAACCTAGCCAGGGCTTCCGCCATGACCGTCCACACCCGCATCCGCCAGTTCAACACCAAGAAGACCTATCCCGAGCAGTCGATTGACAACGACCTGTGCCAGACCGTCGTCGCACGCGGCACCATGGTCTTCGTCCGCGGCCAGATCGGCCAGAACCTCGACACCAGCGAAAGCGTCGCCGTCGGCGATGCCGCCGGCCAGACCGAGCAGGCTATGTCCAACATCAAGATGCTGCTGGAGGAGGCCGGTTCGTCGCTGGAGCACATCTGCAAGATCACCGTCTACATCACCGATCCGCGCTACCGCGAGCCGGTCTACCGCACCATCGGCAAGTGGCTGAAGGGCGTCTATCCCGTGTCCACCGGTCTCGTGATCAGCGCGCTCGCCCGCCCGGAATGGGTGGTGGAGGTCGATGCAATCGCGGTGATTCCCGACGCCTGACGCGCCGGCTCCTCCACCAGCTGTCCCGCCAACCGACAAGAAGAACCGCCACCATGAGCACCAGCCTGACCAACCCGCCGCGCCGCGAACTGCAGAGCTTCCTCGACTTTCCGATCTGCACCGACATCGACCAGCTCGACGGCCATATCGGCATCCTCGGCATCCCCTACGGCGATCCCTATTCGATCGACGAGGTGACCAACGACCAGACCAATGCCCCGACCTGGGTGCGCCGCTACACCGAGCGGGCGCTGCGCAAGCTGGAACGCTGGGACTTCGACATCGGCGGTCCGCTCCTGGGCGGCAAGGACATCAAGGTGGTGGATTGCGGCGACGTGAAGGCCGATCCCCGCGACCTCGACCTGCATTACCGCAATGCCGAGGCGGTGGTGCGCCGGATGCTGGCCAAGGGCATGCTGCCCATCGTCATCGGCGGCGACCACGGCATCCCGATCCCGGTGCTGCGCGCCTATGACGACCAGGGGCCGATCACCCTGGTCCACATCGACGCCCATCTGGACTGGCGCGACGACGTCAACGGCGCCCGCAACGGCTATTCCAGCCCGATCCGCCGTGCCGCCGAGATGGACCATATCGGCCAGATCTTCCAGATCGGCCTGCGTTCCGCCGGCAGCGCCCGGCCGGAGGAGGTCGAGGCCGCGCTGTCCTACGGCGCGGTGCTGGTCCCCGACGTTGAATTGCAGGACATCGGCATGAAGGCGGTGCTCGATCGCATCCCCGACGGCGGCCGCTACTACCTGACCATCGACGCCGACGGCATGGATCCGACCATCATGCCGGCGGTCAACGGTCCGGCGCCGGGCGGCGTCACCTATCCGCAGATCCGCACCCTGATCCACGGGCTGGTGGCCAAGGGCCGCGTCGTCGGCATGGACATCGTGGAGATCACGCCGAAGAAGGACCTCAACGGCATCACCGCCATCACCGCCGGCCGCATCATCTGCAACCTGATCGGCAAGACCATCCAGGCCGGCTATTTCGACGCCAAGTGACGGCGATAGGGCGAGTATGATTGGGAGGACCCGACGATGACCGCCGCGCGCCGGCTCGACCGGCTTTTCTGCCACCGGGCGCTGCTGGCCGGCGGCTGGGCGTCGGGGGTGCTGCTGCGCTTCGACGCGCAGGGGCTGATCGCCGCCATCGAAACAGGGTTGGACAAGCCGCCTGCCGGGGTGGAGCGGGCCGCCGGGCCGGTCATCCCCGGCATGCCCAACCTGCACAGCCATGCCTTCCAGCGGGCAATGGCCGGCCTGACCGAGCGGGCCGGGCCGGCCGAGGACAGCTTCTGGACCTGGCGGGAGGTGATGTACGGCTTTGTCCGCCGCATCGACCCCGACGAGTTCCAGGCGGTGGCGGCGATGGCCTACGCCGAGATGCTGGAGCGGGGCTATACCTCGGTGGCGGAATTCCATTACCTCCACCACGCCCCCGACGGCCGGGCCTATGCCGATCCGGCCGAGATGTCGATGCGCATCCTGGCCGCGGCGGACGCCACCGGCATCGGGCTGACCCATCTGCCGGTGCTCTACGCCCAGGGCGGTTTCGGCGGACAGCCGGCGGGCGAGGGGCAACGGCGTTTCCTCAACTCCCCCGACCGGCTGCTGGACATCGCCGCCGCCTGCCGCGCGGCACCCGGCGACCATCGCATCGGTCTGGCTCTGCATTCCCTGCGCGCCGTATCGCCGGAGGCCGCCGAGGCGGTGCTGGACGGACTGTCGGCGCTCGACCCCACGGCCCCGATCCACATCCATGTCGCCGAGCAGACGGCGGAGGTCGACGCCAGCCTTGCCTGGTCGGGACGGCGGCCGGTGGAATGGCTGCTCGACCGCGGTTGGCCGGGGCCGTCCTGGTGCCTCGTCCACGCCACCCACGTCACGCCGGCTGAGGTGGCGGGCATTGCGGCCTCAGGCGCCGTCGTGGGACTCTGTCCGACGACGGAAGCAGACCTCGGCGATGGGCTGTTCCCGGCGCGCGACTTCCTGGCGCAGGACGGGCGCTTCGGCATCGGCTCCGACAGCCAGATCATCATCGATGTGGCGGAGGAGCTGCGCCTGCTGGAATTCGGACAGCGGCTGACTGCGCGGCGGCGCAACCTGCTGGCGTCGCATCCG
>PJUA01000518.1_pt1 | contig 18718 bp, 13 predicted proteins | sample 1512151 | NCBI WGS metagenome assembly PJUA01 (sample SAMN08177678, study PRJNA422409) | Soil metagenome, whole genome shotgun sequencing project. | isolation source: Soil enriched on filter paper: beechwood xylan treatment | place: USA: Madison | collected 2015-01-15
GCCTCGAACCTCCGGCCCCCGTTCGCATCCGCGGCGGGGGCCGTCCGTTTTTCAGGAGTTTCCCATGATCCGCAGCGCCGCCACCCTCGCCCCCCCCCTTGCTGTCGTGCCTGAGACCGTCGATGCCGCGAACAGCGCCGATCTGCCCTACTATCAGCCGACGGGCGACGAGTGCGCGCTGTTCGAGCATGCCTACACCCACCGCCTGCCGCTTTTGCTGAAGGGGCCGACCGGCTGCGGCAAGACCCGCTTCGTCGCCCATATGGCCGCCAAGCTCGGCCGGCCGCTCTACACCGTATCCTGCCACGACGACCTGACCGCCGCCGACCTGACCGGCCGCTACCTGCTGAAGGGCGGCGACACCGTCTGGGCCGACGGGCCTCTCACCCGTGCCGTCCGCGAAGGCGCGATCTGCTATCTCGACGAGGTGGTGGAGGCGCGCAAGGACGTCACCGTCGTGCTGCACCCGCTGACCGACGACCGCCGCATCCTGCCGCTTGACCGCACCGGCGAAACGCTGGAAGCGCCCGCGGGCTTCATGCTGGTGGTGTCCTACAACCCCGGCTACCAGAATGTGCTGAAGGCGCTGAAGCCCAGCACCCGCCAGCGCTTCCTGGCCGTCGAGTTCGATTTCCCGGCGCCCGAGCGCGAGATCCCCATCGTGGCCACCGAAAGCGGCCTGCCGGAAAACCGCGTCGCCCCGCTGGTGCGGCTCGCCAACGCGCTGCGCGCCCTGAAGGGCCAGGATCTGGAAGAGGGCGTGTCGACCCGCCTGCTGATCTACTGCGCCACGCTGATCCGCTCCGGCATGAAACCCGAACGCGCCATCCGCGCCGCCCTGATCGAACCGCTGACCGATGATCCGGACATCCGCGCCGCCCTGCTGCGCGTCGCCGAGGTCACGCTGGGGTAGGGAAGCCGACAGCGTGGATCGCGGAGTCGGATCTCCACCATTGCGGCCGTCATCCCCGCCTTCGCGGGAATGACGGCCGATAGGGGCTGTGGTTTTGGGCCAGTATTTGGGAGTGCGTGCGCGATGCTGGAGTTCTTCGAGCCGGAAGAGACCGTCGGCCGTCTGTGGCACCGCCTGATCGGCGGACGGTCGAGCTACCCGCATCATCCGGACGCCGCGGTGACGCTGGAATCCATGCGTCCGCGCTTGGCGGTGTTCTTCCGGGCGCTGGGCGGCGACCGCGGGGTGCGGCTCGCTGCCGGGACCGCCGCGGTGTCCGGGCACCGGCTGTCGCTGCTCGGCCGCATCGGGCTGGGGAAGGAGCGGGTGGAGCGGGCGGCGCTCGACGGCAACGTGCTCCAGCTTCCGACGACCATCGACCTGTTTAGCGATCCGGGGCTGAACGAGCGGCTTTATGAATGGCTGGCCGCCTTCTTCGCCCATGCCGAAGCCGAACCGGCTCCCGCCGACCCGCTGCAGGCCGACCTGCAGGCCCTGCGCAGCGCGGCGGCCACCACGGTGCGGGTGCTGACGCGCTGGCCCGGCCTGTCCGGCATGCACGAGGAATTGGCCCGCGCCGTCGCCGCCACCCGGCCCGCCCGCCGCCTGCCGCCGGTGGAGGCCGATGTCGAGCGCGCCGCCATGGCGCTGCTTGGCGCGGGTGCCGTCACCAGCGAAGGCGCGCGCATGCTTGCGCCCTCCGTGCCGGTGTCTGACTTCACCGCCCCCTATGGCTATGCCCGCATGCTGCCGGTGCCGCTGTGGGGATTGGTGGCACCGGGTGCCGAGCGCGATGCCGCCGCCGCGACCGACAGCCCTGGCGAGGGCGGGCAGGCGGCCGAGGGCGACCAGCGCCGCCGCGCCGCGACCCGCCGCCAGACCGACCAGATCCAGCGCAACGACCCGCTGATCCTCAACCGCTTCGAAAAGATGCTGAGCCTCGCCGAGGCGCTGAACATTCCGCGCGCGGTCGATGACGACGACGCGGAGAATGCCCGCAAGGCCGCCGACGATCTCGACGAGATCGCCGTGGGCGCGCATCAGCGCAAGGCATCGACCACGCTGAAGCTCGACCTCGACCTCGGCGCGCCGGTGGTGGACGATACGCCGCTGGTGGCGACCCTGAGCTATCCGGAATGGGACCATGGCCGGCAGGCCCATCTTCCCAACCATTGCCGGGTGATCGCCGAAACGGCACCGGCCGACGGCGAGTCCTGGCAGCCCGACGCTGCGGCGCAACGCCGCATCCGGCAGGTCCGCCGCCAGTTCGAGGCGCTGCGCCCGCGCCGCATGCTGTTCACCGGACAGGCCGACGGCGACGAACTGGACCTCGCCGCCCTGGTGCGCAGCCGGGCCGATCTCCAGGCCGGCGGCTGCGGCAGCGACCGCGTGCACCAGCAGGTGCGCAGCGCCGCCCGCGATCTGGCGGTGGCGGTGCTGGTCGACGGCTCCCTGTCGACCGACGGCTGGATCGAGGGCCGCCGCGTCCTGGATGTGGAGAAGGAGGCGCTGCTGGCGCTGACCCACGGCCTGACCGCCTGCGGCGACGACCATGCGCTCTATTCCTTCACCTCGCGCCGGCGCGACTGGGTGCGGGTGCAGACGCTGAAGGGCTTCGAGGAACCGCTGGGCGCCACCGTCACCCGCCGCATCGGCGCGCTGAAGCCCGGCTATTACACCCGCATGGGTGCGGCGATCCGCCATGTCACCGCCCAGCTTGCCGAACGGCCGAACCGCCACCGGCTGCTGGTGTTGCTGACCGACGGCAAGCCCAACGACGTGGACCATTACGAAGGCCGCTACGGCATCGAGGACACCCGGCAGGCGATCCGCGAGGCGCGGCGCGACGGGCTGGCGGTCTTCGCCATCACCGTCGATGCCCAGGCGCGCGACTACATCCCCTATCTGTTCGGGCGCGGCGCCTATGCCATATTCCCGCAGGTTTCCCACCTGACCAAGGCGCTGCCGGCGCTCTACCGGCAGGTCGCCTGCGCCGCCTGACCGAAAAAGGACCATCGACCATGAGCGAACCGGTGCAGATCGGACCCGTGAAGATCGGGATCGTCACCATCTCCGACCGCGCCAGCCGTGGCGTCTACGAGGACAAGGGCGGCCCGGCCATCCGGGAGGAGTTGACGCGCATCGTCGCCTCCCCCTGGGTGGCGGAGGCGCGGGTCATCCCGGACGAGCTGGACCTGATCGCCGCCACGCTGACTGAGCTGTGCGACATTGCCGGCTGCGATCTGGTGGTGACCACCGGCGGCACCGGCCCGGCCCCGCGCGACGTGACGCCGGAGGCGACGGAGCGGGTCTGCGAAAAGATGATGCCGGGCTTCGGCGAACTGATGCGCTCGGTCAGTCTGCGGGTCGTGCCGACCGCCATCCTGTCGCGCCAGACCGCCGGCATCCGGGGCCGCAGCCTGATCGTCAACCTGCCGGGCAAGCCGTCGGCCATCCATGATTGCCTGATGGCGGTGTTTCCCGCGATCCCCTATTGCCTTGACCTGATCGGCGCCGGGCGGATCGAAACCGACCCGAAGATCTGCGTCGCGTTCCGGCCGAAATCCTAATTTAAGAAATCATCATAGTTTGTGTGGAAATAAAGGATAGCTGCGACAAAATAGCGTCCAGTTCTTCCACTTGACGGCGGTCAAGCAGAGGTCTCGGAGATGGGGGGAATATTCCCTCACAAGAAACACTCAACCGAGACGACGCCATGAAGACCAAGCTCTCTCTCGTCACTGTCAGTGCCGCCGCCCTGATGCTTCTGTCCGGTATCGGTGCCGCTTCGGCGGCTGAAACGCTCTATGCCGACCCGAAGGTCAAGCAGCCCACGGTCAGCGTCGTCCAGGATCCGGCGGCCGTCCCGGCGCCGGAGAAGGCCGGCAAGCGGGCGCCGAAGACCCACAAGGTGCAGCTGAACACGTCCGAAGTCGAATCCACCCTCGACGACGGCACCACCTATACCTACTGGACTTTCAACAACACGGTTCCGGGTCCGATGGTGCGGGTGCGGGTCGGCGATACTGTGGACGTCTCGATCTCCAACGCGCCGGAATCGACGATGAACCACTCCGTCGACTTCCACGCCGCGACCGGCTTCCTCGGCGGCGGCCAGATCACCCAGGTGGAACCCGGCCAGACCAAGTCCTTCAGCTTCAAGGCTCTGACTCCGGGCGTCTTCGTCTATCACTGCGCCACGCCGATGGTCGCCCACCACATCTCCAAGGGCATGTATGGCCTGATCGTGGTGGAGCCGGAAGCCGGTCTGCCGCCGGTCGATCACGAATTCTACGTGATGCAGCAGGAAATCTACGCCACCAAGGCGAAGAACCAGGCGAATGCCGAGGACGACTATGACGGCCTCGTCAACGAGCGTCCGAGCTACCTGGTGTTCAACGGCACCGTCGGCGCGCTGACCAAGGACAAGCCGCTGAAGGCCAAGGTCGGCGAGACCGTCCGCCTGTTCTTCGGCGTCGGCGGCCCGAACCTGACCTCCTCCTTCCACGTCATCGGCGAGATCTTCGACAAGGTCTACAACCTGGGCGGCCTGGAAAGCGATCCGTCGAAGGGCATCCAGACCGTCACCGTCGCGCCCGGCGGCGCCACCATGGTGGAATTCAAGGTCGATTACCCCGGCAAGTACGCCCTGGTCGACCATGCGCTCAGCCGCGCCACCAAGGGCCTGATCGGCATCCTGGAAGTCGAAGGCAAGCCGGACGACACCATCATCAAGGACAAGAGCGGCGACAGCCGCAAGCAGCTGGGCGAAATGAAGCACTAAGCACGTCGTCTGCCATGAAAGAAGCCGCTCTCCCGCAGGGGAGGGTGGCTTTTTTCGTGCGTGCAGGATCAGTCACGATCCCTGGAGCAGCACAGTCACCCGCGGCTCGCTGAACAGTCCGGGTTGCCGGCCCTCGGCGACGGTCCCAGAGAAGTAGGCGAACGGACCAGCCCGCACGGGGCCAGCTTGCGGGCGCTGCGCCTTCGGCCTGCTTGACCCGGCTGATCGAAAGAGTTACACAGCCAAAAATGCGTGAATACCGGTAGGGATGTGCAGCGTAGGGTCGCGTGTTGCGCCATGCCCGCCGCCGGCCATGCCGCTCACGCCGCAAAGGTCGGATGGCGAGATGGCGGACACGGTCGAAAAGACGCGGACGATCCTGGTGGTCGAGGACAATGTGCTGATGCGCAAGCTCTTCGTCCGCTGCCTGGAGGAGGGCGGCTTCACCGTCGTCGAGGCGTCGGACGCCTCCTCCGTGCTGGACCTGATGCGCGACATGGCGCCCGATCTGGTGGTGATGGACATCGTCATGCCCGGCCTGTCCGGGCTGGACCTGATCCGGCAGATCCGCGCCGATGGCGATCTTGCCGCCACGACGGTCATTGCCGTCACCAACCTCGCCACGCCCGCCGACAAGCGCCGGCTGGCCGAGGCCGGATTCGACGGCCATGTCTCCAAGCCGATCAAGCCCAAGGAATTCCAGGCCGCGGTCGCCGGTTTCCTCGGCACTTGAGCCGCGAAAATTGATCCGGCGGCTCTGACTTCGCGTATCACCCAAAACACACGCAAAAGCGGAGGAGCCGCGGCGATGGCGCGTTATCTGGTTACAGGCGGCTGCGGCTTCATCGGCTCGCACCTGATCGAGCGGCTGCTGGCGGTCGGGCACGAGGTGCGGGTGCTCGACGATCTGTCGACCGGCAAGCGCGAAAACCTGCCGGACGGCGTGCCGGTCACCGTCGGCGATGTGGCCGATGCCGAGGCGGTTCGGTCGGCGATAGCCGGCGTGGACGGCTGCTTCCATCTGGCCGCCGTCGCCTCGGTCGACCGCTCGCGCGAGGCATGGCTGGAGACCCACCATGCCAACCTGTCCGGCACCATCGCCGTCTTCGATGCCGCCCGCCGCGCCAATCCGGCCGGGCCGGTCCCGGTGATCTACGCCTCCTCCGCCGCCGTCTATGGAGACAACCCGAACATGCCGCTGACCGAGGACGCGGCGACCCGCCCGCTGTCCGCCTATGGCGCCGACAAGCTGGGCTGCGAGCTGCATGCGCGGGTGGCGGACGGGGTGCATGGCGTGCCGACCGCCGGTTTCCGCTTCTTCAACGTCTATGGCCCGCGCCAGGACCCGAAATCGCCCTATTCCGGCGTCATTTCCATCTTCGCCGGCAGGATCGCCCGCGGGGAGCCGATCACCATCAACGGCGACGGCGAGCAGGTGCGGGATTTCATCTTTGTAAAGGACTTGGTGCGATATCTGACCGCGGCGATGGACCGTCCGCAGTCCGGCGCGCCCGTCTACAACGTCTGCACCGGCCGCCCGACCTCGGTCAACCGGCTGGCGGAGGTGCTGGCGGAGCTGTCGGGCCGGCCGCTCGACCGGCGCCATGGTCCGGCGCGGCCGGGCGACATCCGGGTCTCGATCGGCGATCCGTCGCGTCTGGTCGCCGCCTTCGGCATGAGCTGCGACACGCCGCTGGAGGATGGGCTGCGCCAGACGCTGGCGTGGCTTGGCTGAGCAAGAGAGCGTTGAGCAAAAGGATAGGGGTGGCGTGACCGGTGGTTCGATCGGGCGGCGGGCTGTCGCCGGGGGGCTGATGTCGGGTGCGGCGCTGCTGGCGCTGACCAACAAGGGCCTGCGGGCCGCCGACTCCGGTCAAGCTTCCGCATCCCCTTGGGCGGTCTATTACGCCGACGCGGCCCCGTTGTCCGCCTTCCAGCCCTACCGGCTGCTGGTTCTGGACAGCCGCACCCACCCGCCGCTTTCGCCGCTGGCCGACCGCGGCAAGACCCTGCTCGGCTATCTCAGCGTGGGCGAGGTCGAGACACACCGCCCCTGGTTCGAGCGGGTGAAGGCCTGGGGCATCCTGGACCAGGAAAATCCCAACTGGCCCGGCAGCTTCTATGTCGACGTGCGCGACCGCCGCTGGGTCAAGCTGGTGGTGGAGGAACTGGTCCCGGGCATCCTGCGCCAGGGCTTCCACGGCGTCTTCCTCGACACGCTCGACAATCCGCCGCACCTGGAGCGCACCGACGCGAAGCGCTGGCGCGGCATGACCGACGCGGCGGCGGCACTGGTGCGCGCGATCCGCCGCAATTGGCCCGACATCGGCCTGATGCAGAACCGCGCCTACGAGATCCTGCCGCAGACCGCTCCGCTGCTGAGCCATGTGCTGGGCGAGAGCGTCTATGCGGGCTGGGACTTCGCCGCCAAGCGCCCGCACCGCCAGAGCGCCGAGGATTACCGGTTCCAGGTCGAGGCCTTGAAGGCCGCCGGGGCGCTGAATCCGCGGCTCTCCCTCCACACCCTGGATTACTGGGATCCGGCCGACGCCGCCGGCATCCGGGCCATCTACGATCTGCAGCGGGCCAACGGCTTCTCCCCCTACGTCTCGACGGTCGAACTCGACCGCCTGATCCCGGAGCCGCGCCGGTGAAGCGCTTTTTGCAATGCAGCAGGAGATCCCCTCTCCCCGGGGGGGAGAGGGAGATTATCCGGGCTGGGACGACGTGCGCTTTCAAAGCAGCAGCGCTCGCCCTCGGCCTGCTTCTGCCCGGCATGGCCACTTCCGTGCTCGCCGCCGGTTCTCCCGCGACGGCCGCGACGGCCCAGCAGACGGTGCCGCGCACCATCCTGGCGCTGGTCGACCTGCGCGAGGAAAGCACGATCCGTCTCAGCCGCATCCACACGATGGTGGAGCTGCCGCTGAACCATCTCGGCCTGTCGGTGGTCTATTGGAACGTCGCCGACGGGCTGCCCGACCTGTCGCGCTATCCCGACCTGCGCGGCGTCGTCACCTGGTTCGCGGGAGAGCCCTTCACCGATGTCGGCGCCTACATCGCCTGGGCCGGGCGGGCGATGGACCGCGGCGTCCGCTTCGCCGTCCTGGGCCAGTCGGGTGTCCGGCTGGAGCGCGGCGGCAAGCCGGTGCCGCTGGCGCTTTCCAACCGCTTCTTCGCCCGGTTCGGACTGCGCGACGACGACGGCTATTCCGACCTGACCTACAAGTCCCGGCCGGCGCTGGCCGACGGCATGATCGGCTTCGAACGGCCGCTGTCGGGGGTGCTGCCCGGCTATCCGCTGTTCCGCAAGACCGACGAGCGCTTCGCCTCCCATCTGGTGATGCGGCGCGGCGACGATCCGGCGAGCGACAGCCATCTGGTGGTCACCGGCCCGTCCGGCGGTCTGGTCACCGACGGCTACAGCCGCTATTTCGACGCCGAGTACAACCGCCGGCAATGGATCGTCGATCCCTTCGCCTTCTTCCGCGACAGTTTCGCCACCGACGACCTGCCGAAGCCCGACGTCACGACCCTGTCGGGCCGGCGCATCTATTTCAGCCACATCGACGGCGACGGCTGGCGCAACGTGACGGAGGTGGCGCCCTATGCCTCCCGCCGCGTGCTGTCCGCCGACATGGTGCGCACCGCCGCCATCGAGCCGTTTCCCGACCTGCCGGTCAGCGTCGCCCCGATCGTCGGCGACCTCGACCCGACCTGGAAGGGCACGCCGGAGTCGCTGGAGGCGGCGAAGAAGCTGTTCGCCCTGCCGCAGGTGGAGCCGTCCAGCCACACCTGGACCCACCCCTTCCAATGGGCTTTTTTCAAGGATTACAGCCGGCAGAACGAGGCGCCCTTCCTCAACCGCGAGAGCAGCTATCGCCCCGGCAAGGCCGACGACCACGCGGCGGAGGAGGCGGGGGAGGTGTCCGACATCGGCCGCTACGCCGTGCCGCGCGCCTATCTGCAGCAGCCCTTCGATCTCGACCAGGAGATCGGCGGCGCGCTCGACTATTTCACCCGGCTGGCTCCGACCGGCAAGCGGGCGGTGCTGGTGCAATGGTCGGGCGACACCTCGCCGTTCGAGGCGGCGCTGGCCGCGGTGCGCAAGGCGGGCGGGGTCAACATCAATGGCGGCGACGCCCGCTTCGACGCCGATTTCCCCTCCATCACCGGCCTGCCGCCGATCGGCCTGCCGGTGGGGGCGGAGCGGCAGATTTACGCCGCCGGCAGCAACGAGAACACCTATACCGAGCTGTGGACCGGCCGCTTCTACGGCTACCGCAATCTGATCAACACGATGCGGCACGCCGGCAGCCCGATCCGGCTGAAGCCCTTCAACGTCTATTACCACATGTACAGCGGCCAGAAGGCGGCCAGCCTGAACGCGCTGGTCTCGGTGCTGACCGCCGCCCGCGGGCAGGAACTGGCGCCCGTCGCCGCCTCCACCTACGCCCGCATCGCCGAAGGCTTCTACACCACCCGATTCGAGCCGCTGGCGGGCGGGGCGGATGTCGGGCGGCGCTGGCGCGTGCGCGACCGCAGGGCGCTGAACACGCTGCGCTTCGACCATGCCAGCGCCAGTGCGGTCGACTTCGCCCGCTCCATCGGCGTGCTGGGCCAGCGCCACAGCCAAGGCAGCCTCTATGTGACGCTCGACCCGGCGGTGGCGGAGCCGGTGGTGGCACTGACGGAGACCGACCGCGCCGACCGCGACCCGCCGGCCGCAGTGCCCTATCTGGTCCAAGGACGTTGGGCCTTTTCCGCCTTTGCCGGCGAAGGGCAGGGCTTCCGCGTCGCCGCCACCGGCTATGGCGAGGGCGCCATGGTCTGGCATGTGCCGCAGCCCGGCCGCTGGACGGTCACGGCGGAGCGTGACGGAACCCGGCTGTGGTCGGGCAGCGTCGATGCGGATGCGGAGGGCCGGCTGGCGCTGACGGTGCCGGTCTCCGCGATCGCGCCGCTGCTACTGCGGATCCGCCCGGCGAACGGCGTGGCGGGGTAGGGCGGCGATGCGCGCGAACATCCTCGTCGTCCTGCTGGTGCTGCTCGTCGGCATCGGCGCCAGTTTGCTGCTGATCCCGCACAGCGGCGAGCTTGCCCTGCAGAAGTTCCGCGACCGCGATTACTACAGCGCCCGCGCGGTCTACGAGCAGCGCTATGCCGCCGGCGACCGCAGCGGCACCACGGTGATGCCGTTGACCCGGCTGTCGCTGGCCCAGGGCGACCTCGAGCGCGCCATCGCCCTGACCGAGGAGTTCGTCGCCGCCGAGCCGTCGTCCGTCGAAGCGCGGGAGTTGCTGAACCGCCTCTACCAGGATGCGCAGCGGCCCGGCGATTATCTGGAAAACCTGAAGGCCCTGGCGGAGCTGCGCCACAGCGCCGACCTCTACCGCGACCTCGCCTATGCCGCCGGCTTCCGCAATCGCATGGCACTGAAGGTGGAGGCGCTGACCCGCTACTGCCCCCTGCGTCCCGATGATGTCGAGGCTCCGCAGGAACTGGCAGCACTGCTGGCCGCTCGCGGCGATCCTGCCGGGGCGGTGGACTGGTTGTTGCGTGCCGACGACCGTGCCAAGGGCAATATCGAGCCGGACAGCCGCGAATTGCTGATGAGCCTGCTGATCGACCTCGACCGCGAGGAGGAGGCGTTCGAGCGTGCCCGGCGCTGGCTGGGCGAGAATCCCACCGTTGCCGACATGATCGGTCTGGCGAGCCAGCTCGCCGCGGCGTCCCGTCCCGACCTTGGCCTGCGGCTGATCGAACCGCAGGTGAAGGGGCGCAATCCTGTGCTGGCGCTGGAGCTGACCTACATCGACCTGTTGATCGCCGCCGACCGCCGGGAGGAGGCGCGGACCCGCCTGTCGGCGCTTTCCGGCCCGGTCGAGGATGTCCAGTTCGGGCGGCTGCTGGCGCTGGAGGTGAATGCCGGCATGCTTCGCCCGGCGCTTGCGGCGACCAAGGGGCGCGACCTGCATCTGGTCCCCGACTGGGTACTGGCCGGGCTGGCGGAAAGCGCCTTGCGCGACGGCGACCGCAGCTTCCCCGACCGCCTCTACCGCGAACTGGGCGACGAATTCCTGGACGATTATCCGCTGCTGGCCGCCAACATCGCGCTCGGCCGCGGCGATCCCGCCGCCGCTGCGGGGTGGGCGGAGCGCGGCCTTGCCGGCGGCGGGCTGACTCCCGGTGACCAACTGGCTGCCATTCGCATCCTCGACCGTGCCGGCCGCCACGGCGCGGCGGCTGACGCCTTCGACCGGCTGCCGCTGTCCGGCGGTATTCCCGACGAGCAGTTGGAGGAGCTTGCCGCCCTGTTCATCGACCTCGACCGCGCGCCGACCGGGCTTGCTTGGTTCGAGGCGCGGAGGCAGGTAACGCCGTCCCCGGCCGCCGGGCAGGGCTGGGCACGGCTGGCCGCCAAGGCCGGTGATCCCGCCGCCGTCGCCGATTGGCTGGCCGGTCAGCCCAAGCTGCCGGTCGGTCTGTTGCAGGACATCGCCGGAAGCGCCGCCGAGCGCGCCGCCAATTCGCCCGCGGCGGCGGCGCTGGCCCTTGCCGCCTCGCAGCGCGCCTTCGCGCTCGATCCCTCGCCGCGCAGCCGTCTGGCCCTCGCCAACGCCCTGACCGCCACCGGCAAACCGGCGGAGGCGCTGCCGCTGCTGGCCCCGCTGCTGGCAGATGGTGGCACGGAGGTGGAGTCCGCCTATATCGCCGCGTTGGCCGGCGCCGGCCGTTCGGAGGAACTGACCCGTCACCTGACCGCCAAGCTGGCGAAAGGCAATTTGTCGGACGCCGAACAGCAGGCTATCGTCACCATGCTGCTCGACCACAAGGCCTATCGCGCCGCCCTGCCGCTGCTGCGTGGCTGGGCGGAGAGCCAGGGTGGTGGCAGATCCGGCGAAGATTGGCTCGGCGTCTATGCCGATGCGGCGGCCAAGGCGAACGCGCTGCCCGACCTCGCCGCCCTGCTGCAAAGCCGGGCCTCCGCCGCACCGCTGGCCGAGGCGGAGGATGCGCTTTACCGCGACACGCTGACGAAGTTGGGCCGCAAAGCCGATCTGCGCCGCTATCTGCTGGCGCGCGCCACCGACGACCGCCTGCCCACCGACAAGCGGCGTGAGCCGGCATCATCCCTGCTGGCGCTCGGCGACAAGGCCGGGGCCGAGCAGGCCCTGCAGCGGCTGGCGGCCGGGCAGGGGCCGCAGAGCGAGGATTTCCGGCAGCTCGCCTATCTCTGGGGTCCGCGCCCGCCCGCCGCCGGTCTGGATTGGATCGAGGCGCGGGCCAAGGCGGCGTCCGACCCGGCCGAGCAGGCGGCATGGTACGACCGTCTCGCCGAGTATGGCGGCGGGCGCCGCGTCATCGCCGGGCTCGGCGGCCAGGGCGAGGCTCCGGCGCAACCGGCGCTGAAGGCTCCCTACATCGAGGCGCTGGCGGCGGCCGGCAAGGGCAAGGAACTGGCCCTTGCCCTGCGCACCGCCGTGCCGGAGGAAGCCGCCCCCGACCGCCTGCGCCGCTACGCCCGCCTCGCCGAGCAGACCGGGCAGCGGGCCGCCGCCGCCCAGGCCTGGACCGCCCTGCTGACGCGCAAGCCCGACGACGCCGATGCGCTGCGCCAACTCGGCATGCTGGCCTATGACGAGAACCGCCTCGCCGACGCCGAACGGCTGCTGCGGCGCTACGTTGCCACCGGCCCCGACGATTACGAAGCCCATTACTTCCTGGGCGAGGCGTTGACCGCGCTGAAGCGCCCGACCGCGGCGGTTCCCTTCTACCGCACTGCGCTGTCCCAGCTGCGCCACCGCGCCGGCCGCGGCGACGCGGCGGTCCAGACGGAGGCGAATTTGCTGAATCGGCTGGGCAAGGTCGACGACGCCGTGGCGCTGTTCGAATCTCTGCGCAGGCGCCGCCCGGCCGACCGCCAATTGAGGGCAGACTACGCATCGATGCTGATCGAAAACGGACGACTGCCGGAGGCCCGCCGTGTCCTGGCCCTTCCGTGATCGCGTGCGCGCCTCTGAGAAGGACATCCCTCTCCCGTCCCGGGAGAGGGAGGGGACCCGCGCCGAAGGCGCGGGGAGGGTGAGGGGTGAGGCAAGAAACCAGAAGCGCATGGTTCCTTGCACCACCCCTCACCCTTCCCATGGCTTCCGCCATGGGCCCCTTCCCTCTCCCGGGGCGGGAGAGGGAGCCATTCGCTTCGCCCTCCTCCTCGCAATCCTCGCCGCCACCCCCGCCCACGCCCAAACGGCCTCGGCCCGCCTCGAAGCCGTGCGCGAGGACCACGCAGCCCGCTTCGCCCTGCATTGGCCCGGCCCGGTCGCCACAGAAACCCAGCGCGACGGCCGCGAGCTGGTCCTGCGCTTCGACCGCCCGCTCGGCGAGGTCCCGCTCGACCGCGTCCCTGAACGGCTGGAGTCCTGGGTCGACAACATCCTCTACGGTTACGACAGCGTCGTCCTTGTGCTCGCCAGCGGCGTCGAGGCGACGGTCGCGACCGACCGCAACGGCCTCAGCGTCGCCTTGACGCGCCCGCCCGCCGCCGCCCCGAGCCGCGAGGCGCAGGCCGCCGACCGTGCCGCCCGCCGGCGTCTCGACTATTTCCGCGCGCTGGCGCTGATGGAGGGCGGCGACGTCCGCCCGGCGCGGACCCTGCTGCGCGACCTGCTGGAACAGGATCCCAACGATGCCCAGTCCACCGCCCTGCTGGCCCAGGCGGAGGAACGGCTCGGTCGCTGGCGCGAGGCGATCCGGGCCTATGACACGGCGCTGGAACTGACGCCCGACGAACCTTCCCTGATCCAGGGCAAGGCGCTGCTGCTGCACGAAAATGCGGACCGCAGCCGCCTCGATCTCGACTGGCAGAAGGTGCGTAACGCCGACATGCAGCGCATCGCCCGCTTCAGCGGCGTGCAGGACCTCGGCCGCTCCACCGCCTTCACCTGGAGCCTTGAGCGCCGCGATGTCGATGTCGACGCCGCCCGCCGGGAAGACGGCCGGCTGGAGCCTTTCCACGGCGCCCGCTCCCGGCTGGAGGCGGCGCTGGTCCATGACTGGCCGGAGTTCGAACGCTCCACCCTGGCGCTCTACGCCGCCCCGCAGACGCTGGGCGCCGGCTACACCCATGGCTGGCGCGGCGACGAGACGGAGACCCGCGCCGGCTTGGCCTGGAGCGAGCCAAGCTTCGCCTTCCTGGAGGGCATCGTCGACGGCGGCCGCCGCGACCGCCTGTTCTTCCAGCACGAGGACCGGCTGTCCGACCGCTGGTTCCTGTCGCTTGGCGCCGGCTACAACCGCTATGGCCTCGCCGGCGACGCCGATCTGGCGCGCAGCGCCACGGTGGAGGGATCGTTGCGCTACACGCTGAATGCAGCGGGGCCGCTGGCCAGCGTCGCCTATGTGCTGGATGCCGAGTATGTCGCCCACCGCGAGGAACGGCAGGACGCGCTCGGCCAGCCTTACGTCCCGCTGCCGGCTGCGACCCGCGAGGTCCATGCGCTGCAGCTCAATGCAGAAGACTATCTGACCGACTATGTCCGCTATGCGCTGCAGGTCGGCTACGCCTATGACCGGCGGGGCCGCAGCGGACCGCAGGGGGCCATTTCGCTGGGGTGGGAACCGGCGGACAATCTGGAGCTGAATTTCCGGGCCAGCCATGCCCGCTCCACCGCGCGCGGCACGGCCAGCGCGGTGAACAGCGCGGGCGTCACGCTGGTCTGGCGTTATTGACGGTGTGTCAACACTTTATGGTTAAAAAAGGTGGACTGGCGATGCGGCGAAAGGGTGCGGGAATGAAGGGCAAGACTGTGCGGGCCTGCGGGGCGCTGCTGACGGTTGGGCTGATGCTGGCGGGCTGCAGCTTCGGCCGGATCAACAGCCGCGACTTCGCCCAGCCGGGCGCCGTGCTGCCGGCCGGCTCGACCGTCGCCGTGCTGCCCTTCGAGAATCTGACCAACCACCCCAATGCCGGCCAGATCGCCGCCGACATCGTCTCCACCGAACTCTACGGCGTCGAGGGCATCCGCAGCATGGATGCGTCCCGCGTCCGCAGCCGCCTGTCCGCCGCCAAGCCCGCCGGCGACGCAGCCGCCGCAACCGATGCGCCGGCCGACGCCGCCCCGCCGGACGCCCAGGCCGCCGGCCGGACGCTGGGGGTGGATGCGGTGCTCTCCGGCAGCGTGTCTGAATATGGTTACCAGCATGGCCTGCGCGAGGAGCCGGTGGTCGGCCTGAACGCCCGGCTGGTCCGCAGCTCCGACGGCGCCGTGCTGTGGACCTCCAGCCAGTCGGAGGCCGGCCGCGGCTATTTCAGCCGCGACAGCGTCAACAACGTCGCCCAGCGGGTGGTGACGCGCATGATCGACAGCCTGCGGCCGGTGGTCGCCGCACCCGCCGTGCCCGCTTCCGCGGACGCCCCGGTCCAGGCCGGCCGCGCCTCCGACAGCGACTTCTCCAACGATCTGCATCGCGAGTGAGCGTGCAGGCATGAGCGCAGAGTCCAGCCCCTCTCCGGTGTCCCCCCGCCGCTGGTTCGGCCTGCGGCCGGTCGCGCTGCTGGAGCTGCTGCTGTTCTTCGCCGTGGCGCTGGGGCTGGATGTCTGGCTGGGCGCCGGGCTGCGCTTCGACGGGGTGCAGCCGCATCCCTTCTGGATCCCGGTCCTGCTGCTGGCGATCCAGTACGGCACCAGCGTGGGCGTGCTGGCGGCGCTGGTGGCGTCGGTGGCGCTGCGGTTCGGCAACATGCCTGATGCCGGCATCGACCAGGACCTCTACGACCATCTCTTCACCCTGACGCGCGAGCCGATCCTGTGGCTGGTCGCCGCCGTGCTGTTCGGCGAGCTGCGCATGCGCCAGCTGCGCGAGCGTGACGAACTGCGCGCCGGCCTTGCCGCCGCCCGGCAGGAGGCGGAGGCCATCGCCCGGTCCTACCGCGCCTTGAAATCGGTGAAGGAAAGCCTTGAGACCCGCGTCGCCGGCCAGCTGCGCACCGTCTTCACCCTCTATCAGGCTGCAAAATCCATCGACCATCTGGACGAGGGGGAGGTGATGCTGGGCGTCGCCGACCTCGTCCGCACCGTCATGAAGCCGGAGAAGTTCTCGCTGTTCCTGCTGAACAACGACGTGCTGGAATCGGTGACGAACGAGGGGTGGGACGACGACACCGACAGCTATGCCCGCTGGTTCGACAGCGGCACCCCGCTGTTCCAAACCGTGATCGCCCGCCAGCGGCAGCTCTGCGTCAACCGGGTGGAGGACGAACGCATCCTGGCCGGCGAAGGCGTGCTGGCCGGACCGCTGGTCAGCAGCGACACCGGCGAGGTGGTCGGGATGGTGAAGGTCGAAAGCCTGGGCTTCACCGACCTCAGCGTCAACACGGTCGAGAATTTCCGCATCCTGTGCGAATGGATCGGCACGGCGCTGGCCAAGGCGCGCCAGTTCCGCACAGCCAACGAACAGCGCGTGTTCACCGACGACGCGCTCTACTCCTCCAGCTACATCGGCCGGCAGGCGGAGTTCCTGGCCCTGCTCGGCCGCCGCATGGGGTTCGAGACGACGGCCATCACCATCCGCCCAACCGGCCTGTCCCGCCTGTCCGTCGCCCAGCGCGCCGACCTTGCCGCCGCCATCGGCACGGCGGTGCGCGGCAGTCTGCGCGACACCGATCTCGCCTGCGACTTCGGCCAGCAGGGCGCGTCCTTCGGCGTGATCCTGGCCGGCACGCCGCTGGAGGGTGCCAAGCTGGTGGAGGCGAAGCTGGAACGGGCGGTGCGGCGGGAGTTGCCCGACGGGCTGTCCAACATCCCCATCGGCTTCGTCACCCGCCGGGTCGAGCCGCCGGAGCCGGAGCCTAAGCCGGCCGCCGGGGAAGCGGTGGCGGAGAGTGCGGGATGACCGGCCCGGCCCCCGATTCCGCTGAAACCATCGGCACGCTGGCGGGCGACCGCCCGGTCGCCGGCACGGGCGAGCTGGTGGCGGCGACGCTCGGCGCCGGCCTGCTCGATTCTGGAGCACTGGCGTTCGGCCTGTCCGGCGTCCCCTTCGCCGCACCATCCGCCGCGGCGCTGCACCTGCTGCTCTGCGGACTGGTCGGCTTGTGGGTGCGCAGCCGGGCGCGGCGGGGCCGCGACCTGCGGCTGGCCGGGCTGCTGCTGGTCACCATGGTGCCTCTGGGACCGCTGGGCGCCGCCTGCACGCTGGTGACTGCGGCGCTGCTGGCGCTGTTCAGCCACTATGCCACCGGCTTCCAGGACTGGTATCTTTCCCTTTTCCCCGAAAGCGAGACCGGCCCGGCGCAGGAGCTGTACGAACTGATCGTGTCGGGCCGCGAGAACGCCCATCTGGTCGCCGGCGAATCCTTCACCGACATGATGTGGATGGGCACGCCGCAGCAGAAGCAGGCGGTGATCGCCCTGGTCGCCCGCCATTTCCGCCCCGCCTTCACGCCCGCGCTGAAGGCCGGCCTCGCCGATGCCGACCCGTCTGTCCGCGTCCAGGCCGCCACCGCGACCGCGCGGGTGGAGCATGAGTTCAACGAGCGCTGGCAGTCGCTCGACCATGCCGCCCGCGCCCATCCGGACGACGCCGGCGCCCTGGCCGCCCTGTCCCGCCACCTCGACGATTACGCCTTCTGCGGCCTGCTGGATTCCAACCGCGAGGCGGAGATCCGCGAAAAGGCGCTGGACGGCTACCGCCGCAGCCTGGAACTGGCGCCCGACGACGACGGCATTCGCCTCGACCTCGGCCGGCTGCTGCTGCGCTGCGGTCTGGCGGCGGAGGCGGCGGCGAGGCTGGAGCCGCTGATCGACCGCACGTCCGACAGCCGCATCCTGTTCTGGTATGCCGAGAGCCTGTTCCGGCTCGGCCGCTTCACCGACCTGCGGGCGCTGCCCGTCCGCCGGCCCGACCTGCTGGGCGACGGGGCGGCACTGCCCGATGCGCTGCGCGACGTCTTCGCCCTGTGGCGCGACGACGAAACGGCCGTCGCCGAGACCGCCGCGAAGGAGCTGGCCGCATGAGCCGCTCCCCGTCCCAGCCGCTCCCGCCCGAAGCGCCCCGCGCGCCCAAGGCCGACGTCTGCCTGCTGATGGAGGGGTCCTATCCCTATGTCGCCGGCGGCGTGTCGACCTGGACGCACGACCTGATCCGCTCCCATTCGGACCTGACCTTCCACATCGTGGCACTGGTCGCCGACCGTAGCGCCCGCAAGCTCGCCTATGATCTGCCGCCCAACGTCACCGGCCTGACCCACGTCTATCTGCAGGATCCGCCCGCCGGATGGCGCTGGCAGCCTGGCACCGGACGGTTGATGGCAAATTTGGAAAAGCCGCTCGCCCGCCTGCAGCAGGGCGGAGGGCTGGCCGAGGTGGCGGAGGTTCTGCGGCTGCTGGCGCCGCGGCGCGGCCGGATCGGCAAGCGGGCGCTGCTGAACTCCGAGGACGCCTTCCAGATGGTGGTGCGCATGTGCAGGGCCGCCCTGCCGGACGCCTCCTTCCTCGAATATTTCTGGGGCAGCCGGGCGCTGATGAGCGGGCTGTTCGCCACGCTGCTGGTGCCGATGCCGCAGGCGTCGGTCTATCACGCCATCTCCACCGGCTATGCCGGTCTGTTCGCCGCGCGGGCGCGGCTGGAGACCGGGCGGTCGGCCCTGCTGACCGAACACGGCATCTACACCAACGAACGGCGCATCGAGATCCTGATGGCCGAATGGCTGTTCGAGGGCGCCGACACCTCCCTGGCGCTCGACCGGAAGAAGCGCGACCTGCGCGATCTGTGGTTGGACACCTTCGCCAGCTACTCCAAGGCCTGTTACGACGCCTGCGACCGCATCATCACCTTGTACGGCGGAAACCAGGAGTTCCAGCGCCGCCAGGGCGCCGACCCGGCCAAGCTGATGATCGTGCCCAACGGCATCGACTATGCCGGCTATTCCCAGGTCCGGCGCGACCCCAACCCGCGCCCGCCGACCATCGCCCTGATCGGCC
>PJUA01000519.1_pt1 | contig 18625 bp, 15 predicted proteins | sample 1512151 | NCBI WGS metagenome assembly PJUA01 (sample SAMN08177678, study PRJNA422409) | Soil metagenome, whole genome shotgun sequencing project. | isolation source: Soil enriched on filter paper: beechwood xylan treatment | place: USA: Madison | collected 2015-01-15
GATGTTCGCGCCCCGGTTTGGTCCAGGGTCGCCGATGCAACGGTAACACCGTTGAATCGGACCCGACAGAGCGCCCCGGCACCGATCCTACCGCAGTTGCGAAAAAGTCACGAAGTTGCGAATGACGCGCGCTGCGGCTTTCTTCCGTTCGCGTTACCCTTTATATCCTAAGCGATCGGAGTATCGCGGCGGCGGGAATTCGCGTCTGGATGGTGTCGGTGGCGGCTTCTTCACTCATGGGCGGCAACCGCGGTGCGGGCGGTTCGGGCGATGCCGGCCCCGGCGGCGCCGGACGGGGCGTCGTCACCGGAAAATACTTCAACTTCAAGCCTCTGCCTCCGTCGGCCGACATTCTCGGCAATCCGCTGATCGTCCCCAACCTGCCGACGCACAAACTGCCGAAGGAAACCTTCGGCAGCCGTGTGAAGCGGTTTTTTGCCCGCATGAACCTCGGCAGCCAATCGGCCGACACCAAGCTGCGCTGGAAACTGCACGACACGATCCAGGCGACCATGGCTTCGCTGTCGCCCGCCGTCACGCTGGTGGCCGAAAAGCGGGCGCCGGCGAAGAACAGGAAGCTGTCTGTTCCGGTCGTCGTCGTGCGTCATCCCTATCACCTGCGCCATGTGTTCGAGATGCTGCCAACCATCCCCGACAGGTTCGCGGTGGAGCGGCGCTTTCTCGAACTGCTGATGACCCGTGCGCTGAAGCGGTACGGCGAGCAGATGGCCCTGATCAAGGGCAGCGCCTTTTCCTTCGAGCACGAGGCACGGGAGTATTTCTTCGCCGGATTCCGCCTGGAAAAGCAGATCAAGAAGGTCAACAATCCGGACGAGCGGTTTGCGGCGCTGCAGGCGATCCACACCAACTATTTCCATGGCCGCAACTATTATTACTTTGCGTTGCTGCGGCGGGAGAAACTGGCGCCGGACAACAAACTGTTCATGCTGTTCGCCCGCGCGGTCTATTTCATGGCGCGGGTCGACTGGAACGGCGAACTGCTGGAAAAGCCGAATCCGCGCATGTTGCCAAGCCGCGACGACATGCTGTTTTTCGTGGAGCGTGACAAGTCGGTCGTGACGCGCTATCGCACCGACCAGGATTTCCAGCGTCAGGTCAAGGCCGTGCTGGAGGCCTTCCCCGCTTCGTGACGTTCCGCTTCCTTATCCAAGGTTTCCTGCGATGCGCGCCCTGTCCCTGGTTGGCGGTTTCCTGGCTGCCGGCTCCCTGTTCGCGGTGATGGCCGCGGTCCCGGCCCTTTCGGCTCCGGTGGACACTCCCCCGCCGGAGGCCGCCGCTCCCGAGGCGGCGGCGCGCGGCTGTGAGGCGGCGGAGACGCCCACCGCGCAGCTGATGTGCGGCGATGCGAAGCTGGCGGCGGCCGGTGCGGCGATGGATGCGGCGCTGGCGGCCCTTGGCGCCACCACCGACGACAGCGGCCGTGCGGCGATCGAGGATAGCCAGACCGTCTGGCGGGCAAAGCGGGACGAATCCTGTCCGGTGACCGCGGCCGATTTGGCCGACGCGAAATTGGCAAAGACGCGCGCGGATTGCCTGGCGCGTGTCATCCGCAAGCGCACTGCGGCGCTGGAGGCGGAGCGGCAGTCCCGGTCCCGGCCGGTCGGCGATCTGCCGCTGTCCGTCACTGGCGCCGCGGCCCGCCGGTTCGCCGCACCCCAGCCGCCGGTGCCGCCGATCAGCCGCAAGGTCTCGCTGGAGACTCTGGCCGGCCGCTGGGCCAAGGCCGATCCGGGCGACCGCACCGCCATCGACGATTGCCGAAGCTCCTATCTGGACATCGGCACCGACCGCAGCCTCCACGCCGTGGAGCCGCGGCTGCAGCTGTTCCCGTTGGATGGCACCCTGGCGGCCGACGGCGACCCGGTGCAGGGGGTGGCGCTTCTGCCGGCCGCTCCGTCGGAAGGAGCTCAGGCCCAGGCGGCGGCACCGCTGGCGACCCTGCGGCTTCTGCCGGCCGATTCGCCGCGTTTCGACCGGCTGATCCTGCGCATGGAACCGCCGGCCAGCTTCGCGGCGGAATTCGTCCGCTGCCGCTGAGGGGGCCGGCGACGGCCGGCTTCGCTCGTACTGTCGGTCACGCGTCACACGGTCGGAATGGTACCGCCGTCGATGACGTATTCGGTGCCGGTTATGGTCTTGGCACGGTCGGAAGCGAGGAACGCAATCAGGTTGGCGACATCGTCCGGCTTCGATGGCCCGCCGATGGGAATGCCGCCGAGCGAGTCCATGATGATCCGCTTGCCGCCTTCATAGTCTGTGCCGGCGTCCCTCGCGAGCCGCTCGGCCAAACGTACCGCCGCCTCGGTCTCGATCCAACCGGGCGAGACTCGCACCACGCGCACGCCTTTGGGCGAAACTTCCTTGGACAGGCTCTTGCTGTAGGTCGAGAGCGCGGCCTTCGCAGCGGCATAGGCTGTCGTCGACTGCGGCAAGGGCAGCTCGCGCTGTATCGAGGTCACGTGGATGACCACACCATGGCCCTGCGCCACCATCGCCGGCACAAGCTCGCGGTCGAGCCGGATCGCGGGCATCAGATTCAGGTCGAGTTCCCTGCTCCAGACTTCGTCGTTCAACGCAGCGAATCCGCCTGTGGGAGCGGAGGAACCACCCAGCATGTGAACGATGACGTCGATCCCGCCCAAGCGTTCGCGCGCCGCCGCCGCGAGCTTGGCACACCCGTCCGGGCTCGTCAGATCCGCGGAGACGAACATCGCCTCGTCCATCCCGTCCGGGCGCGAGCGGGCCGCAGTCAGCACACGGGCCCCGAGTTCGCGAAACAGCGTGACGGTGGCCGCACCAGCGCCCCGTGTGCCCGATGTGACGAGCGCTCGCTTGCCGTCCAGATTGATGAAGGGGCTCATGGGTTGATCTCCAGGCCGGCAATCCGGCTGCCCTCGACCCGGAACGCAAAGACCATCCTGGCGGGACTGCCGGGGAATTGCCCAGTCACGTTCATGAGAACTCTGGTGGTCTGGCCGTCTTCAGTCGATTCGAGCGGTTCAATCACGTGTTGGTACTTGGCCTTTGCAGCCCGCCACCACGCGCCGATCGCTTTTTTGCCAAAGTGAGTGCCGTCTTCATCCTTGACGGCGGCGTCGGGCGCGAAGGCATCGATCAGCGCAATGTCGTCGTTCCTTCCGTCTGCATCGATGTAGGCCAAGACCGGTGAAGGGAGTGTCATCGCGTCATTCCTCCTGATCGAAGTTTCCTGTCCTTTCCAAACTAAGTTTGGACATCTGTTTCGATAATCGGGATAAAACGGGATGAGGGGTTTTGATTGGCGGGACAATGCGCGAGGCTGAGCTGAACGATCTGGATGCGGTCATCGCCATTGCGCGACGGGGCACCTTTCGCGCAGCGGCGCTCGACCTGGGCATGTCGACGACAGCGCTCAGCAATGCGATCGGCAAACTCGAAGCGGGCCTTGGCGTTCGCCTGTTCAACCGGACGACACGGAGCGTCTCGCTCACCGATGCCGGGCGGGTGTTCGTCGAGCAGGTTGGTCCGGCATTGCAGGATGTCCACGGCGCCTTGGAAGCCGTGCGGTCGCAGCAGATCATTCCGTCGGGCACACTTCGCATCAATGCCTTCGCCACAGCGGCGCGCGAACTCCTCTCGCCTCTGGTGCTGGAGTTCCTGCGCCGTCATCCGCAGGTCCATGTCGACCTCGTCACCGAAGGGCGGCTGGTGGATATCGTCGCCGAGGGGTTCGACCTTGGTGTACGTGCGGCCGACCTAGTACCGAGCGACATGATCGCGGTTCCACTGGGTCGGCCGCAGCGTTATGCGGTCGTCGGGTCGCCGGCATATTTCGCGGCGCATGAGCGGCCGCGCCTGCCGCCCGACCTGCTCGTTCACCCGTGCATTCGTGTCCGTCTGCCGAACGGTGCCCTATTCCGGTGGCAGTTCGAGAAGGACGGGCAGTCGGCACAGATCGAGGTCAATGGACCGATCACGCTGGACGAGGCCAGTCTGGCGCGGATCGCCGTCCTCGAAGGCGTAGGCCTAGGCTTCTTCATGGAACCGGACGTGCGGGCCGACGTTGAGGCGGGCCGTCTCGTTCGCGTTCTCGATGACTGGACGCCGCCGCGTTCCGGGCTCTGCCTTTACTATTCCGGACGGCGCAACCCGTCGGCCGCCTTCAGGGCCTTTGTCGGCCTTGCCCGTGAACTCGGTACGAGGGGTGGCGCACTAGGATCGTGACACGAGGAAGCGGACGGTCATCGACAGCCGCTCCCGCGGCGGCAGGGCGATGACGCCGGCACCGGGTTCCTGCGGACGGTTCAGCGCGTCGGTCATGTGGGTGACCGGCTCCAGGCACAGATAGGGTTCGCCGGGCGGGGCATAGACGATCAGGTGTCCGACCGGCCCGTCCGCCAGCATGGTCAGGCGCAGCCGTTCGCGCGGACGGTCCAGCGTCGCGGAGCCGTTCCAGCCGGTGAAGCCGTTGTCCAACGCCACATGGTCCATGGTCACGCCATGGCGGAAGTCCCAGGCGGCGGGCACCGGGCGATTCCGGCAGGGCAGGATGGTGTCGTCATTCTCCCAGACGGATTGGACGCCGGCGGTCACGCGGCTGCCCGGCGACCTGACCAGATAGGGATGCAGCCCCAGCCCGGCCGGCATATCGCTGTCCGAGTCGTTGATGAGGTCGAGCGTGACGGTCAGCCCTTCGCCGTCCAGCGACACCGTCTGTGCCGCGCGATAGCTCCAGGGCCAGTCGTCGGCCCGGTGGGCGAATGCCATGCGCAGGGCGTCGTCGGTGACGGCCTCCACGCTCCAGGGGGATGACCAGCCATGGCCGTGGATCCTGTGGGGTGATCCGGGATCGGTGGCGAGCACGACCTCCCGGCCCTGGAAGACGAACCGGCCGCCGCCGATGCGGTTGGAAAAGGGGACCAGCGGGAAACAGGCCATGTCCGGGGCGAAATTCCCGGCCAGCGCGTGGTCGGACGCCCGCCGGAACAGCTCGACCGGGCCATCGGCGGTGGACAGGCTCCAGCTCGCCAGCGAACCGCCGCATTGGGGGGCCGCGGTGAGCTTCATCGGTCCGTGCCGCAACGCGATGATGGTGCCCGTCCGGATCATGCGTTTCTCCCATCGTCGGCGTCACGATTCTTATCGCACATGCGAAGGCCGAAGGAAACGGTCGCCACCGGCAAGGCGCCGACTGCCTCGACGCTGACACAGTTCATCTGTTTTTGTCGAAAAATGTGGGTATCGTACACTCGTCATTTACCCTCCTTGCGCGACGATGCCCGTCCGGCACTGCTCCCCGGCGGGTGCGGAATACCGGTTGTATCGACAACGCGGAAGGGGCGCCGGTGTTGCAGCCCGGCCGCGCAATCCGTCACGTCCAGGAAAGGCCCGGAGTGTCCACTCCCCAACTCAGCCGCGCGATGCCGACTCCGTCGTCGGCCATGGCCACGCTCGACGAGGTGGAGCCATGCGACTCGCTGCCGGACTACCACGCGCTGCCGGCGCGGCTGCTGATCGGCACGGTGCTGCGGTCTTACCTGGACCCGCTGTACCTGACCCCGACGGAGTTGATCCATCTGCCCAAGCCGCTGAAAGCCTGCCTGGAACAGGGGACGCTGATCGAGGCGGCCCTGAGCAAGGTCGCGGCGGCCCAGGCGCGTGCGCCGGGACAGGAGCAGCAGACGCGCAAACGCGCCATCCGTGCCGCGGTGGACGAAAGCTGGGCCAAGGCGCGCGCCGCCCAGGCCGCATTCGCCGCCATGCCGCGCGGCCGCAAGCCGGTGGACTGGCTGCTCTCCCAGGGGGCCAAGACGCCCACCGGCGATGCGGAGTACGACCTGCGTGTTGCCATCGCCCTGGAACTGGTGGAGATCAAGAGCTGGAACGGCAAGCTGGACCGCCTGCTTGAACTGCACCAGTGGGACCGGGACGAGCGGCTGGCCGCGGCGGTCGATGGGGTGATCGGCGATGTCCTGGCCTCCGCCGCCGCCGGTGCGGAGCTGTTCGGAACCAATCTGCTGCCGGGAACGTTGCTGTCCAGCCTCTGCGACATGCTGTTCGGCCGCATCGGCATGGAGGCCATCGGGCCGAACAGCGTCGGCGTGCTGAACGCCCTGTTCCGCCAGGGCAAGCTGCCCCATGCGAAGGCCGCCGTCCTCGACCGCATCCGCCGCCAGTTGAAGGCACCCCAGCCGCTGGGCCGCGGCGCCTTCGACCAGGAGGCGGAGATGCTGAAGACGCTGGTCGGGCATCTGCTGACCCGCGACGGGCTGGTCGGCGGTGCGGCCATGGCCGACGCGCTGACCGTCCGCTATTCGCGCCGGCTGGAGCAGGGTGGGGCCAGCGCCTATCGCCGCTCCATCATCGGGATGGGCGAAGGGCAATCGGATCTGATCTGCCGCATCCATTACCTGACCCGTGTCGCTGCCGCCCCGGCCGCCGAACGGCATGCCGACGAGATCCTCGCATCGCTCGACGCGGCGGTCTGCAACGAGTTGCTGATCGAGAACATGCTGGTGCAGACGCCGGACACCGCCTTGCTGGAGCGCGATTTCGCCCGCGCACTGGCGGCCATCCGCGCCGCACCGCTGCCGGCGGACGCCTGCGAGCGGATCGCCGGACGGGCAGAGCGCGCGGTCGACGATTTCGTGAAGACCGGGCAGCTCGCGGTTCGTCTGAAGCAGGTGGAACCGGTCCTGCGCCGCCGCACCGTCCGGCTGGCGGAGGTCGCCTGTTCGGGCCTGATCCGCGAGGATGGCGCCCTGCCGCTGATGCGCCAGCACATCCTGGAAATCGTCCGCCAGCCGCAATTCCAGGCCGAACTCGCCCAGCCCGAAAGCGAGGTCGCCCAGGCCGAGGTGAGAAGGCTGCTGGAACTGCTGGATCGGCTGCGCCAGATGGCGACCGCACCCGCACCCCCGCCCGTTCTGCCGCCCGCTCCGCCGGCCACCGTGGAAGTCGCGCCTCCGCCGTCCCGGGCCGCTCGCAGCGCCGACACGGTTCTTCATCCGGCCAGCCAGCAACGGGGTGCGGCCGGCGCGCTCCCCGCGGTCGCCGACGACACGGCGGGGCTGTGCCCAAGCTGCTATTCCGCGAAAGGACGGTCGGAGACCTGCGGGGCCTGCGGCTTCCCGGCCAAATCGGACAACCGGCCGGGCGTGCATCTGGTGCCGGGGACGCTGCTGCATGGCCGCTACCGTGCCGGGCGCGTGCTGGGGCAGGGCGGGTTCGGCGCCACCTATCTGGGATGGGATGATCGGCTGCAGGTGAAGGTGGCGATCAAGGAATACTATCCATCCAACCTGATCTCCCGCGTTCCCAACGCCGCCGCCGTCTCCCCCTTCTCCGACGAGCATGCGGAGACCTTCGCCGCCGGCCTCGCCAAGTTCCTGGAGGAGGCGCGGACGCTCGCTCGCCTGCGCGAGGTGCGCGAGATCGTCGGTATCCAGGATTTCTTCGAAGAGAACGCCACCGCCTATCTGGTCATGGAGCTGCTGGAAGGCCGCACCATGAAGAAATATCTGGCTGATTGCGGCGGCCGAATCGACGTGAAGCGGACGCTGTCGGTGGTGATGCCGATCGCCAAGGCGTTGCAGGCCATCCACGAGCAGGGACTGATCCACCGCGACATCAGTCCGGACAACATCTTCCTGACCAACGGCGGCGACCGCAAGCTGCTGGACTTCGGCGCTGCAAGGCAGACCGCCCGTCCAGGCGCCGGCCTGACCGTGATCCTCAAGCCCGGCTACGCCCCGCCGGAGCAATATTCCAACGAAGGGCGGCAAGGTCCCTGGTCGGACGTCTATGCGCTCTGCGCCACGATCTATCTGGCGCTGACCGGCCGCACCCCACCCGATGCCACCGCCCGCTTCATGAACGACAAGGTGCCGAAGCCGTCCGAACTGGGCGTGGCGCTGCCCCCCGGATTCGAGAAGGTGCTGCTGTCCGGTCTGGCCATGCGCTGGCAGGACCGTCCGCAATCGATGAAGGATCTGCTGCGCGCCATGACCAATTCGCTGGCCGGCGGTTGACCGACGGAAATCGCTGCCAAGAAAAAAAGGGACCGGCGCACCGGTCCCCCTTTTCCTGAACGGCTGCGGAGGAGGCGTTACTTCACGTCGGCCGCAACTTGCATCTTGATGATCTTGTCCGGGTCGGTGACCTGTCCGTTGCGGGACTGGCTGCCCTTCTTGATCATGTCGACGAACTCCATGCCCTCGACCACGCGGCCCCAGACGGTGTACTGGCGGTCCAGGAACTGGGACGGGGCGAAGCAGATGAAGAACTGGCTGTCGGCGCTGTCCGGATCCTGGGCGCGGGCCATCGACAGGGTGCCGCGGATGTGCGGAGCGCTGGAGAACTCGGCCTTCAGCTTCTTGCCGGAGCCGCCCATGCCGGTGCCGGTCGGGTCGCCGGTCTGGGCCATGAAGCCGTCGATGACGCGGTGGAAGACGACGCCGTCATAGAAGCCCTGGCGGGTCAGTTCCTTGATGCGGGCGACGTGGTTCGGCGCCAGGTCGGGCCGCAGTTCGATCACCACGCGACCGTCCTTCAGGTCGAGGTAAATGGTGTTTTCCGGATCCAAGGCCTTCGCCTCCCCTTGAGAAACTGTAAAGAACGAGACAGTGAAGATTGTGGCGAACAGGGCCGCCAGCAACGCGCGGGTCCACCGCTTCATGCGAAACACTCCGATGAGCCGAAATCCGCGCCACGGACCATAGGGGAAAAGCGCGGGAATGCAAAGCCGCGCTGGCGGGGATGGCGATCCGCCGAAAGTCTCCGCCAAAAGTCACGGATGACGGCCACTCGTCCGGGTGTTCATCCGGACATGGACGTGGCATGGGATTTGGCATGCCGGTCATGACGGGACTTTGGGGAAAGGACAGGGGCTTGAGGCTGGGACGGGCGATAGCCGGCACGGTGGCGGTCACGGTGACCTTGGCCGTGGTCGGGCTGGGCGGTGCGATCCTGACCGGTCCGGCGCTGATCGGCGGGACGGCGACGCAGACCTTGCGCGATGCCGGCTTCACCGAAGCCGCGGTGACCGTCACCAGCCTGCGCATCGCCGATGGCTGGCGCGGCCTGCGGCTGGAGTTTGCCGTCGACAGTGGCCCGTTGGAGGCCGCGGCCAAGACGCTCGACCTGTCGATGTCGGGTCGCGTGACGCTGTCCGGCGCGCTGGTGGTCGGGATGGACGGCGGTGCGGTGACCGTCGCCCCCGCCGGCTGCCTGCCCGCCAAGGCGGAACGGCTCACGGTCGCCAGGCAGCCGCTCGGCCTGCCGCAGGGGGCGACGCTGTGTCCGGTGGGGGAAACCCCGCTCCTGCGCTGGTCGTCCGATGCCATGACGGTCGTGGCGGAGCTGCAGGCGCCGCGCCTGGAGGCTCCCGCCAGTGACCTGCGCGCCGACAAGGTCGTGCTGCGGCTGGCGCAGGATGGCGACGGTCGGCGGGCGGAGGTCGTGGTCGCACAATTGACCAACACGACCAAGCCCGCGCCTGTCGTCCCGCTGGCGGTGACAATGCAGGCGGTGCAGGCAGGGCAGGGGCCATGGGCGATCGACGGCACCGCCAAGGGCGCAAACGGCCTCCTCACCGTCACGCTCGACGGCACCTATGATCAGACCGCCGGTGCCGGGAAGCTGGAGGCGGTGGCGAAGCCGTTCCGCCTTGCCGCCGATGGCCCCGGTCTCGCCGCCGTTTCGCCGCTCGCCGCGACCTTCCTCGAAAAGGCGTCGGGCACCCTGTCGGGCAAGGCGACGGTCGCTTTGACCGCGAAGGGCATGACCACGGCCGGACAGGCGGTGGTGAAGGGGCTTGCCGGTGCCGCCGGGCCGGTGACCGTCGCCGGGGTCAGCGGCACCATCGCCTTGTCCAGCCTCTCGCCGCCGGTGATCCCGGACGGGCAGAAGCTGTCCATCGGCCTGCTGGACGTCGGCATTCCGCTGACGGACGGCACGCTGCTGTTCGGCTATGGCCGTGACGGGCGGCTGGATGTGGACCGGGCGGAATGGAACTGGGCCGGCGGCCTTCTGCGCGCCGACCCGTTCGAGCTGTCGCCCGAAAAGCCCAAGGGGCGGGTGACCCTGCATGCCGACCGGATCGACGCCGCCAAGCTGCTGAACCTGATCGCCGTCGACGGGCTGGCGGCCAGTGGCAAGCTGGCCGGCACCCTGCCGGTGGTGTTCGCCGGCGATAAGGTGACAATCGACGGCGGCGTTCTCGAATCGTCCGGTCCCGGCACCCTGCGCTACGACCCGGCCAAGCCGCCGCCCACCCTGAAGGGGGAGGAGGGCAGCCCGACCGCCATGCTGATGGGGGCGCTGACAGATTTCCATTACGACACGCTGCGGATCACCATCGACGGGCAGGCCGGCGGCGAACTCAACGCCGGCTTCTCGCTGCGCGGATCGAACCCGTCATTCTACGATGGCTATCCGGTCGCGCTTAACCTTAAGCTGTCCGGCGCGCTCGACCGGATTCTGCGCCAGAACCTCGACGTCTACCGGATTCCCGACACGCTGCGGGACCGGATGACCGGCTTCGACCAGAAGGACCCCTGACCGCCATTATGCTTACCAGATTCCCATCTACCGGCCTTGCGGCTGCTCTGCTGATTTCGGCCGCCGCTGCCGCCTGCGCCCCGACGGTGAAGATCGAAGCGCCCGACAAGCCCATCGAGATCAACCTGAACGTCCGGATCGAGCAGGAGGTGCGGGTCAAGCTGGAGCGCGACGTCGACGACGCCATCCGCAACGACCCCGCCCTGTTCGGCCTGCCAACCGACTCCACGACCTCTTCCACGAAGGGGAAGAAGTGATGAAGACCGCTTCCATCAGCCGCCGCCGTTTCAACCGGCTCGCCCTGTCCGCGCTGGCCGCCGGACTGCTGGTGTCCGCCATGCCGCAGCTGGCCTTGGCGCAGGATGCGCTGGCCGCCGCCAAGGCCGCCGGCCAGCTGGGCGAGCGTCCCGACGGCATGGTCGGCGTCGTCCCTGGCGCACCGGCCTCGGCCCAGGCGCTGGCGCAGCAGGTGAACGCCCAGCGTCTCGCCCGCTATCAGGAGATCGCCAAGGGCAACGGCACGGCGCTGGACAAGGTCCAGGCGGTGGCCGGCCAGCAGTTGATCGAGCGCACCCCGGCCGGCCAGTTCGTGATGACCGCCGCGGGCCAGTGGCAGCGCAAGTGACCTCCTCCGTATCCGTGTCCGGCCAACGCGCCGTCGCCGATCTGCGCCGCCGTCTGGCCGGCAAGCCGGGCGACGGTGCGCTGCTGTCGGCCCTGTTCTCGGCCCTCGACACGCTGGGTCAGGCCGGCACGCCGGAGGAGGCGGTCGCCCGCTCCAACCTCGGCGAGGCGTTGCGGCGCCAGGGCCGCCTTGCGGAAGCGGAATTGCATCACCGCAAGGCACTGGCTTGGCTGCCCGATTTCGGCGGTAACCATTATAATTGGGGCGTGACCCTGCAGGCGCTCGGCCGTCCGGCGGAGGCGTCAGCGGCTTATGGCGAGGCCGCCCGGCTGATGCCGCAGTTCGCCCCCGCCCCCTGCAACCAGGGCGTCCTGCTGCGCGAGCTTGGCCGGCTGGACGAGGCCGAACCTGCCTTGCGCCGGGCGCTTGCGCTCGACCCCACCCTGGTGCCGGCCCGGCTGGCCCTGGCCGCCCTCCATCGCGATCGCGGTGACCTGGACAGCGCCGTCGCCGGCTTTCGTGCCTGCCTGAGCCTGCGGCCCGATCTGGCGGAGGGACAGGCGAACCTCGCCCTGACGCTGAAGGAACGCGGGCAGCGCGGCGGCCCGGCGGAAGACGGCGCGGCGAGCATCGTCGGCTTCGAACGCGCTATGCGCATCGGCCTGCCCGACGCCGGCGGGGTGCTGGCCCAACTGGTGCAACAGTGCCGCCACCTTTGCCGCTGGGACGGGCTGACCGCTCTGTCGGGCAGGCTGGTCGAGCTGGTGCGGGAGGGGCGGACGCAGCAGGCCCATCCCTGGATCTTTCTCGGCGAAGGGGCGGGACCTGCACTGGAGCGCGCCTGCGCCGAACGCTATGCCGCCTGGAAGACGCGCGGCATCCGGCCCGCATTTCCGACCCGCAGCATCCGCGGATCGAAGCTGCGCATCGGCTATCTCTCGGCCGATTTCCACGAACATGCGACCGCGGTTCTGATCGCCGAACTGATCGAACGGCACGACCGCGACCGCTTCGAGATCGTCGGCTGCTCCTATGGTCCCGACGACGGCGGTCCGTTGCGACGGCGGCTGGTCGCCGGATTCGACCGCTTCATCGACCTGTCCGCCCTTACCGACGAGCAGGCGGCCGGCCTGATCCACGAGGCCGGCATCGACATCCTGGTCGACCTCAAGGGCCACACCCAGAACGCCCGCCCCGGCATTGCCGCCCACCGGCCGGCACCGCTGCAGGCGCAGTGGCTGGGCTATCCGGGCACGCTGGGCAGCCCGGCCATCGACTATGTCATCGCTGATCCAATCGTGGTCCCGGTCGATCACCAGCGCTTCTACAGCGAGCGAATCGTCCATCTGCCCGACAGCTACCAGCCGAATGACCGCAAGCGCGCCATCGGCCCGGTGCCGGCCCGCTCCGACTGCGGGCTTCCCGACGACGGCGTGGTCTTCTGCGCCTTCAACGCCTCCTACAAGATCGGCCCCGAGCTGTTCGGCCGCTGGTGCCGGATACTGCAGCGCGTTCCGGGATCGGTGCTATGGCTGCTGGAAGGACCGGCGGAGGTCGCGGTCAACCTGCGGCGCGCGGCAACGGACCGGGGAGTGGCGCCGGAGCGGCTGGTCTTCGCCCCGCGCCTGTCGGGTCCCGCGCATCTGGCGCGCCACCGGTTGGCCGACCTGTTCCTCGATTCGAGCCCGGTCGGCGCCCACACCACGGCGAGCGACGCTTTGTGGGCCGGCCTGCCGGTGCTGACGGTCCTTGGCCGCTCCTTCGCCGGGCGGGTGGCCGCCAGCCTGCTGCACGCGGTCGGATTGCCGGAACTGGCGGTGTCGGACTGGGACGCGTATGAGGCGATGGCGCGGCGTCTGGCCGGGCAGCCCGCCGAACTGGCGGCATTGAAGCTGCGGCTGGAGCAGGCGCGGGCGACCGCCCCGCTGTTCGACACCGGCCGCTTCACCCGGTCGATCGAAGCGGCCTATGCCACGATGTGGGACATCCATGCGGCAGGCGAGCCGCCGCGCGGGTTCGCCGTTACGCCTCAGGGATAGGCGCAACGGTCGGCGGTGACCTCGACGAAGGAGCGCTGGGCAGCGGCGATGGTGAAGCGGTATTCGCTGTTGTCTACCACCAGCGACTGGTGCAGCGGCAGGACGCCGCTGACCGTGGTGCCCTTGCCGCCCATGCCGGTGATTCGAATCGTCACCGGCTGGCCCGGATCGAACCAGCTTTCGGCGTTGCCCTGAGGATTGTGGGCCGATTGACCCTCGCCGGTGACCGTGACGGTGCCATTGCCGAAAGTGACGCCGCGAGCGCCGCCCTTCAGCAGCGGCGTGCTGAGCGTGAAGCGCTTGGTGTCGGTCGGCTGGCAATTGCGCGGAATCTGCGCCTGCGAAATGACGAAGGCGAGGCGGTTGGCGTCCAGCCCACCCTTCAGCCGCTCCGCAACCAGTTGGGTTAGCTTGGCGAGGTCGCCGGTCGGCACTTCACGCTGCAGGCGGCCCTCCAGCTCGCCCACCCGCGCCTCCGCGGTGCGGGCGGCGTGCTGCATCTGGCTGGCCAGCAGTTCCAGCTCGGCCTTCTGGCGCGACAGGGTGGCAATCTCCTCCCGCAGGGTGACGTCGCGGCCTTTCAGCTGCTCGATCCCCATCTGGTAGGAAAACAACCCGACACCGAGCACCAGTGCCGCCAGCAGCGCGAACTTGATCACGCCGGCCCGCAGGCGTTTGCGGTAGCGTCTTTCGTAGTCGTAACGTCCCAGGGTCATGATTCCGGTCGCGGCGGGCTGTCTCGTCGGGCGTTAATGGCTAACGGCAACGGCCAAGGGATGCAACCCCCTGGCCGTCGGTGACCGCCGCCTTTTCCCACCGATCCGCGCTTACTGATTGGCCGAACCGCCGCCCAGGAAGCTGGCGTTGATGCCAGGGCTCTTGAACTCGCCGACATTCTTGAAGACCAGACGGAAGAAGATGGTGTTGCCGTCCTTCTCGCCGGTCGTGCTGACGGTGTAATCGCGGCGCGCGATGGTCTGGAAGACCAGGCATTCGTCGGAATAGGACAGCACGGCAAGGCTGGAGCGCGGACCCGGCTGCGGCTCCATCGCCTGGGTGTGGCTGACGCCCAGGCTCCAGTAATCGGTGAACTGCGACGACACCCCGAAGCTTGCCTGCTCCACCCGGTTGCGGGTGACCGCGTTGCGCGCGGTCGTCTGGTCGACATAGGTGTAGGAGGTCGACAGGCGCAGCAGCGGCACGCCGGCCGTCGCGTTCAACGAATGGCGGCGCGGACGGAAGGTCTCGTGGTCGATGCGGAAGCCGTAATTGACGTCCAGCCAGTCGGCCGGCTGCAGGTCCAGGCGGCCGACATAGTCGGACACCCGCTCTTCCAGGCCGGAATCGCCGGTGAAGCCGACATTGCTGTCGGTCAGGCGGATGCTCTGGCCCAGGAACAGGCTGGCCGACCCCTGGCTATTGCCATAGATCGCCGTGCGCAGGCCGTAGGTGAAGCGCATGCCGTCGTCCAGCCGGTCGATGCCGGTGAAGCGGTTGGGCTGCAGCAGGTTCACGTCGTCGAACTCGACGTCCAGGCTGTCTTCGTTCGGGAAGACGCGGCCGTTCGGCAGCTTCGGCGCGAAGGTCAGCTGGCCGATCGGTTCCACCAGCTGGGACGAGCTTTCGCCGTAGCGGACGAACGGATAGCGGACGGTGGCCTGCCCCTGCGGGAAGAAGCGGAAGCGGCTGATGTTGTCGTTCCCGCGGGTGGTGGGGTCGGCCGTGTTGAACTGCTGCGCGGTATAGCCGGCGACCAGCACGCTGCCCGACAGGGTGGTGACGAAGCCGGCGTTGGAGACGATGTTGCGCTCCCACCCCGGCTGCGCCATGAAGCGCTGCGTATCCGGGCCGGCATTCTTGAAGCGCGACACCGCCAGCAGGCTGGTATCGAACGACCACCGCCCGCCGAGCAGGCTGCCCGGCTCGCCCAGCGCATTGTACTGCGCATAGGGCAGGGCGACCGGCTCGGGAACGGTGTTCCCGTACCGCATGTCCTGGAAGCTGTAGCCGGTGATCGCCGCATAGTTCCGCCCGCGGAAGCCCTCCACGTAGGCCTTGCTGGTCAGGTAATCTTCGCGGAAATCGTAATAGCGGCGCAGGAAGGTCGGGTCGCTGGCCCGCTTCACATCAAAGCCGGCGCGCCAGGTCTCGTCGATGTCGAACAGGCCGCGCGCCGCGACATAGCCGCGGGTGCGCGTTTCCTTCGGCACGATGGTGGTGTTGGCCACGTCGCCGCGGGTGATGGCGCCTTCCAGTTCCAGCCGCCCGCTCTCGAACCGCTTGCGGTACTGGCCGCCGAGCAGCGGCCCCTGCTGCGAGTAGTAATGCAGGTCGAAGGTGGCGTCCTGGTCCGGCGCGATGTCCCAGTAGTAATGGGTCTTGAGGATCGCGCCGAGATTGGAGTTGTTGCCGAAGGACGGGGTCAGGAAGCCGCTCTTGCGGTCCACCGACGGATCGGGATGCGACAGATAGGGCGTGTAGGCGACGGGGATCCCGAAGATCTCCATCGTGGCGTCCTTATAGCGGACCTCGTGCTCCTCGTTGTCGTGAACGATGCGCACCGCGCGGATCTGCCACAGCGGCGGACGGGTCGGGTCTTCCTTGCACAGGTCGCAAGGGCTGTAGACGCCGCGGTTGACGCGCGTCAGGCGGCCCTCGCGCCGCTCGCCCTCATTGCCGGCCATGCGGCCGTTGTCGATCATCAGGACGCGGATGTTCTCGATGAACACGTCCTTCAGATTATCGGTCAGTTCGGCATAATCGGCGAAGATGATGTCGCCCGACGGCTCCACCAGCCGGATCTTGCCTGTGGCGGTGACGACCTTGGTCTTCTGGTTGTAGGTGATCTTGTCGGCGCGGACGCTGCGCTTGCCCTGCGCAAGCTCCACATTGCCGCTGGCGGTGACGACGCTGTTCACCTCGTCGAAGGTGACCTGATCGGCGGTCAGCAGGACCGGTTCCTGCTTGGACGCGGTGGCGTTTCCCTGGGCGGCGTTTCCCTGCACGGCCGCGGCATCCGGCTTCGTTCCTGGAGCCTGGGTCGCGGGCGATTGGGCGTTCGCCGGATCCGGGATGGCCAGATCCACGACGGCAATCCCGCAAGTAACCATGAGCCCGACGATGCCGGAGCGCATGACGAGGGTGGCGGCGGTCGAAGCTTTGGCGCGGGCGCGCCGGGAGACGTGCTTGGGCATGGCTGAACGATTGGGGGAAGCGAAAGCCCAAGTCAACGGTTTCAGAGCCCTTCGGCGGGCAATGTCACCGTGTCGCCATGCGCCCTGTGGCAGCACTGCCGCAGCCGACGCGGCCAGATGGGCGGCGACGGCTGCGGTCCTTCATCCGATTTCTCTCAAACGACCCGGAAGTTCTTGAACTGCCAAGGGTCATCCTCGTCGATGTCCTCGGGGAACAGGACATTGCGGTCCTGCAGCGGCGTCCAGTCGCCATAGGCGCCGACCACCTCGCCGAGATAGGGGGTGGCAATGTCCAGCACCCGGCGGAAGTCCACCTCGTCCGGTTCCACGAGGCCCCGATTCGGGTTCTCCAGCGTCCAGACGATGCCGCCCAGAACGGTGGAAGTCACCTGCATCGAAGTCGCGTTGTTGTAGGGGGCAAGCGACCGCGCCGTGTCGATGTCGAGCCGCGAGCCGTACCAGTAGGCGCCCTTGGGATGACCCATCAGCAGAACGCCAAGCTCGTCCATGCCGCCGGAGATCTCGTGCATCATCAGCCGCTGTTCGGCCTGCATGTTGAAGTTCTTGCCGGCCAGTTCATGTAGCGACATCACCGCGTCGTCGCAGGGGTGATAGGCATAGTGGCAGGTCGGGCGGTAGACGACGGTGTCGCCCTCGCGCACGGTGAAATAGTCGGAGATCGAGATCGACTCGCTGTGGGTGATGAGAAAGCCGTGGAACGGCCCCTCCAACGGGGTCCAGGTGCGCACACGGGTGGCCGCACCCGGCCGCATCAGATAGATGGCGGAGTCGCAGCCGAACTCGTGCCGGCGGCCGTCGGGCGGCAAGGCCTTCTCATGCGTGCCCCAGCCCAGTTCGGCCGGCTGGCAGCCCTCGCTGACGAAGCCGTCGATCGACCAGGTGTTGACGAACTCGCCTATCTGCTTGGGCTGGTTCGACACCTGGGTGTCGCGCTCCGCCACATGGATGGTCTTGATCCCCAGCTTCTGCGCCAGCCGTCCCCAGCCGTCGCGATCGGTGGGGACATCGGTCTCGACCCCGGTGTCGGCGGCGATGTTCAGCAGCGCCTGCTTGACGAAATGCGACACCAGACCCGGATTCGCCCCATGGGTGATCAACGCGGTCGGGCCGCCTTCGAAACGGCGGCGCAGCGCCAGCGCCGATTCGCGCAGCGCATAGTTGGAGCGCAGCGACGGCGACAGGTTGGAGTCGGTATAGCCGCCGGCCCACGGCTCGGTGCAGGTGTCGGTGTAGAAGGCGCCGACCCGCTGGCAGAATTCGATCAGCGCGATCGACGAGACGTCGACCGACAGGTTGACCAGGAAATCGCCCTTGTCGATCAGCGGCTTCAGAACCTGGAAGAAATTGTCGTTGTCCAGCGGGTTGTTGTGGAACGCGACGCCGTAAAGCTCCGCCTCCTCCCGACCGCGCTCCTCGGCGGTGACGATGGTGATTCGGTCAGCGGTAAGTCCGTCGATGTGACGGAGAAGCAGCGGCAAGACACCCTGGCCGATCGAACCGAATCCAATGATGACCATACGGCCTGTGAACGTGCAGAGCTTCGTGTCCAGGGCCATGATTTTTTGTCTCCCCGAGGTAGTTTAGGCCAACGACATAGCCCGACGCTCCCGCCCACTTCGGAGAAGAGGAATCGGGATGCGCCGGGCCACTGAATGTTACGGATGTCTTTACGCTTTATCCACGGAAAACCGGCCTCGATTTCAGGCCGCGCAGGAGCGCAGCTCGTAGCCGGGGGTGGCGAGCAGCGGTGCGTCCGACACTTCGACGACCCGCGCCTGATCGAAACCGTTGAAGGCGGTGCGCAGGCAGGAGCCGTAGGCGCCGAGTTGCCCCAGTTCGATCCAGTCGCCGGCCTTCACGTCGGCAGGCAGATGGAAGGGGCCAGCCATCTTGTCGGCGCTGTCGCAGGTCGGGCCGTAGAAGCTGAAGGCTTCGCTCTCGGCGTCGGTCATCGCCTCGAACGGGCGGATCAGCCGTGCCGGGAAGCGGAAGCCCGGCACGCCGGCATCCGACAGGGCGCCATAGACGCCATCGTTGATGAACAGCTCGCTCCCGCGCCGCTTGACCACCTGCACCACCAGCGAGACGCCGGGGGCGACCAGCGCGCGGCCGGGCTCGCACCACAGGCGGCAGTGCGCCGGCAGGTCGATGGCGGCGATCCCGCGGGCGATGGCGGCCATGAAATC
>PJUA01000520.1_pt1 | contig 18608 bp, 17 predicted proteins | sample 1512151 | NCBI WGS metagenome assembly PJUA01 (sample SAMN08177678, study PRJNA422409) | Soil metagenome, whole genome shotgun sequencing project. | isolation source: Soil enriched on filter paper: beechwood xylan treatment | place: USA: Madison | collected 2015-01-15
AGCCGCAGATGTCGCTGTTCCTCGTCTGGGCGGTTCTGCGCGGCGACTGGCGGATGGCGGCGGGCTGGGCGGCCGTGGTGGTGCCGGGCGTGGCGCTGGCGACCCTGTTCTACGGCTTCGCCCCGATGATCGATTATCTCGACGTGCTGCTGTTCATCGGCCGCCATGGCGAGAGCTATCACGTCAACCAGACCGTCAACGGGCTGGTCAACCGCCTGCTGCACAACGGCAACAACCTCGACTGGTCGGCGGAGGCCTTCGCCCCCTACCATCCGGCGGTCCACATTGCGACGCAGATCTCCGGCCTTGCCTTCGTCGCCCTCGGCCTGCTGTGGCGCCGGCGCGACCGGGGGGCCGAGCGGATCCTGCCCTTCGTCGTCGCCGGCATCTGCTTCACCGTCGGCTCGCCGGTCGCCTGGGTGCATCATTACGGCATCCTGCTGCCGGCCTTCGCGCTGGCCTTCCTGATCCTGCTGGAGCCCGGCCTGCGGCGTCCGGCCGGGGCGGCGGCTCTGCTGGCCGTGGCCTATTTCCTGGCCGGCAACCTGCTGTTCTGGCCGGTCAACGCGCTGGCCGACACGCCGCTGAACGTCCTGCAATCCTATCTGTTCTTCGCCACCCTGATGCTGTTGGGGCTGACGGTCGTGCTGGCAGGGCGGCACGACCGCGCCGCTTTGGTCTGGGGCGGGGCGGACGCCGGCGACCGCAGGGACCGCGTTCCGCATGCGGGCGCTCCCGGCCTGACCGCGACCACGGTGGCGCTTCCCCGCGCCGCCGCGGCCGAAACGCCGGTCCCGCCGCCCGCCGCGGAGGAGCCGCCGCTGTTCGTCGATCTCGACGGCACGCTGCTGAAGACCGACCTTCTCTATGAATCGCTGTTCGGCCTGATCAAGGCCCGGCCCTGGGCGGCGCTGCTTGTGCCGGTCTGGCTGGCGGGGGGCAAGGCGCGGCTGAAGGCGGAGCTGGCCCGGCGTGTCGACATCGATCCAACCGGCCTCGTCTACAATCCCGCCGTCCTGGAACGGCTGGAGGCCGAGCGCAAGCGCGGGCGCCGGCTGGTGCTGGCCACCGCCGCCCACCACCGCTATGCCGACGCCATCGCCCGCCATCTCGGCCTGTTCGATCAGGTCCTCGCCAGCAATGACGGCGTGAACCTGAAGAGCGAGCGCAAATACGAGGCGATCCGCGCGCAGGTGCCGTCCGGCGTCTTCGATTACATGGGCAACGACGAGGCCGATTATGCGATCTGGCGCGGCGCCCGCCGCGGCATCGCGGTGGATGCGCCGGCCGCCGTGCTGCGCCATGCCGCCTCCCTCTGCCCGCTGGAGACCATCACGACCCCGCGCCGGCCGCGCCTGCTGCTGATCCTCAAGGCGCTGCGCCTGCACCAGTGGCTGAAGAACCTGCTGGTCTTCGTGCCCCTGCTGGCCGGCCAGAAGCTGGGCGAGGTCGGCCCGACGCTGCAGGCGGCGGCGGCCTTCCTCGCCTTCGGGCTGTGCGCGTCGAGCATCTATGTGCTGAACGACCTGCTCGACCTGCCGGCTGACCGGCGGCACCCGCGCAAGCGCCGCCGTCCCTTCGCCGCCGGCGACCTGCCGCTCGACCTCGGCTTGACGCTGATCCCCGGCCTGCTGCTGGCGAGCCTCGTCCTGTCGCTGGTGGCGTTGCCGCCGCTGTTCCTGGCGGCGCTGGCGACCTACGCCGCGTCCTCGCTGTTCTACAATCTCTTCGCCAAGAACCGGGTAATCTGGGACGTGATGCTGCTGGCCGGGCTCTATTCGCTGCGCGTGCTGGGCGGCGCCACGGCGACGGCCATCGTCCCGTCCTTCTGGCTGTTGGCCTTCTCGATGTTCCTGTTCCTCAGCCTCGCCATGGTGAAGCGCTATTCGGAGATGGACAGCATGATGAAGCTCGGGCTGGAGCAGGCGGAGGGGCGCGGCTATGTGACCGCCGACATGCCGGTCCTGCAATCCATCGGCGTGTCGGCCGGCTTCCTCTCCGTGCTGGTGATGGCGCTCTACATCAACAGCCCGGAGGTCGGACGCGTCTATGACCAGCCGCAGGCGCTGTGGATCATCTGTCCGCTTCTGCTCTTCTGGATCGGGCGGGTGTGGCTGCAGACCCACCGCGGGCTGATGCACGACGATCCGGTGGTGTTCGCCGCCCGCGACAAGTGGAGCCTCGCCATCGGTGCGGTCTGCGGCGCCGCCCTTCTCTTCGGCCGGACCTGAGCCGCCGTCCTCCACCATTCCGCCTTTAGCCGGGAGTCCCCATGCCCATCGCCGTCGTCGGATTGATCCTGCTGAGCGTCACCCTGTCCGCCATCGCCCAGATCTCGCTGAAGATCGGCATGTCCAGCCCGGCGGTATCGACCGCGCTGGCGCGGGGGGAGGCCGGGCAGATCGCCCTGTCGGTCGTCGCCACGCCGCACATCCTGACCGGGCTCGCCTGCTATGGGCTGGGCATGGTGGTGTGGCTGGCGGTGTTGGCGAAGGTCGAGGTCACCATGGCCTATCCCTTCGTCGGGCTGGGATTCCTGGTCACGCTGGCGCTCGGCGTCCTGCTGCTGGGCGAGACCATGAGCCTGACCCGCGTCATCGGCACCCTGCTGGTGGTGCTGGGCGTCGTTCTGACCGCACAGAGCTGAAGCCCCCGCCAAACCCACATCCAAGGCCCCGGCCGCCACCGGCGGGGGACGATGAAGGCGCCGCGGCAGCAGTCGCGGCGCTTTCATTTTGCGATGCACAAACACTGCGGCAACGCGACTGTCGGCAATTTGGTGAATACCCCGTTATGGAAACGATTTTCATCACTGAATCTTTCAGTTTCAAAATCAAATGTCATGATTCCGGCATTGACCGGAATCCCCTGATGGATATAACTGACGGCATATTCGCGAGCGAAAATATCAGCGTATGCAATTTCAACGACAGGAGGTCCGGGCGCCGGCCGTCAGGCCGTTGCCTGGAAAGAGGGATCTCTTCGCCGGTCGCGACACCAAACGCACGGGATTTTCGCCCCCTGCGGTCGCGACCGGCCTCCCTCCTGCCGATCTACCGTTGACGATCGCCAGCGCCGCGAAACCAGCCACATCTTGAAGATCGAAATCGCCGAGGTCGAAACCGGCCCTCTGGCACCGCTTTGCGCTGAAGCAAGGACGCCGTCCGAATGGTGCGGCGTCCTTTTTCTTTGCATCCGGTGTGAATGATTTCCCGCGCACCGGCGCCGGATGGAGCGCCAGTCGCCTACGGCGAAACACAATAATCAGTTACAAAAGCATTCTTTCAAAAACAAAATTAAAAATAACATATTAACAATTGACCTCTACCAGAACGTGGATATAGCTTGCTGAAGAGAAGGTGCGGAGTTCACACAATAGTATGAAAACTTGCGGCGATTGGCGTTTATGTTTTAAAAATGCTGTTCTCTGATCTTGCATAGATTTGCCGATTTTCAGCTGTCGTCCATTCAATCAGGAATTTCGTCAGTTTCAAACATCGGCATCAAGCTGCGCATTGAAAGCGCATTTCTCCAATCATGTCTTGCTAGTCATCTCTTGAAGGAGATCATCGGATGTCCACCGCTCCCATTCGCATGCTCTACGGCGGCGCCATGACCGAGGCGATCGTCAGCGGCGACCTGTCCAAGATGAAGGAGGCCGCTGCGGCCGCCGAGACGCACCTCGCCGAGCATGGCGACGTCGGCTCGATGCTGCAGATGCTGAAGATCGAGATCGCGAAAGCGGAATCGAAGGGCTGATCGGGCGCGCAGTCGCTTTTCCTTTTTTCCTGCGGAGCAGTCTCCACATGTCCGAAGCACCCATGCGCTCCATCAAGCCTTACGGCGTGGCGATCTCCGACGCCATCGCCGGCGGCGATCTGGCGAAGATGAAGGAAGTGGCCGCGGCCGCCGAGCAGCATCTCGCCGAACATGGCGACGTGGCCGGCATCCTCAACCTGCTGAAGGTCGAGATCGCCAAGGCCGAAGCCGGTCTCTGACTCTGATTTTCAATCGACCGATTTCCAACCTCCCCGCCATTCAAAACCGAGGAACCGACAGATGTCCAAATCGCACCTTCCTTATCCCCGTCCGATGTACATGGCCACCATGACCCAGGCCATCGCCGGCGGCGATCTGGCGACGATGAAGCAGGTCGCGGCCGAGGCCGAGGAGCATCTCGCCACCTACGGCGACGTCCAGGGGCTGCTGCAGCTCCTGAAGGTCGAGATCGCCAAGGCCGAGGCGAACGGCTGATCGGCTTCGGCCGGGGTGCTGCGGCCGGGGTGCGGCGTCCATGCCGTCCGCACCCCGGCGGCGCCGCGCCGCCGATATACGGAGCCGCCGATATTCAGAGCCAATGCCATTCCGAGGAAGATACCGGAACCATGGACCAGCCGCTTCCCTGCCCCGACCTTTCGGCCCGCTCCCCGGATCAGCCCCCGGATCAGCCCCCGGATCAGTCGGCGTCCGTGCCGGCGCGCTATTGTTTTGAGGACGATTTCCGCAAGCTGGTCCCGGTCCTGGTGGTCTGGGAAACCACGCTCGCCTGCAATCTGAAATGCCAGCATTGCGGATCGCGCGCCGGCCGGCCGCGGCCGGACGAGCTGAGCACCGAGGAGGCGCTGGACCTCGTCGACCGTCTGGCTGCGCTCGGCACCCGCGAGATTTCGCTGATCGGCGGCGAGGCCTATCTGCGCAAGGATTGGGTTGAGATCATCCGGCGCTGCCGCAGCCATGGCATCAGGACCGCCGTGCAGACCGGCGGCCGCAACCTGACCGATCGCCGGCTGGACGAGGCGGTGGAGGCCGGGCTCCAGGCGATCGGCGTCTCGATCGACGGGCTGCCCGACCTGCACGATCGGGTGCGCGGCGTTCCCGGCTCCTACGATCAGGCGTTGAGCGCCCTGCGCCGCGCCAAGGAGCGCGGGCTGGCGGTGTCGGTCAACACCCAGATCGGACCCGAAACCCCCGACCATCTGCCGGAGCTGATGAACCGGATCATCGAGGCCGGGGCCACCCACTGGCAGATCCAGTTCACCGTCGCGATGGGCAACGCCGTCGACAATCCGGACCTGCTGCTGCAGCCCCACCGCCTTCTCGACGTCATGCCGCTGCTGGCCCGCCTCTACCGCGAGGGGCTGGAGCGCGGGCTGCTGATGGTGGTCGGCAACAATGTCGGCTATTACGGCCCCTACGAGCATATCTGGCGCGGCCTGGGCGACGACCGGATGCACTGGTCCGGCTGCGCCGCCGGGCAGATCGGCATCGGCATCGAAGCGGACGGCACCCTGAAGGGCTGCCCGTCGCTGGCGACCTCCCTCTATGCCGCCGGCAACATCCGCGAGATGAGCGTGGAGGACATCTGGCGCCATGCCGACCGGATGCAGTTCGGCCGCCTGCGGTCGGTGGACGAGCTGTGGGGCTATTGCCGCACCTGCTATTACGCCGACATCTGCCGCGCCGGCTGCACCTGGACCTCCGAATCGCTGCTGGGCAAGCGCGGCAACAACCCCTACTGCCATTACCGGGTGCTCGACCTCGCCAGGCATGGCCTGCGCGAACGGGTGGTGAAGATCAAGGACGCGCCGAACGAGGCCTTCGCCATCGGCGAGTTCGCGCTCATCACCGAGCCGATCCCCGGCGCCGAATCGCCCGGCCTGCCGGAGCGCGACCCGGCGACGGTGCATCGCCACGCCTACGAACGCTCCCCCGAAGGCGGCGTGGTGCCGCCCAGCCTGACGCTCTGCCGCGGCTGCAACCAGTATATCTGGCCGCACGAGACCGACTGCCCCCATTGCGGCGCCGACGTCGCGGCGGCGGCGGCGCAGCACGAGATCGACAGCGCGCGGCGCCGCGCCCTGATCTTCGAGACCCAACGCGTGCTGGACGAGGCCCGGGCGCAGAGGCAATCCGCGGCCAAGCAATCCGCGGCGGCGCTCCCCGGATAGTCGGTTGATCGGGCACGGCTTCGGGCAGATGGCCGCCGCCCGGAAACCGGCTCCCGACCTCGACCCAAACCGTTGACAACATGCCCGGCCGTGGGTGCAATAGCGCCCGCGAGCCGGGTATGCCGTTGGGATGTGGCGGCGCCCGCAACACTCACGAACAGGTCGGGGCAAATCATGAAAAAACTCGCTCTCAGCCTCATCGGCGCGGTCGCGGCGATTGCCATCGCCGGCCCGGCGATGGCCCAGGCCAAGAAGCCGGTCAACATCTACATCTGGAACGATTATCTGGGTGAAACGACCCTCGCCGACTTCACCAAGGCCACGGGCGCTGAGACGAAGGTCGACCTGTATGACAGCCTGGAACTGCTGGAGCAGAAGGTGCTCGTCGGCAAGTCCGGCTATGACGTGATCGTGCCGACCGCCGAGCCGACCCTGTCCCGCCTGATCCAGGCCAAGGTTGTGGGTCCGCTCGACAAGTCGAAGATCCCCAACTACAAGAACGTCGACCCGAAGGTCCTGAAGCTGCTGGAGAATTCGGACCCCGGCAACAAGTACGCCGTGCCCTATCTCGGCGGGACCGTCGGCATCGCCATCATCCCGGAAAAGATCAAGGCCGTCGCCCCCGACGTGGCGCTCGACAGCTGGGACCTGATCTTCAAGCCGGAAGTGGCGAAGAAGGTTTCGGCCTGCGGCATCACCGTGATGGATTCGGCCATCGACGTCATCCCGTCGGTGCTGAACTACCTCGGCCTCGATCCGAATTCCGAGAAGAAGGAGGATCTGGAGAAGGTCGAAAAGACGCTGATGGCGGTCCGCCCCTACATCAAGCGGTTCGTCACCGGTGAGAACATCAACATCCTGGCCGGCGGCGACGCCTGCGTCGTGATGGCCTACAACGGCGACGCCATCCAGGGCGCCGCCCGCGCCGCTGAGGCCAAGAGCGCCAAGGTCGAATACATCACGCCGAAGGAAGGCGTGCAGGTCTGGTGGGACACGCTGGCGATCCCGGCCGACGCGCCGAACAAGGAGGGCGCGTACGAGTTCATCAACTTCGTGCTCGACCCGGCCAACATGGCCAACATCTCCAACAAGGTCAGCTACGCCAACGCGGTGCCGGCCTCGCTGCCGATGGTGGCCGACGACATCAAGTCGAACCCCGGCATCTTCCTGCCGGCCGACAGCAAGGTGAAGCTGTTCTCGCTGAAGCAGATCAAGCAGACCACCGACCGCGCCCGCACCCGCGTGTGGACCAAGGTCAAGACCGGCAAGTAAGCCGCTCCCAACGAGGCGCCGATCTGTGGCGCTGGCCCGCCCCGGCCGATCCCCAGCGATGGGGAGCGGCCGGGGCGTCGTCATGAAAGAGGAACCCGGATGGCCGGTCAGCCGATTCGCAAACCCACCCGTCTGGAACCGTGGCAGGACGCGGGCCAGACGCCGTATGTCCGAATCGAGAAGGTGACGAAGACCTTCGGCGACTTCGTCGCGGTGGACGAGGTCAGCCTGTCGATCTATCGCAACGAGTTCTTCGCTCTGCTCGGCGGTTCCGGCTCCGGCAAGACGACTCTGCTGCGCATGCTGGCGGGGTTCGAGCAGCCGACGGAAGGCAAGATCTTCATCGACGGCGTCGACATGGCCGGCATCCCGCCCTATGAGCGGCCGGTCAACATGATGTTCCAGTCCTACGCCCTGTTCCCGCACATGACGGTGGAGCAGAACGTCGCCTTCGGCCTGAAACAGGACGGGGTGGCGAAGGCGGAGATCCGCGACCGGGTGGCGGAGATGCTGGGAATGGTCCAGCTGTCGGCCTTCGGCAAGCGCCGTCCGCACCAGCTGTCCGGCGGCCAGCGCCAGCGCGTGGCGCTCGCCCGCTCGCTGGTCAAGCGGCCGAAGCTGCTGCTGCTGGACGAGCCGCTGGGCGCGCTGGACAAGAAGCTGCGCGAACGCACGCAGTTCGAACTGGTCAACATTCAGGAAAAGCTGGGCGTCACCTTCATCGTCGTCACCCACGACCAGGAAGAGGCGATGACCATGTCCTCGCGCATCGCCGTGATGAACCACGGCGTCATCGCGCAGGTGGGCACGCCGACCGAGATCTACGAATATCCGCACAGCCGTTTCGTCGCCGAATTCATCGGCTCCATCAACATGTTCGACGGCCGCGTCGTTTCCACCGACGGCGATCAGGTCATCGTCGCGTCGGAGGAGGCCGGCTGCGAGCTGCTGATCGCCCACGCCACCCCGGCGCCGGCCGGCTCCCCCGTCTCCGTCGCCATCCGGCCGGAGAAGATCGCCCTGTCGAAAGACCCGGTCGCCGGCGGTGACGGCCGCAACCAGACCACCGGCATCGTGCGCGAGATCGCCTATCTCGGCGACGTGTCGATCTATCTGGTGCAGCTGCCGACCGGCAAGACGGTGCGCGTCACCGCCCCCAACGTCACCCGCCGCACCGAAATGCCGATCACCTGGGAGGACGAGGTGACCCTGACCTGGCGCCCCTTCGCCGGCGTGGTGCTGACCCAATGAGGGCGGTCGTCGCCATTCTCGTTTCTGGCCTCAGCCGGATCGGGCTGTGGGGCCGCGGCGTGGTCGTCGCCGTCCCCTATCTGTGGCTGATGCTGTTCTTCCTGGTGCCCTTCCTGATCGTCTTCGGCATCAGCTTCTCCGAATCGATCATCGCCCAGCCGCCCTATTCGTCGCTGGTGGAGTGGCTGACCGACGAGGATGCCGGCACCTCGAAGCTGCAGATCCTGTTGAACATCAGCAATTACTTCCGGCTGGGCGGGGACGACCTCTACATCCTCGCCTACCTGAACTCGCTGAAGATCGCGGCGGTCACCACGCTGCTGTGCCTGCTCATCGGCTATCCCATGGCCTATGCCATCGCCAAGGCCGACCCGGCGCGGCGCGGGCCGCTGATGATGCTGGTGATCCTGCCCTTCTGGACCAGCTTCCTGATCCGCATCTATGCCTGGATCGGCATCCTCAAGGGCAACGGCGTCATCAGCAACCTGCTGGAATGGGCGGGCATCACCAGCGGCCCGGTGGAGATCCTCTATTCCGACTGGGCGGTCTACATCGGCATGACCTACTGCTACTTGCCCTTCATGGTGCTGCCGCTCTATTCCACCCTGGAGAAGATGGACCCCAGCCTGCTGGAGGCGGCGGCCGACCTCGGCTCCCGTCCCTTCAAGTCCTTCCTGCAGATCACGCTGCCGCTGTCGCTGCCGGGCATCATCGCCGGGTCACTGCTGGTCTTCATCCCGGCGGTGGGTGAGTTCGTGACGCCGGAACTGCTGGGCGGTCCCGACACGCTGATGATCGGCCGCGTGCTGTGGAACGAGTTCTTCGCCAACCGCGACTGGCCGGTGGCGTCGGCCGTCGCCATTGCCCTGCTTCTGGTCCTGGTGGTGCCGATCATGATCTTCCAGCATGTGCAGGGCAAACAGGCGGAGGCCGGGCGATGAAACGGTTCGGCTTCCTGTCCTGGGCGCTGCTGTTCGGCTATGCCTTCCTCTATGTCCCCATCGCGCTGCTGATCGTCTTCAGCTTCAACGAGTCGCGGCTGGTGACGGTGTGGGCCGGCTTCTCGACCAAATGGTATGGGGAGCTGATCCACAACGACACGCTGCTGGACGCCGCCCTGCTGTCCTTCCAGGTGGCGGCGGTGTCGGCGACGCTGGCGGTGCTGCTGGGCACCTGCGCCGGGCTGGCTTTGACCCGCTTCGGGCGGTTCCGCGGTCGGACGCTGTTCGGCGGCATGATCACCGCGCCGCTGGTCATGCCGGAGGTCATCACCGGCCTGTCGCTGCTGCTGCTGTTCGTGGCGATGGAGCAATGGGTGGGCTGGCCCGACGGGCGCGGCGTCACCACCATCACCATCGCCCACACCACCTTCACCATGTCCTACGTCGCGGTGGTCATCCAGTCGCGGCTGGCCGGCATGGACGGCAGCCTGGAGGAGGCGGCGATGGACCTGGGCGCCCGTCCGGCCAAGGTGTTCTTCGTCATCACCCTGCCGCTGATCGCCCCGGCGCTGGTCGCCGGCTGGCTGCTGGCCTTCACCCTGTCGCTGGATGACGTGGTGGTGGCGAGCTTCGTCTCCGGCCCCGGATCGACGACGCTGCCGATGGTGATCTTCTCCAGCGTGAAGTTCGGCATCAGCCCGCAGATCAACGCGCTGGCCACCCTGATGGTGCTGGTGGTGGCGACCGGCATCTTCGTCGCCAGCATCGTCATGGCCCGCCAGGAACGCCAGCGCAAACGCGACGAGCAGATGGCGATTCAGAACGGCTGATGGAGTTTTATGGACCGGCCGGACGCCATAGCCCGGCCGGTCCATAGACGATCCCGGCACCCCATCCGTCCGCGCAGAGGAGAAACCTGCCGCCATGGATGGCAATTGCCTGCTTCTTTTGCTATGTTGAAGCCATCTGCAACAGCGAAAGAGGCCGTGCCATGCGCGCGCTCCTGTGGTTCCCCTTGTTGAGACTCGGATTTTTCAATCCCGTTTCCAGTGCTTATTCGACCACCCGTACGGTCACCGCCCGCCGCGCCCTGCGCCCGCCGTCCGGCGCCTGATCGGCCGCCGATGGCCCTCATGCCGGCCCCCTCCCGGCATGCCGACGCGACCCGATGTCGCGTTCTTTCAAAAGTTCCTCTGCCATAAGGCCAAGTGCCGGCTGCCGTGGACGCGATTGCCAAACGCGCGCTCCCGTGGTTAGGGTGGACCGGGACGGAAAATGTCCCAGTCTTGCGGTTTGAGGCTCGCGGTTTCGAGTCACGCGGCCGCCGCGACGGGCAGGGACTTTTAAAAAAGGGTAGGGGGATCGACGCATGACGACACCGAACGCCCCGATGCCGACGGGCCAAGGCTTCCACATGCCCGGCGAATGGGCGCGCCACAGCGGCTGCTGGATGGCGTGGCCGTGCCGGCCGGAAACCTGGCCGGAGGGTGCCTTCGACGCCGCGTGCGACGCCTACGCCGAGGTCGCGCAGGCCATCTCCCGCTTCGAGCCGGTGACGATGGTGTGCGACCCGGCGGATGTGGCGGAGGCCTCGCTCGCCTGCGGTGCCGGCATCCAGATCCTGCCGCTGCCGATCAGCGATTCCTGGATCCGCGACACCGGCCCCAGCTTCGTTATCGACGGCAAGGGCGGGCTGGCCGGCGTCCATTGGGGCTTCAACGCCTGGGGCGGCAATTACGAGGGCTGCGAGAAGGACCAGCAGGTCGGCCGCCTGATCCTCGACCACCTCAAGCTCCCCTGCTTCTCCGCTCCGCTGGTGATGGAGGGCGGCTCCTTCCATGTGGACGGGGAGGGGACGCTGATCACCACCGAGCAATGCCTGCTCAACCCCAACCGCAATCCCGGCCTGTCGCGCGAGGAGATCGAGCGGCAGTTGAAGGACCATCTCGGCGTCGAGACGGTGATCTGGCTGGGGCAGGGCTATCAGGACGACGAGACCGACGGCCACATCGACGAGATTGCACTGTTCGTGCGTCCCGGCGTGGTGATGGCGATCACCACCGACGATCCCGGCGATCCCAACTTCAAGATCTTCCAGGACAATCTCGACCGGCTGAAGCGTGCCCGCGACGCGAAGGGCCGCGCGCTGGAGGTCATCCCGATCCAGCAGCCGGCCCGCCGCGACGTGAGCGGCGTGCGCCTGACCCTGTCCTACACCAACCTCTACATCGCCAACGGCGGCATCGTCATGCCGGCCTTCGAGGACCCGGCCGACGACGAGGCATTCCGCGTCGTCCGCAAGGCCTTCCCCGACCGCGAGGTGGTGCAGATCGCAGCATTGGACATCGTGCGCGGCGGCGGCGGCATCCACTGCATCACCCAGCAGCAGCCGCTTCCCTGAAACCGGTGCTTTGATCCGGCCCGTCAGGCCGCCATGGCGGGGGACGGCCGCAAGGCGCGGCGTGCCAGTTCGAATGGAATCAGTCCGACGGCGACCAGCGCCAGCAGCGCGCAGCCGAACTCGACGGTGACGAGGTCGCTGCCGGTCCGGTCGCGGATCAGGCCGGCCAGCATCTGGATGAGCGTCATCAGGATATAGAAGACGGTCATGAACCAGCCCAGCGACCATGCCGTCTCGCCCGGGGCGGAGTGGCGGGCGGGCAGGGCCAGGATGCCGCCGGCCGGCAGGCCGAGGAACAGGCCGGCGGCGATGCAGCTCGCCACCGGCGGCGCCCCCAGGCTGAAGGCCATCCCCGCCGCCGCGGCACCCAGCGATCCGACCGCCACCGGCATCAGCGGCCGGCCGCAACGGTCGGTCAGCAGACCGCCCAGCGGCATGGTCGCCATGGTCACCCACACGGTCAGGCTGACGGTGCGTGACGCCTCGGTCACCGACATGCCGGTGGAGGCCAGCAGGGCCGGCGCATAGGTCAGGAAAATCACCTGTCCGACATTGTAGGCGGTCCAGATGATGCCGGCCAGGGTCGGAAGAATGCTCTGCCGCCGGGCGACCAGGCGCAGGCTGGGCATGCTCCGCCGCCCTATGGCGGTGGCCGTGGCGGTGCCGGCGGGCGAGCGGTAGGTCAGCCCCACCAGAACCGCCACCGTCAGGCAGACCAGGGTCGTCAGATGGCAGGCCCAACGCCAGGACGCCGCCTCCGCGATCGCCGGGAACACCGCCAGCGCGACGGCGAGGCCGAATTGCCAGCTGATGAACACGATGGACAGCGCCGTCGACAGATCGCGGTCGCGGAACCATTCGGCCACCATCGCCGACACCAGCACGCTGAGCACCGCGTTGCCGGCCCCGCCGACCAGACGCCCGGCCAGGGCGGTGCCATAATCGTGACTGACCGAGAACAGCGCGCTGCCGCCGGCCAGCAAAAGCAGGCTGAAGACCGCCAGCCGCTTCAGCCCGAACCGGCTGCTCAGCATGCCCGCCGGCAAGGCCAGCACGATGCCCGGCAGCATGAACAGGCCCATCAACTGGCCCATCGCGGCATAGTCGCTGTCCAAATCCACCCGTGCGAACGGCATTACGGCGCCGAGGATCTGGAATTCCAGCGCCATGCAGGTGCGGGCGATGAACAGGATGGCAAGAATGAACCAGCGCATGGACTTCGCTTTCCCCTGTCCACCCTAATTGTCCGCGTGCCCGTGCCGAAGATGACACCGAAACGCGCCTTGTCCAGAGCCCTCACCGGACCGGTGTCTTCCCACGCGGAAATGCCTGCGCCTCCTCGAAAAGCGGCAACAGGGAACGTGGCGGCACGGCCGGTGTTCCTGTCGGGCATTCTCCCATTCTGAAAGCCCGACGACCATGGCCGAGGACACCGCCCGCCGGCTGCAGGCACGCCCCATCGCGGTGACGAAGGCCGCTCCGCCCGCATCCACCCAGACCATCCTGCTGATCATCACGCTGATCGTGGTGACGCTCTATGTGGCGGCGGACATCCTGATGCCGATTGCCCTGGCGGTGCTGCTCGGCTTCGTGCTGACGCCCATCGTCAGCCGTCTGGAGCGCTGGCGCCTTGGTCGGGTGCCGTCGGTGCTGGCGGTGGTGGTCCTGCTGTTCCTCGCCATCATCGGCTTCGGCGCGGTGGTGGGCAGCCAGCTTGGTGATCTGGCCGACAATCTGCCGACCTACCAGCGCAACATCCACACCAAGATCCAATCCCTGCGCAGCGCCACCGCATCGACCGGCGACCGCGGCGCCATCAAGCAGGCGACGGAGGCCTTCCGCGACCTCAAGCAGGAACTGGAGAACGCCACCGGCAGCGCGCCGCCGGCGCTGCAGGGCACCACGGCCGCGCCCACGCCGCAGGCCGGCCCCGCCGCCACCCCGCCGCGCCGCGAACCCGTGCCGGTGCGCATCGACCAGTCCGACACCGGCGTGTTCGACCTCGCCAGCCGGTTTCTCGGTCCGGCGATGACGCCCATCGCCACGGCCGGCATGGTGCTGGTCTTCACCATCTTCATGCTGCTGCAGCGGGAGGATCTGCGCGACCGCCTGATCCGTCTGGTCGGGTCCGGCGACCTCAGCCGCACGACGGAGGCGATGAACGACGCCGGCGAGCGGGTCAGCCGCTATCTGCTGATGCAGGTGGTGGTGAACGTCACCTACGGCATTCCCATTGGCGTCGGCCTCTGGCTGCTGGGCGTGCCGAACCCGCTGCTGTGGGGACTGCTGGCGACGGTTCTGCGCTTCATCCCGTTCCTGGGGCCGGTGATCGCGTCGGCCTTTCCGATCCTGCTGTCCTTCGCGGTCGACACCGGCTGGACCCTGCCGCTGCTGTGCATCGCCCTGTTCGTGGCGGTGGAGCTGTTTTCCAACAATGTGGTGGAACCCTGGCTCTACGGCACGGCGACCGGCCTGTCCTCCCTCGCCATCATCGTCGCGGCGGTGGTGTGGACGACGCTGTGGGGGCCCGTCGGGCTGCTGCTGGCGACGCCGCTGACGGTGTGCCTCGTCGTGCTGGGCCGCCATGTGCCGCAACTGCATTTCCTGGAGGTGATGCTGGGCGACCGCCCCGTCCTGCCCGACGAGGCGAAGGTGTACCAGCGCCTGCTCGCCCGCGATCCCACCGAGGCTACGGAGCTTGCCGAGGAGCGGCTCGGCGCCTGCAGCCCGGTCGAACTGGCCGACGGCCTGTTGCTTCCCGCCCTGTCGCTGGCCGAGCAGGACCGCCAGCGCGGCACCCTGAACCCGGACGGCCGGCAGGCGGTGGCCGAGGGCATGGCGAGCCTGCTGGACGAGTTGAGCGACAGCGTGTCCCCGGCCGCCGACGCGCCCCATGTGCTCTGTGTCGGCGCCCGCAACAATCTGGACGAGGCGGCGGCCGGGCTTCTGGCCTATCTGCTGACCGGCCGCGGCATCCGGACCGATGTCGTGCCGTGCGAGAAGGTATCATCGCGCACCATCGCCAGCCTGGGAACCGCCGGGGTGGATGCGGTGGTGCTGTCCTCCCTCAACCCGTCCGCCCTCGGCCACAGCCGGCGGCTGGTGCGCCGCCTGCGCCTGCATTTCGGTCCGCACGTGCCGATTCTGCTCTGCCTGTGGAGCGCCCATCCGGAGGCCGAGGTGCCGGAGCGCGCCAGCGCCGAGACCGACGCCAATCTGGTCGCCACCGGCATGGCCGGCGCCCTGGCGGAGTTGGAGGAACTGGACATCGGCGTGGTTGCGGCCCCCGCTGCCGAGCCGACGTCTCCGCAGCCTTAGGCCGCTGCCGCCCACCGGTTGCGCCCGGCGCGCTTGGCGATGTACAGCGCATCGTCGGCCGCCTGGATGCAGGCATCGGCCGTCCGCCCGTCGCGGTAGGTGGCGACGCCCAGGCTCAGGGTCACGACGATGTCGTGGTCCTGATGCGCGATCGGATGGCGGGCGATGATCTCCCGCAGCTTTTCCGCCACCGCTTCGGCCTGGATCTGATCGGTGTCGGGCAACAGGATCAGGAACTCCTCGCCGCCCCAGCGGGCGCACAGATCGTGCCCGCGCAGGTTCCGCCGCAGCAGGCCGGCGGGTTCCACCAGCACATGGTCGCCGGCGGCATGGCCGAAGGCGTCGTTCACTTCCTTGAAATGGTCGATGTCCAGCATGATGAGCGCGAAGGCGCCACCGTTACGGCCGACGCGGCACAGCTCCGCCTCCAACCGTTCGATCATCTGGCGGCGGTTGGGCAGCTCGGTCAGCGGATCGGTCTGCGAGGCGGCATGCAGCGCCCGCGCCATCTGGCGGGTGTCGGTCTGCATGCGGTCGCTGATCTTGGCGATCTTGGTCAACTGTCGCATCAGCTTCAGATGCTCGTCGGCGAGCGCGCGAAATTCCCCCATCAGCGGATGGGCGGCGTAATCCGGGTTCTCCGCAAGGCGGGCGAGCCAGTCCTGGATCTTCTGCTCCTGCAGCATCATGCCCACCGTTCCCCGCCGCAAGGCCCAGCGCCTGGGCAAACCCGTCACCGTCGCGCCCTCAAGCCCGGTGCCAAGCCCGGTGTCGGCGGATTTGGTGTCGCCGGTCATGATGCCTCCTCTGCCACCGGGGCGATAGCGGTCGCCCGAAGCGTGGCCCGCGGCACCGGCAGCCGGACGGTGAAGGCCGACCCCCGCCCCAGTTCGCTCGTCACCGAAATGCCGCCGCCGTGGGTGTCCACGATGCAGCGGGCAAGGTGGAGCCCAAGCCCGGCGCCGGTCGTGCCGGCGGCGTTGGACGCGCGGAAATACTTGTCGAACAGCCGCGCCGCGTCGGCAGCATTGACGCCGATTCCCTCGTCCGTGATCCGCACCGTGACCTGACCCTCACCGGCCGAGAGGTCGACACGGACCGTCCCCCCGTTCGGCGAGTATTTGACAGCGTTCTCCAGCAGGTTGGAAAACACAATCGCCAAAAGGTCGCGGTCGCCGGGGATCGGGAGCGGACGATCGGCGCCATGCAGCTCGACCCGGTGGCCGCAGGCCGACGCCCCCACCTCGCCCACCAGCGCGGTCAGCATCGCCGCAAGGTCGAAGGCCATCGGCCGCGCCGCCACGGTGCCCAGCCGGTCGTTGGTCAGGCAGCGTTCGATCAGGTGCAGCATCCGCTGGACCGCATTGCGGATCTTTCCCACCCGCGGCATCGCCGAAACCGGCAGCTTCGGCTCAAGCTCCAGCATCTGCGAGGCGCTGTCGATGATCGCCAGCGGTGTGCGGAATTCGTGGCTGACCATCAGCACGAACTGGCGCTGCTGGAGCGCCATCTCCTTGGTCTCGGTCTGCAGGCGGTCGCTGATCTTGGCGATCTTGCGGAACTGGCGCAAAAGCGTGCCGTGCCGTTCCGCCAGCGTCTGGAATTCCGCCAGCAGCGGGTTGTCGGCATTGGCCGGATCCTCGGCCAGCCGCTGAACCCACTGACGAAGCTCCTGTTCCTGCGACCGCATCGTCATCCCGGGTGCTCAGTGCGCGATCAGTGCGCCAGAATTTCGAAAGGCAGCGACACGTCCTCGGCAAATTCCTCGGCCATGTCGAGCGCGCGGTCGTTGTCGCTGTCGTAATGCCAGCGCACCGACACCGTCTGACCCGTCTGGTGGGCGCCGTCCAGCATCTCCAGCACGTCGATCATGCATTTGATGCTGCTGGTGTTGAGATAGCTCAGCCCGATGTCCAGCACCACCGCCGGGGCGGGGGCCTTCAGATACTCCTCCAGCCAGCTGAACACCGGCGCGTAGAAGTCGAAGGAGTTCTCCGGATAGGATTCCCCTTCGATGCGCAGCAGCCCGGCCGCCGGATCGAAATCGATCAGGGGCGAGCAGGAGGTTGCCTCGATCCGCAAACTGTCCATTATGCGTGTTCCGTGATTTCTTATAGCTGGACTTCAAGGCTGAAGAAGAAATAGGCGTCGTCCACCGCGCGCAGCGAGTATTCCAGCGGCCGGGTGGCCTTGCGCGCCATGTCGATCAGCCCCAGCCCGGCGCCGCTGGCGCCCGGCTCGCGCGGCTTGCGCGACTGCTCCTTGTAGACCGCCTTGAGGCCGGCCTTGTCCAGCCCGCGCAGCTTTTCCAGCATCGCCGACAGACCGGGCACGTCGTCCGCCTCCACCAGATTGCCGGAGCTGACGGCGTAATGGTCGCCTTCCTTGCCGATCACCACGATGCCGCTGTTGGCCGGGATCGGCCGGCCCAGCGCTTCGCGTGATGCCGTGTAATTGCGGACATTCTGCGCCTGCTCCACATAGACGGAGAAAACGTCCATGATCGCCGACTTTTCGATCCGCTCATTTTCCAGATGGTTGCGGACCGCCTTGCCCAGCTCCTCGATGACGCTGTGGCTGAAGGGGCCGCTGAAGCAGATCAGCAGCTTCTGCCGCGACAGCAGCTCCTGCAGGTTGAAGAGTTCGTTGCCTTTCATCGTACTTTGACGACCTGCCTTACGGGTGGACGGGGTGGGAGGAGGATGCGTCGGCCGCGGACACCGCCGCAAGTGCCGGCGAAACGGTGAAGCCGACCAGGGTGATGTCGTCGCGCTGGGCCCGCTCGCCCTGATGCTCGGCCAGGGCCTGTGCGAAGGCGGTCCTGCGCTCGGCCATCGGGATCGCGTCGTGCGCCAGCAGCATGGTGCTGAAGCGGCGGTTGCCGAAGCCGAAGCCGCGGGCGCCGCCGGCCTGATCGAGGAAACCGTCGGTGGTCAGGTAGAAACTGCGGCCCGGCGCCAGTTCCACCCGGTGGGTGGTGAAGCGATGGCCGATGTCGGAGCGGCGATAGCCCAGGCTCTGCGGGTCGCCCTTCACCTCGTCGACCTTGTCGGTGCCGGGATCGACGATGTGCAGGCCGATTCGCCCGCCGGCGAACAGCAGGTCGCCGCGATCCGGCCGCACCAGGCACAGCCCGATGTCCAGCCCGTTGTCGAAACGCGGGTTGTCGCGTCCGCGGGCCAGCGCCGCGCGCACCATGCGGTTCAGCCCGCCCAGGATCGCCGCCGGATCGCTGTCCGGCGTTTCCGACAGCACATGGTCGAGGATGGCCGACACCGTCATCGTCATGAAGGCGCCCGGCACGCCATGGCCGGAACAGTCGGCGACGCCGATCAGGAAGCGGCCGTCCTCCAACTCGCGGAAGATGTGGAAATCGCCGCCCACCACGTCGCGCGGACGCCACAGCACGCAGACGCCGTCCAGATGCCGCGCCATCTCGCGCTCGTCCGGCAGGATGGCCGACTGCAGGAGGCTTGC
>PJUA01000522.1_pt1 | contig 18559 bp, 12 predicted proteins | sample 1512151 | NCBI WGS metagenome assembly PJUA01 (sample SAMN08177678, study PRJNA422409) | Soil metagenome, whole genome shotgun sequencing project. | isolation source: Soil enriched on filter paper: beechwood xylan treatment | place: USA: Madison | collected 2015-01-15
GCGGCACTGCGCGGCTTCGGGCTGTGCCAGCTGCCGGACTATTACGTGCGCGGGCCGGTGGCGGAGGGGCGTCTGGTCTCCCTGCTGGACCGTCACCAGCCGCCCAACACGGCGGTGTGGGCGGTCTATCCGCAGAAACGGCACGTGCCGGCGAAGGTGCATGCGGCCATCCGGCACCTGAAGGATGGGCTGGCGCGGCGGCCGGAGTATCGGTGAGCGGCTTGCGGCCGGCCGGTCAGCTTCGTGCCGAGCCGGACAGGTCGAGCACTTGGTCTGCGAGCGCGAGCGTGGACGGGCGGTGGCTCGCCACCAGCACGGCGATGCCGCGGGCGCGCAGGTCGGCGAACAGGGCGGCTTGCATATCTTCGTCCAGCGCGGCGGTCGCCTCGTCTAGAACCAGGAGATCCGGATCGCGGGCCAGCGCGCGGGCGATCAGCAGCCGCTGCATCAATCCGGCCGGGAAGGAGTCCTCGCCCACCAGCGTCTGGATGCCCATCGGCAGAGCCGCGATGTCGGTGTCGAGCCGGACCAGCCGCGCCGCCTCCCACGCGCGCTCGACCGGCAGCGGCGCCATGCCCAGGATGACCGACCTGATGGTCGCCACCCCGATCTGCTCGTCCTGCAGAACGGCACCGACGCGGCCACGGACGGCGGCGGCATCCAGGCTGCGAAGGTCGCGTCCATTGATCCGCACCATCCCCGAATCCGGCCGAAGCAGGCCGAGCGCCAGCGCGATCAGCGTGGATTTTCCGCTGCCGGACGGGCCGGCAACCGCCACCACCTGCCCCCGCGCAAGGCTGAGCGACACGCCGCGCAGGCAGGGCGCCGGCGCTCGCGGATGGGTGAAGGTGACGTCGCAGAGGTCCAGGCGCTCCACCGGTCCGGGATCGGGCGCGCCGGGCGGACTGTCGGGCGCCGCCTCCAGCAGCGGGCGCAGGGGGGCGATCAGTTCGCCATCGGGAAGCCGGCCGAACGCTCCCGCCAACCCCAGCACGGTCCGCACCGCCGGCAACGCCGCCAAGGCTGCGGCGGCTGCGACGGACAGGCCGCTGCCCTCCCGCATCGCCAGTCCGCCGACCAGAAGCGGCACTCCCAGCATCAGCGCCTGTGCGACCGCGTCGGCGTCGGCCCTGCGTGCCGCCGCGAGCCCGACCTGGGCGGACAGATTGCGCAAGGCCGACATCGCCCGATCCGCCGCCCAGCGATCGGCCCCCAGAAGGCGAAGCTGCGGCAGGCTGGCGGCCGGGAGTTCTATCCTGTGCCAGGAGTCCGCCGCAGCATCCCGCCCCGCCCGCCGTATCCGTACGGACCGGCGCAACAGCCACGCGTGCAGCAGCCCGCCCACGATCATCATGAAGCCGCCTGCCAGCGCCGGCCAAGCTGCGGCCCATCCCATCACCACCAGCGCCGGCCCCAGCCGGACCAAAGCCTCGACCATCGCATCGCGACCTGCGACCGCCTGCTGCATCGCGGTGATGCCGTCGCGCAGCCGGTCTTCCTGAACGGCACCTGTGACCGCCCGCAACATGGCGGGCGGGACGCCCAGAAGCCGCTCCCACAGCAGGCCATGCAGCCCGAGGTCCGATGCCGCGCCGGAGCGTGCCGAGGCGACCCGCCGCACCCGTTCGCACAGTCCGGCCGCCGATGCCGCGAGCAGGAGAACCACGGCCAGGGCGGCTAACGCCATCGCGCCGCGCGCCAGTGCGCGCTCGCCCAGCAGCACCGCCACCGCCGGCAGCACCGCTGCGACGCCACCGCCGGCCGCCGCGAACAGTGCCAGCATCCGGTCGTCCCGGCCGTCGCTCAGCGCAACTCCCAGCCATCGCGCCGGCGTCAGCGGCTCGACACCTCCGGCGCGGACAGGGGCGCAGGCATCGGGGGAAAGCGTCGCGGCGAGAGTGGCATCCATCGCGCGGGAACGGCCGTCGGTCTCCTCCAGACGATAGCCGCCACGCCGATCGGGGAGCAGCAGCACCGGTCCGCCATCGATCTGCCGGAAGGCCAACAGCGGCCCCTGGTCGCGCTGCCACCAGGGCGTCGCCCCCCGGCTGCCCGGCGGCAAGCGCACCCGGCGCAGGCGCATTCCAAAGGCCGGGGCCGCCGCGCGCAAGTCCGCTTCCCCGCCGCCCTTGCGGATCCCGTCGCGGATCAGGGCGCGCAGCCCGTCCACGATGTCGCCTGCGCTAGCGGTCACGACGGCATCTCCGCCCCGGCCGCAGACGGGTCGAGGTGAAGACGGTGTTCACAGCCCTCCAGAGTCGCCGGGCGACGGCTGGTCACCAGGACGATGCGGTCGGGTCGCTGCAGCCCGTCGAGGATGCAACGCGCCAAAGCCGGCTCCAGCGCATCCAGAGCATCGTCGATCACCAGCAGGACCGGGTTGCGCAGAAGCGCCCGCGCCAAGGCCAACCGGCGTCGCTGTCCGCCGCTGAGTTCCGGGCCGCCTTCGGTCAGTTCCAGGGAAAGGCCGCCGCGGGGTTCCAGATCGCTCCACAGCCGGACCTGCTCCAGCGCCGCCACCAACGCCGCATCGCTTGCGGAGAGGTCGCCGACCCGCAGGTTATCGGCGATCGTGCCGGCGATCACCGGACTGGAACGGTCGACCAGCGCCACCGCGCCGGGACATTGGCGGGCAACCGTCGCGACCGGCCGGCCGTCCAGCAGAATGCCTCCGGACGAGGGGTCCAGCAGCCCACAGGCGAGTTTGGCCAGCACCGACTTTCCGGAACCGGAGTCGCCGCAAACCCCCAGCCGCTCACCCGGGTCGAGACGCAGATCGATCCCGGGCAGGACCGGCGGCGCCTGCGGCGACGGTTGGAACCGGACGGACTGGACGCAGAGACGGGCGGCAGGGCGCTCTGCCGCGGGGGGATGCTCCGCCTCGGCTGCCGCCGCTTCCAGATCGTCCAGGCGATGCAGGGCGGCTTTCAAATCCTGCAACGCCGGCATGACGCGGTCCAGACGCAGGACCTGCCGATGTGCCGCCAGCGTCAGCACGGCGAGCGCCACCACTCCACCGCTCCCGATCCGGCCGGCGGCGAGGCTCGTCAGCAATACAGCCGCAAGACCAACCCCGGCGACGCCGGTGAGCACCGCCATGAGCCGCGCATGGCGGGCCACCGACTTCTGCCGCCAGATGGTCTGCACGGCATGGCGGCCTGCAAGCTGGGCCAGAACCTCGCCATCGCGCCCACCGGTCCTGTGGGTGTCGAGCGTCGTGATGGTTCCGCCGTCCGGAACCAACGGTGTCGGCGCATTCCGGCGTGCAGCCACGGCACCACGCCTGAGATGAATCATGCCGAGCGCGGCCAAGGCCGGGATGACGGTCAGCAGCAGCGCCGCCCCGCTCCACCCGTCGAGCCAAAACGCGGCTGCGACCGGCAGGACCAGCAGCGGCAGTTCCACCAACCGCATGATGTCGCCGATGTGCCGTTGCAGCGCACCGCCCGCCAGCGGCACCTCCAGCACCTGTGCCATATCCCGGCGGGCGAACCAGACGGCAGGCATCCGCCGGAGCCGGCCGAACACGCCGGCGGCGGTGTCGTCGGCCAGCCTCATACCCAGAAGCGCGGTCAGCCGGTCCCTGCCCCATCCGGCGGCGACCGCGGCAACACAGGCTCCGGTCAGCGGGTTCAGGGCGGCGCCTCCGTCGGCCCAACTCCCGGCCGCGAGTGCCGCCCCCACACCGGCGGCGCGGCCAAGCGCGGCGGACAGCAGAATGGCCAAGACGATGCCCGCTTGCGGCCGAAGCCGCGTCGCCAGCGCACGCGCCGGTGTCGGCGGACGCCACTTCCCCTGCGGATGCTGTGCGCCGGGCTCCGGCGGCTGGATGGTGATGGCAATGCCGGTGAAGGAGTCGTCGACCTCGTCCCAGCCCATGACATGCGGCCCGCCGCCCGGGTCGTTGACCAGAAGCCCGTCGCAGGTTTCGGCCTCCACCACGAGGAAATGGATGAAGCGGCTGTGGGCAATCAGGGGAAAGCCGAGGGAGGACAGACGGTCCGGCTCGGTGCGGAAGGCACGGGCGACCATGCCGTGGTCGCGGGCGATGCGGATCAGGGCGCGGGCATTGACGCCGAGCCGGGTCGACCCCGCTTCTGCCCGCAACTGCTCCAGGGGAACCGGGCGGCCGTGGTGGGCCAGCATGATGCCGAGCGCGGCCAGACCGCACTCGGCGATCTCGCCCTGGCGCAGTTCGGGCGTCGCCGTCCGCCTTCGGCCTTGACGGGTGAAATTCGATGGTGGGGAGTTGCTCATTCTTGCTGAGCGTTGCGTCCGCGGGGAAATTCTCCGCAAGACGCAACGCCTGCCGGTTCGAACGACCTCAGCGCCCGAAGCCGGAACCCTTCTTCGCTTCCTTCTGGCCGAACCCGGTGGGCGGGAAGCCACCGGCAACCATGTCGAGTTCCTCGTCGCTCAGTTCCGCCTGGCTGTCCTCGGCCGGAACGGCAAGCAGTTCCCCATCGGTCTCGACCAGCCGCATCGGCATCGGCAGGTCGACATCGTAATGGCGCTTCACGGCCGCGTTGAGGTCGGCCTGAGCCTCTGCACGGAAGGCGTCGTCGGTCTTCAGCCGCTCCGCAGCCGCGGCGATGGCATCGGCGCCGTACATCTGCTCGAAGTCAATGTTGCTCATTTCGGAAATGCTCCAGTTGGCGATTGGGTGAAAGGCTGAAGAAAACTCTGCGGCGGGCGATCACGGCGAACCGGTCGCGGGTTCGCGGATCATCTCGAAGGTCTCGTCCACCCGCAGCGAGATCGGGGCGAAGCGGCGGCGGGCCAGCGACATCATGCGGGGGAACATGGTGCCGAACATGGCGATGGAGGTCGGACCGAAGGCGGCCACCTGCCGGGCATAGGCATGCCAATAGGCCCCGACCAGCATTCCCGTATGCCAGAGCGACCGCGCCAGATAGGCGCTGCGGTAATCGATCGCCGGCCGGTCGCGATAGCCGTCGAGCGGAACGCTTTCCGCCCGCTCCGCCAGCACCCAGCCGACCAGCACACCCTGCCGCCGCACCACGATGGAACAGGCAGGCTCGATCCGCTCGGCACGGACATCGGGATGCATCAGAGGATGATGGTCGGGCTCTGCCGCCAGCGCGGCGATGGCGCCACGGTCGTCGACGTCCGGCGTCCGCCAGGGATCGAAGCTGAACCCGTCGGGATCGCGCAGCCGGCCGGCCAACGATGGCCAGCGGCCGACCGCCTCGACCATCGGCGCCGCCTCTCCGATGGCACGGACATGGGTCAGGCGCGGCGCAGTCCAACCGGCCGCCGACAGGGTCGCGGCCAGCGCGGCGCGTTCCGGCAGCTTGTCCGAAAAGGCGGTGATCAGACCGCTGGCGCCCGCGGCGGCGGCGGCCCTCCCCCACCCAGCGGCGAGGCTCCGGCCGATGCCGCGGTTGCGCAGGCTGCGCGCGACCGTCAGCGACAGCAGCCTTGCCCCATCCTCCTGCCTCTGCCCAAGCGCCAGCCCGGCCGGCAGCCCGCCGACCGTGGCGCCAACGGCCACCCATGGCGGCTCCAGCCGATCCAGCACCGGAGCCAACCGGGGAAAACCGAGAGTGGCGAATGCGGCGGCATTGCCGGACAGCGGCGCGACGCGAAGGCCGGCGATGCCGCCGCTCGGCGCCGTGACATCGTTCATCCCAACCCGATCCTTCACGCCAGCGATCCCGATCATGCACACTCTGGAAGAGATGGAGACCCTGCGAAGTCCGCTGGACAATCCGGATGCTCTCTAACCATTATGCGTGCGAAACAAAGGGGTGCAAGCAATAAGCGGTGTCAGGACTGACATGGAACTGTTTCAGCTCCACAACAAAATTTCTTGTCTTTCAACGCCGGCGCGCATCCCGACGGGCGCAGGACAAGGAATTCCATGAGTCGGACTGAAGTCGGACCGCAGGGTGCCGAACGGCTGTTCCGCCGCCATGCTCTGGAGCGGCTTACGACAACCGAGGATTACGACCAGCCGCCGACCATGATCAGCCAGCGCGGGCTGCGGCTGCAATTGCTGCTTGCCGCCCTATGCCTTGCGGCGGCGGTCCTGATCCTGGCCGCCGTCGCCTGATTTCCGGTCAGCCGTGATGGCGCAGATAGGCGTTCGGGTCGCACTCCTCCCCCAGCGCCATGGCGCGGGCTCGGTGGATGTGCTGCATCAGCACGTCGCGGAACTCCTGCGCTGTCAGGTCGCTCCATTCCGGCGTCTCGCTGGCGAAGGTCATCTGCGCGGCGGTCGCTTCGAACAGGCGCAGCCATTCGTCCGCCTTGCCGGCGGGGTCGTCGTCCTTGCGGAACAACTCCGCCATCATCTTGGTCATCAGCGTGCCAAGCGCCAGCAGGTTCACATGCAGCAGCATGTTGCCCAGCATCAGATCGGGCTTCTCGTCTAGCATGGGTCCGTCACTCCGGGCGATGTCTTGACGGTTCACACGGACGGCCCGGTGAAAGCTGGCGCGGAAACTTGAGCAAAAAAAGGCCCCTCCCCGCGGGTGCGGAAAGGGGCCAGGGTCGGGAGGACGCCCGAGAGGAAACGGAGTGACGGTCAGGCGTGCACGCCGGCCCCCTGAACCGCCGTCTTCGGCGCCACCGCAGCAGCGGCGATCGGCTTCTTCAGGATGCGCAACGCAACCGCGGTCACCACCGTGCCGACCACCAGGGCCACCACATAGCCCAGCAGATGCGTCACCGCGTTCGGGATCGGCAGGACGAAGATGCCGCCATGCGGAACCTTCAGCTCGGCCCCCACCGCCATCGAAATAGCGCCGGTCAGCGCGCCGCCGACCATCAACGCCGGGATGACGCGCAGCGGATCGCGGGCGGCGAAGGGAATGGCGCCTTCGGTGATGAAGGCGATGCCCAGGACGGCGGCGGCATTGCCGGCTTCGCGCTCCTCATGGGTGAAGCGGTCGGCGAACAGCTTGGTGGCGAGCGCCAGACCCAGCGGCGGCACCATGCCGGCGGCCATGGCGGCGGCCATCGGGGTGTAGACCTGCGACGCGATCAGGCCGGTGGAGAAGGCGTAGGCCGCCTTGTTGACCGGACCGCCCATGTCGAAGGCCATCATCGCGCCGATCAGCAGGCCGAGCAGGATGGCGCTGCTGCCCTGCATGCCCTTCAGCCAGGCGCTCATCCAGGCCAGCGCCTCGGCGACCGGCGTGCCGACGACGTAGATCATCAGCAGGCCGGTCAGCAGCGAACCCAGCAGCGGCAGGATCAGCACCGGCTTCAGCCCTTCCAGGTTGCGGTGCAGCTTGATGTGCCGGTTGAGGAAGGCGGTGCCATAGCCGGCGATGAAGCCGGCGACGATTCCGCCGAGGAAACCGGCGCCGATGCTGCCGGCCAGCATGCCGCCCACCATGCCGGGGGCGATGCCGGGGCGGTCGGCGATGGAATACGCGATGTAGCCGGCCAGCGCCGGCACCATCAGGGCGAAGGCTCCCTTGGCGCCGATCTGGAACAGGGCATAGCCCAGCGTCCCGGCGTTGGATTCCTCATAGACGTAGATGCCGCCCAGCGCGAAGGCGAGCGCGATCAGCAGACCACCCGTCACCACGAAGGGCAGCATGAAGGACACGCCGGTCATCAGATGCTTGTAGGGGCCGGTGCGCTGGGCCGACCGCTCCGCCTTGCCGGCGGCGACCGCATCGGCCAGCGGGGTCGCGCCGCCAGGGGCACCGCCGGCTGCGCCATGCATCTTCGCCTCCGCCAGGGCGCGGTTGACCAGGGCCTTGCCGTCGTTGATGGCGGGCTTGGTGCCGCTCATGAACACGCGCTTGCCGGCGAAGCGGGACAGGTCGATCTGGGTGTCGGCGGCGATCAGGACGACGTCGGCCTCGCGGATCTCCTCGTCGCTCAGCGTGTCGCGCGCACCGACGGAGCCCTGCGTCTCCACCCGGACCTTGTGGCCCAGCGCGGTCGCCGCCTGCTGGATGCCCTCGGCCGCCATGAAGGTGTGGGCGATGCCGGTCGGGCAGGAGGTGATGGCGACGATCCGGCGCGGCGCCGATGCCGCCGGAGGAGCAGCGGAACCGAGCATGCTCCCCAGCACGGCCCCGGGATTGCCCAGCACCTCGTCCAGCGAAGCGGAAACGCGCTTGACCGCGCCGAAGCGTCCATCCTCCAGATCGCCGCCGCCGACGAGCACCACGCCGTCCGCCGCCGCCAAAGCTGCCGCGTCGAGCGGCGACTGGATGCCGAGGCTGGTGCGGATTTCCACCTGGATACGGTGGCCGGCCGACGATGCCGCCTTGCGCAACGCTTCGGCGGCCAGAACCGCCTGGGTGGTGAGGTCTCCCGCCGCGATCACGGCCAACAGGTTCGCCATTGTTTCCTCCTGGCGGGTTCGCGCCCGCGCCTGTCACTGTATTGAAGTCCGTCGGATGCTTTCGGCAGGTTCAGTCGAACCGGCTCAGCGTCACCTGCGCGGCGAGCGCCTGCACCGTCGCCGGATCGGGCAGGTTGGGGCCGAAGCAGCCGAGCTTGGCGGCGGCGAAGGCCACCGACAGCCGGGCCACATCCTCCAGCCCGCCTTCCTGCTGGAAGGCGGCGATCAGCCCCGCCACCATCGCGTCGCCCGCCCCGACGGTGCTCAGCGCCTGGACCGGCGGCAACCGGCCATGCAGGGCGCGGGCGCCATCCACGAAGAGAGCGCCGTCCGCCCCCAGCGACACCACCACCACCGACACGCCGCGCCGCTGCAGTCCACGCGCCGCGTCCAGCAGGTCGGCATCGGTCGGCAACGGACGGACGGCCCAATCCTCCAGCTCGTGCCGGTTGGGCTTGATGCAATGGGGCAGCGCGCCGGTGGAGGCCAGGGCCGCAGCCAGCGGCGGACCGCTGCTGTCCAGCACCACGCGGGCCCCGGCCGCCGCCAGATCGGCGGTCAGGATGGCGTAGGTGTCGGTGGGCAGTCCGTCCGGCAGGCTGCCGGCCAGCAGGACCGGGGTACCCGGCTCCACAAGCCGGCGAACCGTCTCCTGCACCCGGCCGAGCGCGCCGGGATCGGCTGTGAGGCCCGGCAGGTTGATGTCCGTCGTGTCGTTGGCCGCCAGATCGGCGATCTTGACGTTGCCCCGCGTTTCGCCCGGCAGCCGCAGGAAGGCGTCGGCGATGCCCTTCGCCTGAAACAGCGCCTCGAACGGCGCCGCGTTGCCGGTACCGAGCAGTCCGGTGGCGACCACCGGCGTTCCCCAATCGGCAAGGCAGCTGGCGACGTTGACGCCCTTGCCGCCGGCATTGTGGCGCACCGCCCTGGCGCGATGGACGCTGCCGGGTTTCAGCGCATCCACCGTGATGGTCTGGTCGATGGCAGGGTTCAGCGTGACGGTGACGACGGGTTTCGTCATGATACGTCCCCCTCCAGCGCCCGCACCTCGTCGGAGGATTCGCAGTCCAGCGCACGCTGGGCCAGCGCCCGCAATCCGGCAAGGTCGCTGTCGCGCAGCCGGTCCTTGACGCCGGGGATGTCGCGCGGGGTCATCGACAGCTCGCGGACGCCGAGGCCGGCCAACAGGGCGGCGCCGAACGGATCGCCGGCGATGCCGCCGCAGACGCCGACCCAGCGGCCATGCTTCTCGGCCCCCTCCACCGTCATGCGGATCAGGCGCAGCACCGACGGGTGCAGGCTGTCGGCCTCCGCCGCGAGTTCGGGATGCTGGCGGTCGACGGCCAGCGCGTATTGCGTCAGGTCGTTGGTGCCGATGGAGAAGAAATCGACATGGCGGGCCAGCACGTCGGCCTGGATGGCGGCGGCCGGCACCTCCACCATGATGCCGAGCGGTACAGCCGGGGCGTCCAGCTCCGCCCGGATGCGGTCGCAGACCGCGCGCAGAGCCTCGATCTCGCGCAGCGTGGTGATCATCGGGAACATGATCAGCAGCGCCCCCGGCTTCGCCCCCTTGGCGGCGCGGTAGAGGGCGCGGACCTGCGGTTCCAGCAGTTCCGGATGGCGCAGCAGCAGGCGGGCGCCGCGCACGCCGAGGAAGGGGTTCTCCTCATGCGGCAACTGCAAGTGCGGCACCTGCTTGTCGCCGCCTATGTCGAGCGCGCGGACGATCAGCGGACGGCCGTCCAGCGCCTCCAGCATGGCGCGGTAGGTCTGGTACTGCTCCTCCTCGCTGGGGGCGTCGCCGCGCTCCAGGAACAGGAACTCGGTGCGCATCAGGCCGACACCTTCGGCCCCCTGCGACAGGGCGACAGGCACCTGATCGGGACGGTTGACGTTGGCGCCGATCTCCACCGTGTGGCCGTCGCGGGTGCGGGCAGGCAGGCCGCGCCGCTCCTCCTGATGGGCCTTCTTGACGCGCTGTTCCTCGATCCAGCCAAGCGCGGCGGCCAGGGCGGTGTCGGGCGGGTCGAGGTACAGGCGGCCGGACTGGCCGTCGAGGATGGCGGTGGTGCCGTTGGCAAGCTCGGTCAGCGCGCCGCCGCCCGCCACCATCGCCGGCAGCCCCAGCGTGCGCGCCAGGATCGCGGTGTGGGAGGTCGGTCCGCCCTGCGCCGTCGCCAGACCGATCACCCGGCCCATGTCGAGCGCGGCGGTATCGGACGGCGACAAATCGTCGGCGACCAGGATGCAGGGGGTGTCCGGCAGGTCGCGGATGGAACCGCCGCGCAGGTCGGGATCGATGCGGGTCAGCACCCGGCGGCCGACATCGCGCAGATCGGCGGCGCGGCCGGCCAGCACCGGGTTGGGGTTGGCGGCCAGCTTGGCGGCGCTGCGCTCCACCGCCTCGTTCCACGACCAGCCGGGGCCATGCCCCTCCACCATCAGCTGGCAGGCAAGCGTGATCACGTCGGTGTCGTTCAGCAATTCCGCTTGCGCTGCGAAGATTCCCGCTTCGGCCGGCCCCAGCCGGCGGGCGGTGTCGTCGGCCAGCGCCTTCAACTGCTGGCGGGTCAGGTTCAGTGCCTCATGCAGGCGGTTGCCGCCTTCCAGCAGCGGGGCCGGCCGGTCGGGAACCGTCAGGTCGGCCTTCGGCATCACATGCACCGGACCGATGGCAAGACCGGGGCTGGCACCGATACCGGCGACCACCGGCATCTCGCGCCCGGCCACGGGCGGCGGGGTCCAGCCCTGCACCACGGCCTTCGCCTTGCGCGCCGCGGCGGCGGCGTCCGCCTTCTCCCGCGCACTGAGGCCGGTGATGGTGGCGCGCAGGCGGTTCAGCACCGCGCGCGCATCGGGACCGTCGGCGGACACCGTGATGCGGTCGCCGGGGCGCAGGCCAAGCTGCAGCAGCGCCACCAGCGTCTTGCCGTCCACGGCCTCGCCGCCATGACGGACGCGGACCCGACCGGCGGCGGTGCGGGCGGTCTCGACCCAGGTGGCCGCGGGGCGGGCATGCAGGCCGGTCGGGTAATCGACCACCCACTCGAAGCTCTCGGCAAGGTCGCCGCCCTCTGACGCGGCCGTGGCCGGCGCGGCGGTCTCGTCCGACAGGGCGGCGGCGAGATCGGTGGGATCGGCGGTGGTGAACAGGGCGTTCAGCCGCGCCTCGTCCTGCATCAGGCGGGTCAGGCGGCGCAGGATGGCGATGTGGGCATCGGACTGGGCGGCGATGGCGACGACCAGCCGGGCGGTCTGCCCGTCGTTCCACACCACGCCGTCCGGCACCTGCAGGATGGCGATGCCGTTGCGGCGGACCAGATTGCGGTCGTCCACCATGCCGTGCGGGATGGCGACGCCATGGCCCAGGAAGGTGTTCGCCACCGATTCCCGCCGGATCATGCTGTCGGCATAGGCGGGGTCGATACAGCCCGCGGCGATCAGCAGCTGCGCCGCCTCGCGGATCGCCGCCTCCTTCCCGGCCGGGGCGGCGCCCAGGCGGATCAGATCGGGGGGAAGGCTCAAGGGGTGCGTGTCGGTGGCCATGGCAACCGTCTCCTCCGCGTGTTCTTGTCTGTCCTCTTGATGCTCAGTGAAAACGATTACAGCTGGACTGTCAACGGCTGCCGCAATGCAGCATCAGCACTTTTTCAGCAGAGCGTCTTGTCAAGCGGGCTGAAATGGGGAATGCTCCGGTCATCGTATTGGAAACGTTTTCATAAAACCGTCTTCGCCCCAACCCGCTCTGGTCAGGCCGGGCCGCGCACGGCTAAGATCGCCTCCCCTTACGGGGCACTCCCTACCACCACTGGTTTGCAGATGAACGCCTCCGGCAAGACCGCCAGCATCAAGGACGTGGCCCTGGCCGCCGGCGTATCGGTAGCCACCGTGTCGCGCGTGCTGAGCAACGGCCCGGTCAGCGAGGCGTTGCGCAAACGGGTGGAGGACGCGGTGCGCGCCACCGGCTACCGCCCCAACCTGTCGGCACGGCGGCTGCGCTCTCAGCATTCGCAGACGATCGGGCTGGTGGTGTCGGACATCCGCAACCCCTTCTTCACCGCCGTCAGCCGCGCGGTGGAGGATGCGGCCTATCGCGCCGGCATGCGCGTGATCCTGTGCAACAGCGACGAGAATCCGGAGCGGGAGGAGTTGTACCTGCGCCTGATGCAGGAGGAGCGGATCACCGGCCTGATCTTCGCCCCGACCCGTGCGACGCTCGACCGGCTCGACACGCTCGACCTCGACTTTCCCGTCGTGCTGATCGACCGCAACGCGCCGACCGCCCGCCACGACGCGGTGGTCCTAGACAACCCGCGCGCCGCGGCCATGCTGGTGGAGCATCTGCACGCCCAGGGCTATCGCCGAATCGCCGGCCTGTTCGGCAACACCAGCACCACCGGCCAGGAGCGGTACGAGGGCTATCGCTCCGCCATGTCGGCCCGCGGTCTGGCGCCCGCCGCCCGCTTCCTCGCCCCCCATGCCGACGCGGCGGAGACCGCGGTGGTGGACTGGATGGCGGAGCGCGACCGGCCGGAAGCCTTCATCGTCAGCAACAGCCTGTTCCTGATGGGCGTGGTGAAGGCCGCACGCCGGCTGAAGCTGTCGATTCCCGACGGGCTGGCGGTTGCCGGATTCGACAATGAACCCTGGACGGAACTGGTCGGCCCCGGCCTGACCGTCATCGAGCAGCCGGTGCAGGACATCGGCCAATCGGCGATGACCCTGCTGTTCGAACGGCTGGAAACGCCGGACCGTCCCCGCCGCCGCCTCATCCTGGGCGGCACCTGCATCGTGCGCGGCTCAACCGCCGCGCGGATGGCCGACGCCGACTGAGCCGGCGGAACTGAACCGGCGCGTCCTGCGGTGATTAGGCTACCGGCCCCGACTGCAACCTTTCGTCGACCAGCCTGACCGGCCGGACATTGGAGCCCGCATCGAACGGGCTGCGGCATCGCCGCCGCACCCGGCAGCGAAACGCAACCGCGCTTCCCCCTCTCCTCTCGTGTGCCGCCGGTCGGGCAACGGACTACTCCCGATGCCGGAACATGGGCGTGGCCGATAACCAATGCCCGAAAGATACGATAAGACTCCCAGTTCCCGGCAACGGACGATCAAAGAAAAATACTCCCCCGGTGTGCGGGAAGAACAGTTCCGAAAGCGGCGTTGACCGTCGCCCAACACCCCACTACCGTTCAGTTTGCAATGCACAACAAAAATGCTCGCTTGAGCTAATAACGAAAACCAACGATCGCTGTTCCACTCTGCGATAATTTTTAAGGTAACCAAGTAATTGTTGTGATAACCAACTAATTCTTGGTGACGTTCATGACCCATGATGGTCTCCCCTGGTGGGGACCGGCCTGCCGACAAAACAAGAAGCACGAATCCGGGGGAGGACGCAGTGCGCACACTTCAGGGACTTCGACGGGGGTGAGGGCGCGATGCTGAAAGCTCTGACCGGACGCAAGACGGCGGCGAAGGGGGGCGGTTTCGCCCGGCATGGCGTGACGACTGTACTCGTTACCGCCGCCACGATGGCGCTCGGACTGCTGACGGGAATCCTCGTCGCCCGCACCATCGGTCCGGAGGGGCGGGGGGCGCTGACCGCCGTCCTCACCACCATTCAAATGCTGGGCTGGCTGTTTGCCATGGGCTGCGGCAAGGCGGTCACCTTCGCGCTGTCGCGGGACCATTCGGCTGGCGGCCGGCTGCTGAGCACCTGGACGCTGATCCTGCTGCCTCTGGCGGCGCTGGCGATCGGCACCGGCTACCTGCTGCTGCCGCTGCTGCTGGCCGCGCAGCCGATTGAGACGCTGGAACTGGCGCGCCTCTATCTGCCCATGATCGCCATGGCCCTTCTGGCGGAGCTGATGCTGGGGCTGATCCTGGGCGATCAGGACTTCCGCAGCTTCAACGCGCTGAACTTCATCCAGCCGGCCGGCGTCGCCACGCTCTACGCCGTCCTTTGGGCCGCCGGCCACTTCACGGTGGAGGCCGCCGTCATCGTGCAGGCGGCGATGAGCACGCTGGTGCTGGTCGTGGCCACGGTCCTGCTGGTCCGCCGCCACGGGATCGGCCGCCCCGACCCGGCGCTCGGCCGGCAAACGCTCTGGTATGCGCTGCGTACCCATGGCGACGTGGTGGGCGGCGTCATCACCCAGCGGCTGGACCTGCTGATCATCCCGGCCGTCCTGCCGGCAAAACAGGTCGGGCTCTACGCCCTGGCGACCAGCCTGTCCTGGCTGATCGTCAGCCTGTCCAGCGCGCTGGCCACCGTGGTGATGCCCGCCGCCACCCGCCGGGGCCAGTCGGGGCGGGCGCTGGTGCTGAACAGCCTGCAGGTGACCTTCGCCATCGGCGGGCTGCTCGGCGGCGGGCTGTTCGTCTTCGCCGACATCGCCATCCGGCTGGTCTACGGCCCGTCCTTCGCCGACAGCGCGCTTCCGCTGCGGCTTCTGCTGCCGGGCGCAGTTCTCTACGCCGCCGCCTCGATCCTGCTGAACGGACTCTATGCGGAGAACCGGCCCTTCACCGCCACCATGGCCAACCTGCTGGGCATGCTGGTCACGCTGGGCGGCCTGCTGCTGTTCCTGCGCAGCGGCGGGATCCTGGCCGCGGCCATCGTCTCCACGGTGGCCTACACGCTGGTGTTCGCCACCGCGGCGATCCTCTACCGCCGGGCGACCGGACTGCCCTGGCGCGTCTTCCTTCCCGACCCGGCGGTGCTCGCGGCCTTGCCGCGGCGCCTGATCGCACTCGCCAAACCGTCTCCGGTGACCGCCGCTCCGGCCGGACCCGCAGGCAAATGACAGAACCTACAGGATTGGGGGGACACACAATGCGACTGTCGCTCTTGACGCCCGAATACCCACCCGGCGAAAAGCTCGGCGGTATCGCCACCCACACCCACACGATGGCCCGTGCGCTGGCGCGGCTGGGCCACACCGTCCAGGTGGTGACCCCGTGGAAGGCCGGCGGCCTGCCGGCCGGCACCACCATCGAGGACGGCGTGACGGTGAACCGCGTCGATCCTGGGCCGCACCTGCATGCGGTCGTGGACCGGTTCCGGACGAACCGCCGCCTGGCCGACGCCGTCCGCGCCTTCCGTCCCGACGTGGTTCATGCCGCCGAGTTCGATGCCGACGCCTGGTGGCTGACCCGTTTCAGCACCATTCCCGTGGTGACGCGGCTGGCGACGCCGACCGGGCTGGTGATGGACACCAACACGCAGCCCTGGGTGCCGCACACCCACCTGCTGAACGCGCTCGAACGCGACCAGACCAAACGCAGCGCGGCGATCTACGCCTCCACCCGCGCGATCGCCCGGCGGGTGGCCGATTACTGGCGCATCCCGCCGGAACTGGTCCAGGTCATCCCCAACAGCATCGATCTCGCCGCGGTGGCGGCGAACCGGACGGCCGAGCCGCCGATGGCGCTGCCGAAGCGCTTCATCGCTTTCTTCGGGCGGCTGGAGGGGCGCAAGGGCATCGCCACGCTGGGCCGCGCCATCCCCGGCGTGCTGGCCGCCAACCCCGACCTGCATCTGATGATGATCGGCGGGGAGGACGTCGCGAGCGCCGCGATCATCGACCAGTTCCGGCGCGACGTCGCGCCGGTGGCCGACCGGGTCCATTTCACCGGCGCCCTGCCGCGCAACGATGCGCTGGCCGTGGTGGCGCGGGCGGAGATGGCGGTCGTCCCGTCCCTGTGGGAAAGCTTCGGCTTCGTGGTGGTGGAGGCGATGGCGCTGGGCGTGCCGGTGGTCGCCAGCGACTGCGGCGGCTTCCCGGAAATCATCGAGCATGGCCGCACCGGCTGGCTGGTCCCGCCGGGGGAGGCGGAGCCGCTGCGCGACATGCTGATCGCCCGGCTGGCCGACCCAGAGGGGCTGAAGGCCGTCGCCGCTGCAGGGCTGGAACATGCGAAGACCTTCGACGTCGACGCGGTCGCCGCCCAGGTCGCCGCCCTGCTGGAGAATGCCAAGGCGGAGCGGTCGCAGGCCGCAGGATCCGGCATCTACAACAACGGCTATCGCCGCCACTTCCGCCCCGACCACCCGACCACCCCCTTCTACCGTATCTATGACGAGAAGCGGCGCGCGGTGGCGGCCGAGCTGGAGCGGCTGCCGCGGATGCGCATCCTCGATGTCGGCGGCGGATACGGCCGCATCACCGGTCCCTTCGCCGGCCGTCACGACGTGACGCTGGTCGACATCTCGCACGAGATGCTGGCCGAGGCGAAGGAGCGCTTCCCGGCCCTGACCGTCCAGCAGGCCGACGCCCGCAAGCTGCCCTTCGCCGACGACAGCTTCGACCTCGTCATCGCGATGGATTTGCTCTGCCACCTGCCGGACCTCGAAGCCGGCGTGCGCGAGCTGCAGCGGGTGGTCAAGCCCGGCGGGCGGATCGTCTGCGACACCACCAACGCCAACCCGCTGTGGGTGATCGCCTATCCCGGCTACTACCGCTGGCGGCCCGACCGGCTGCTGGCGACCATGCGCTGCCACGGCGTCCTGCCGGAATGGAAGGCGCTGGTCCGCCACCATTGGGCGCCGGAAATGCGCAAGGCCATCGCCGCCACCGGCCTGACCCTTCAGAAGACCGATCATTTCGGCCCGCCGGGGGTGGCGAAGTGGCACCTGTGGTGGTGCCGGCGCGGCGGCAAGGGCACGGAGGGGCACGCATCGTGACCAAACCGCCCCTGCTCCTTTTCCTCGCCCATGGCGGCGACCCGCACCGCGTCGCCATGGCGCCGGTGCTGGCCGCCGCGGCGGAACACGCCGGCTGGGCCTTCGACCTCTATTACGACGGGCGGCGCAGCGGTCGCCATTTCGGCGGCTGGGAGGACGGCAACCGCACAGAAGCGACCGGCACCGGCAGCCTGATGGCCGGCGGCCGGCACCTGGACCATGCGCTGTGGCTGACCACCCGCTACCGCGTCGTGGCGCTGGGCGATCCGGCTTCCCCCCTGTGGCCGGTGGTGGAGGCGGGGGGCGAATGCGCCCTGCGCAGCACCGACCCCGCTGCGCTCTATGAGGCTGCCTTCCGCCTGCTGGAGCAGCCGATCCCGGCAGAGGTCGCCGTGCTGGACATGGCACCGCAGACCCCGCTCGGCATCGTCGCCGCGCCCTTCCTCTACCCGCAATTGATGGCGAAGCCCTGCCTCGGCCTCGATGTCGGCGCCGACGCCGGGCTGCGGCAGCGGCTGGAGGCGCTGGGTGCCCGCCATTTCACCGGCCATTGCGTCGATCCGGTGCGCGCCCGCCACTTCCCCGGCGGCCTCGACGCCGTGGAAGGCAGGGTGGCGGGGGAAAGCTATGCCAGCTTCAGCGCCGCTCTGGCCCACCGCCATGCCGGCTGGGGCCGCGGCACCTTGCTGGGCGATCCCGATCTGATCGCGGCGCAGTTGCCGCTGGCGGCGGCCAAGCGCCTGCTGCCGCTCTATGGCCGGCCGCAGACCGACGTGATCGAACGCGCCGCCGACCTGATCCGCAACGGGGCCGACCCGGTCTATGGCCGGCAGTTCGACGACCACGACTTCTTCGCCCTGGGCCGCCTTGGCCGCGGGCTGCAGATCGTCGATCCCGATCCGCCCTTCGCCAGCACGGCCGACGTGCCGCTGCGCATCGCGGAGCCGCCGCGCCCTTTCACCGACTACGAACCGGACGACGCCACCCTGCGCCGCTGGGCGGCGGAAGGGCGGGTGCTGACCACGCTGGTGCTGTGGTCGGGCATGATCCGCGAACTGCACTGCATCCCGCGTATCCTCGATCTGGTGGCGGCGACCGGCCTGCGTTGCGGGTTGGTTGTCACCGTCGACAGCCTGACCCAGTCCAGCCCCGCCGACCTCGCGCTCCTGTCGGTGCCGGAGGAACGCGGCGGCGTGCTGGGCCGGGTGGAACTGCTGCTGGGAAGCACCGGCCGTGGGGTCTGCGCCGAGGGCGAAATGCCGAGCGACGAACTGGCCCGCCTGCTGACCGATGCCCGCGCGGAGATGGCGACCATGCTGCCGCCGGGGCTGATGCCGCGCGGCTGGTGGCCGCTGGTCGACTCCCCCCTGGTGCCGGGCCGCACGCCGCGTTTGCATTGGGAGGAGGGCCGCCCCGTCCTGCGCATCTCGCCCCGTCCGCGCCCATTGGAAACCCCGGCGGCCAGCGTTGAGGCCGCGACGGAGGGCACGCCCCGCAAGGCGCCGACACGGGCCGGGGCTCCGGCCATGGACGCC
>PJUA01000525.1_pt1 | contig 18429 bp, 24 predicted proteins | sample 1512151 | NCBI WGS metagenome assembly PJUA01 (sample SAMN08177678, study PRJNA422409) | Soil metagenome, whole genome shotgun sequencing project. | isolation source: Soil enriched on filter paper: beechwood xylan treatment | place: USA: Madison | collected 2015-01-15
CCATGGCGTCGTAATCATGCGCGGGCCGTTTTCATCCTCGTAGCCTTTAGCGCCCTCCACCGCATATCCGACACAATCCACCAAACGAACATTCACCTCAAGTCCATCCGCCACCTTCAGCTGAACGGCTTGATTAGGCACGAATTTTGGCTCGGTCGTCATAATGGTTTTGCCTGCGGCGCTTTGCGGCAGCTCGTCAACGGCTCTGGCCCGGTCCGATTCATTTGCAATGTTAGGCAAAACAACCGTTTCCATAAACCGCTTGATAAACGTTGATTTGCCTGTGCGAACCGCACCTACCACGCCGAGGTAAATATCCCCGCCGGTACGTTCGGCTATGTCCTTGAAAATGTCCACTTTCTCCACTGAATATCCCCTCCCAATTGAATTTCCGGTTCGCCGCCTTCCACCGGACAAAAGGGCAGGCCAGCGACGCAACTCGTACATGCTTTTTGGACTAGTAACATCTTATGTCCAGACTGTCCAAATATGCTTATTTCCTCTACGAAAATTGTTGTTGTTTTCCCGTCGCGAGCTCCGCAGACTTCCCTTCCAAGATTGAAATATATGAATGCCCTGGCTGAACTATGTCGCAGAAATAAAAAAATCTCTTCCCGGGTTAGGAAGAGATTTCATATCGATGGGCTTATGCATGGAGTATAGCTCAGCTCTTGACTGCAACGGGCTCGCCGTCTTCATTCAATCGGTAAGCCGGCGATTTGACGGGTACAAATTCGGTATTGTCAATAAGCAGCCTGCGCAAATCTTCGTTTTTCCATGAGGAAATATCCTCCTCGCGCTGCAGGCGCTGCATGATGTCAATCCCGTAATCGATAAAAACGGTTCCTTCATCATCCAGCATTGCCTGAAGCGTACCGCCCGAAAACATGCTTTTTATAACAGGCTGCTTGCCTGCCAACGCCTCAAAATCAATAGCGTAAAAGCCGGGGTAAAGGGCTTCTGACAGCGGAGGTTTTCCATTGGCGGCCACATAGCTGTTAACGCGCTTCTGCAAATCATTGACCTGCTGAAAAGAAACGATGTCCTGCAAGCGGATTAACGGTTTGCTTTCCTCGTCAATAATGAGAAAATAATAGTTTCCTCCATTTTCAAAGGCAGCAGCGGGAATTGAGCTGATATAGCCCTTGCCCTGAAGCTTTTTGAAATCAAGCCTGAATTTCTCATACACGGGTACTTCCTTGCTGGCATTGACCATCGGAAGCAGCCCCTGCTCGCTGTAATATTGATCAACAGCCGACTGAATATTACGCACCGCCTCCTTTGGCGGAGCAGATTGGCTGTTTTCCTTGGGATACAGACAACCGGAAGTCAACATCAGCAGAATCGCGCAAGCAAGCGCGGCAGCGGGCTTGCCTACGACGCGGCGAATCGCCGCATTTGCAGCCACTGTCATGTTAATTCCTCCATTTCCGTTACCATATGTCATCTTCCTGCTGGCGCGCCAGCTGTCTTGCAACCGCTGCGCGAAGCGGATCGGGCGGAATTTCCACTTCGCAATTGCCGTTCGCTCTGGCTTGACATGACAATCGCATGCCTTGTTCTTCTAATCCGGCAAGCTTTCGGCTCTCTATCTCGCCAATCGGCAGCAGCTTGCTTCCCGGGAGTACTTGAACCTTGCACATAAAACAGGAGGCTTTACCGCCGCAGCGCGTGGCGATATGAACGCCTGCACGTCTTGCCGCATCAAGAAGCGTTGTGCCTTTGCGTACCTTTATCGACCGGCCTGAAGGCTGGAAGCGTATTTCAGCGTCCAATCCCTATCACCGCCCTCTTCCCGATTTATCCAGTCATGAACCTGCGTGACATATCCAGCCGGAAATTCATTCCGCTCCTCGATTGCTTTCATTGCGGTCCAATGCTTCTCCCGATGTAGCGACATTCCGCCAACAATGGTTTCCACTCTATCCGCCCTGCCGCGAAGCGCATTAAACCATAGCTCATGGGCAAGCGGTACCAGCGTTATGGACTGCCCATCGCCAAACGTTACAGCTTCACCCAGAGGAAGCAGCACCTCTTTTACTTCAGCCCGGTACCGGCAGCCCATAGCCGCGACTTGAAATCCGGCCACAAGCTCCACACGCCAGCCTCCTATTGCATAGTGGCTCAGCGTTGAGCGGTAAATATCACTTTCACTGTAATGGGGGGCATTCAACGCATACTTCTTCAGTCTGTGATGCAGCTCCGCTCCGTTCTCTTCGTCGCAATAGAGATCCAGATCCCGCGGAGACGAGGCCAGGGGCAAGCCGCGAAGCATGAGCGCCGCGCTTCCCCCTGTTACCCAAAGATCATTGCCGGCCGCTTGGACAATTTGTGTCAGCGCATTATGAAGGGGCAATTGTGTAGTCATGTCCGGCACACCTCTAGAAATACGTTTTATTGACGGCGGCAATCCGGCCGGCGCCTTCCTTGACGACGGCCTGGCAGCCAAGGCGGAAACCTTCTTCAAACTCCTCAGGCTCCAGCCGGTCCCATTCCTCGTCCGTCACTTCCTCCAGAAACTCCGCCCCTTCCGTGACAAGGCATCTGCATCTGGCGCAGGTCCCGCGCGTACAGGAGAAGCTCCAGTCGATTTTGTGCTTGATAGCGTGATCCAGCAGCGTCAATCCGGACTCCGCCGGAACCTCTGCCGTTATCGTTTTTCCCTTTAGCTCAATCATAGTTTACCTTCCTTTGCTTTTGACAACATGGCTTTTATGTAAACATCCATCCTGAACAGAATGGTTAAATAATTGAAAAGAATCCGTAAATAAATCCGAAAACGAGTAAAATAAACGCTACAATCGATAAAACAACCTTCAGCACGCCTTTCGTTTTTGCCCTGGCGAACGTAATCAGGAAAGCGGCAATTGCCATTAAGCCAATGCCTACAAACGAAATCCACATCTTAGTCATCGGATCCATTATGATACCATTCTCCTAATCTATGTCGAATTTATGCTTTCCATTATAGCATCAGGCCAAAAAAAGGACAAAAGGTTAAGGGCGCATATGCAAAATCCGCATCAGGTCATTATGCACCGCCTTTTCGTATGGAACGAAAATGTGGCAGCATCCGCTTCCCTGTGAAGATTACATACACGCCCTGGCCAAAAACGCCTCCGATGAAACGGCTGCGTTTTGACAGACCTTTGCCGCTAGACCGCCAGCCTTTATTTTTTCAACATCATTTTGACCAGCGATTCCATATTGGACGGACTTAAGCCACTGGCTTTGACCGCTTTGACAATATCGTTTATTGCGCCATCCGGCACTTTGATATTGGCCATGTCTGCCACTTGCTTGATCAGCTTGCGCAGCTCGGCCTCGTTTTTCATCGTGTTTGCGTCAACGCCGCTGGCCAGCTTTTTGACAGCACTTTCGGAAATGCTTTTGCCGGTCTTTTTGTTGATGGCGCCAAGGATATCCTTCGGCGTTCCTTTCGACAAATGCTTCACCCTCCTCGACGATAAGTTCCTGACATCATATGAGGAGGGATAACCGATGGTGTAGGCGCGGGCTTATCCGATGCTTTCAATCTCGTGCGTTTTGAGCCGTCCCATCAGCTGCTCTACAGCGGCCTTTGGTTCTTTGCCTTGAAACAAAACCTCATACAATTGATGGGTGATTGGCATTTCCACGCCAAAACGCTGTGCCATTTCATAGGCGGCTTTAGTCGTGCGCACGCCTTCAACAACCATGCCCATCTTCTCCAGCACGACGGGCAGCGGAGTGCCGTCAGCCAGCATGGAGCCGGCTCGCCAGTTGCGGCTGTGGGTGCTGGTGCAAGTGACGACCAAGTCGCCAACGCCGGCAAGGCCTGCAAAGGTCAGCAGGTTAGCGCCCATAGCTGCGCCCAGCCTGCCGATTTCCGCGAGTCCCCGTGTCAGCAAAGCCGCCTTTGCGTTATCGCCAAACTTCAAGCCGTCCGACAAGCCGGCGCCCAGCGCAATAATATTTTTGATGGCGCCGGCAACTTCAACGCCTATGACGTCGGGATTGGTATACACGCGAAAGTCGGAATTCATCAAAGCATCCTGAGCCTTCTCGGCTTCCTCCAATTGCTCGGCGGCAACCACAATTGTCGTAGGCTGCTTGCGGATCACCTCTTCCGCATGGCTCGGACCGGACAACACGACGATAGATGCTTGCGGCCTGTTCAGCTCCTCTGCCAATACAGTGGACATTCGCTTCAGGCTTTGCTCCTCGAAACCTTTGGTTGCGTGAACAACTAGCGCATGAGCCGGGAGCCACTCTGCCGCTTGCTTTGCAACCTGCCGCATGGCGGAGGACGGAGCAACAAATAACGCAAGCTCCGCTCCCGTAAGAGCCTCCTCCATGCTGGAGGTTGCCGTTATAAGCGGCGGCAGCTCGCATCCAGGCAAATATTTGCCATTGATGCGCGTCGTATTTATCTCATTGGCCTGCTCCGCGCTACGCGTCCACAAATAGACGGAATAGCCGTTGGCAGCAAGTACCGAAGCCAGAGCGGTGCCCCAGCTTCCGGCCACTAATACAGCAGCTTTGCGTCCCTCAGATGATGGATTCAAAGTCATATGCATTACGCTCCTTTTTTGGCGCCCAGCTTATTTTCAGTTCCCTTAACCAGCTTGACAATATTGCTGCGGTGACGGAAAAACGCAAACAGGCAAAACGCCAAAGTTCCATAAAACAGCGGCATAGGATAACCCAGCAGCAACACAAATAATGGAGTTAACAGGGCAAACAGAAGAGAGCCCAGCGACACATAACGCGTCAGTACAATGGACGCTATTGCGACGATGCCGGCATAAAGAGCGGGCAGGAAACAAAGCACCACCACTATTCCGATTGCAGTTGCGATTCCTTTGCCGCCTTTAAAGCCGAACCAGATCGGCCAATTATGCCCCGTGATGGCGGCCAGCCCGCATAAAACGGGAATCCAGCCGTTATCCCCTAACCAATGTCCAATGCCTACAGCCGCTATGCCTTTAACGATATCCAGAGCAAAAACGGCAATGCCGGGTCCTTTGCCTAAAACCCGGAGCGTATTGGTCGCTCCCGCATTGCCGCTGCCATGTTGTCTGATGTCAATGCCTTTAACCCATTTGGCAATGACGATACTGAACGATACAGAACCAAGCAAATAACTGATGACAATTGCGATAACGTTTAAGACCAACTTTCTTCTCCCCTAGTCCTCGTCTGATTTCCTGCGCGTAAAGATTCGGACTGGCGTGCCCTCAAAATTAAACGCGGCTCTAATTTTATTTTCAAGATAACGCTCATAGGAAAAATGCATCAGATCCGGATCATTTACAAAACAAACGATGGTTGGCGGCTTGGTAGATACCTGAGTCACATAATTGATTCGCAGACGTTTACCTTTGTCCGTCGGAGGCGGATTAATCGCCACCGCATCCGAAACAACATCGTTCAGCAGATGCGTCTGAATACGCAGCGCATGCTGCTCGGATACATGATTGACAACGGGAAGCAGCTTATGTAAGCGCTGTTTGGTCAAGGCAGACAGGAATACAACAGGCGCGTAGGTCATAAACAGGAAGTGATCGCGAATTTTTTGCGTAAAATTCGCCATCGTTTTTTCGTCCTTTTCGACCGCATCCCATTTGTTCACGACAAAAACAGAAGCTTTGCCCGCTTCATGAGCATATCCGGCAATATGCTTGTCTTGTTCAATGATGCCTTCTTCGCCGTTAATAAGCACCAAAACAACGTCAGCGCGTTCGATTGCCTTCATTGCGCGCATAACGCTGTATTTCTCTGTTGTTTCATATACCTTGCCCCGCTTGCGCATGCCCGCCGTATCAATAAGCACATATTTTTGCCCGTCATGCTGAAAAGGAGTGTCGATAGCATCGCGTGTTGTTCCAGCCACGTTGCTGACAATAACCCGGTCTTCGCCGAGCAGCGCATTGACTAGCGACGATTTGCCTACATTGGGGCGTCCAATCAGAGCAACGCGGATGACGTCTTCCTCATAGCCGTCGTCTTCGAGCTCTGGCAGCAGGTTGGTAGCTGCGTCCAGCAAATCTCCGATACCGATACCATGCGAACCGGAAATAGGGACAGGTTCACCAAAGCCCAAACCATAGAACTCATAAATTTCATCTCTGCGGCTTTCGTTGTCCACCTTGTTTACCGCAACCACCACAGGTTTACGGGAACGGAACAGCATTTGGCCAACTTCTTCATCGGAATGGGTCAAGCCGTTTTTGGCGTCTACCATAAAAATGATGACATCAGCCTCTTCAACCGCAAGCTCGGCTTGCATCCGAACCGACTTCATAATTTCATCTTCGCCATCAATCTCGATGCCGCCGGTATCTATGATGCTGAACGGCTTGCCGTTCCACTCGCCAGTTCCGTAAATGCGATCGCGCGTTATGCCAGGTTTATCCTCAACGATTGCCAGCCGATCGCCTATTATTCGATTAAATATAGTCGATTTCCCCACATTGGGCCGCCCGACGATGGCGATAACAGGTCTAGCCATAATTGGTTTTTCACTCCTTCAATGTTACTCACGTTACCCATCATAGCAAAAAACGATGAACTTGGCTAACAAATACTTTACAGCAGTTGTATTATTTTAACGATGATTAACCAGGATCATGGTTCCGTTTTTTAAATCATGGGCGCTTGCGTCCAAAATTTTTTCCAGCAAAAACGCGGCCGACTGCAATTCCTTTTCATCATCTGCAATAAAGATAGGGGCGCCGCCGCCAACCTTTGATGGATGGACAGAGACAACCGCAACAATATCACCCATGCTCCTCCGCCTCCTTCCGGTTAACAGCCGATTCCGTAGGCATTCGCACCGCGGACTCCAGTATAGGCACCCTTTTGACCACTTCTACTCCTTTATGCCCATCCAACTCTTGAGGCAAAACAAATACGGCAAGGCTGCCGTTTTTCATATCCAGTTTGGCAAGCGGCACCAAAGCCGGTTCCCCATCATCGCGATAAACGCCTAATATGGTCGCAAGATCATAAAGAATAGCCTGGCGTTGCCCAAGGTTCGATAATGTGGCTTTGCCGTTGGCATTAAAGGGTTTGATAACAAATCCCATGCCGCGCTCCATCATAATAGTTTGATTTTCCTGAAGCCCGACATTCATGATATAGATGCCGGATACGAACAGGTCTGGACCCACAACCTCGATTTTACCCAATTGAACGTCAGCAATATGGCTGATGGACTTGCCCGACTTTAATTTCAGCACAATAAGCAGGGACAATAGTCCGGCAGCAATGCCGTACCAAATCGATAGCATAATCGCAAACAGACTGGTTAACAAAGCCGTCATTATCACCAAATAGTTGCGGCCTTCAAAAACCATTGCTATTCCTTCAATATAAGTACTGCCCCGGCCAACCAGCTCCAGACTGTCGATTTTTGTTAGCGTGTCCCGCTCCATTTTTCGCACATCCCTGAATTGCTGGGCGGCCAGCGTCAAAAAGGTTATCGCCGTATAATCTTTATTGAACAATGCCGGAACGGCAACCGCTCCAAGGGCCGCTGCAATGACGCCAAGCGAAATATGAATGATTCGTCCATGCGGATAGGTTGGGTATTGTCTATAATCCGTTTTGAGCATGACCAGCCTGGCGATAATGCCAAACATAATGCCTAAAAGAACGCCGATCAAATGATGATTTTCCGTAAAAAAACGGCTCATAGCTCCCTCATCCTCCCTTTGGACCCAATCGTGCAAAAATACGGCCCAGTCTTAGGCCGCCGGCCTTTACCAAAGCTTGTGCGCCATTGCCGCATATTGCGACGGCATATGACAGCAAAACAATGTCCCACCAGCGCGCCGAACCAATCACCGCATAATAAGAGCCCAGGTCCAGCCATGCCGCGAAACATTCCCCCAGCACGGAGCACCATATCAGAAGTCCCGGCTGCCTGCGGACATCGCTAATTAGTAAGCTAACCAATAGTCCGCATAAAACCGGTATGTCCCATCCGGGCTTAAGCCAAGCCAGAAATGGCTCATAGCTGTACAAGCTGTGCAAGCAGCCCCAAATTAATGACAGCAGACACGCTACCATGACAAGGTAGCAGCTTCCCGTAAAAGTGCTGCATGCAAACAAGCTGGCAATGCCCGCCAGCATTAGCGGGATTGCGGACGGCTGGATATACACAATCCCTTGAATGGGCACTTTCCAGGCAGGGAGAAAATACAAAATCATGGTTAACGTCGCTATCACACAGATGGAGACATTGGATAGGTCGGGTGCCACATAAGGCTTCCAGCCCGTAGCCAAAAGAATACAACCGGCTAGCAGAAGCAGACAAGCGATATATCCGGGCATCATAATGGTTCACCTCGCGTCTACCTATTATGGCCCAAAGAAAAGAGGCTATTCCTGCAAATTGCTGCAGGAATAGCCTCTATAGGAATTGCAAATTACTTCAACTTGCTAAGCTTGTCGCCGAAACGCTCGCCCAGGGAATAGCTCATGCTGGAGCTGTTCAGGCTTACGTTAGGGTTGTTGATTTCTTCCATCTTAGGAGCACGCGGAGCGCGCTCTGACCGTGGAGCCGGAGCTGGCTGCTCAGGAGCTTCCTCAGTTTCCTTAATGCTGAGGGAAACGCGTTTTTCAGCTGCATTGAAGTCAAGAACTTTAGCTTTAACTTCTTGACCTTCCTTCAGCACTTCATGAGGCGTTCCGATATGACGGTGGGCGATTTGGGAAATATGAACCAGGCCTTCAACGCCAGGAGCAATTTCTACAAACGCGCCAAACGTCACGATACGGCGAACGGTGCCTTCAACAATATCGCCAATGTTGAATTGGCCGGCAGCCGTATCCCATGGACCTGGTTGAGCTGCTTTAACGCTCAAGCTGATTTTGCCAGCGGCAGGATCAACTTTAAGCACTTTAACGTTCAGCTTTTGGCCTTCGGATACAACATCCTTCGGATGTGCAACATGCTGCCAGGACAACTCGGATACGTGAACCAGGCCGTCTACGCCGCCGATATCAACAAATGCGCCGAACGGAGTCAGACGTTGAACTGTGCCTTCCAGCTCTTGACCAACTTGAATGGTGCCGATCAATTGCTGTTTATTTTGCTCGAACTCAGCGTCCAGCACTTCTTTTTGGGAAAGGATCACTTTTTTGTTTTCAACGTCGATTTCTTTCACTTTTACGCGAAGCGTACGGCCTTTGTAGTCGCTGAAATCTTCAACGAAATGACGCTCAACCATGGAAGCCGGAATGAAGCCGCGAACGCCAACGTCGGCAACCAAGCCGCCCTTTACAACGTCAGCAACAACAACTTCAAATACTTCGCCGGATTCGAAACGGCTTTGCAGCTCATCCCAAGCCTTTTCTCCGTCAACGAGCTTTTTGGAAAGAACCAGGCTTTCCTTGTTGTCGTCAATGCTGACAACCTTCAATTCAACCTCTTGGCCAACCTGTACAGCATCAGCCGCATTTTCCAATTGAACGGAAGAAAGCTCACGCAGCGGAATAACACCGTCATATTTATATCCAAGGCTTACGTAAGCTTGGTTATCTTCGATTTTGACGATAGTGCCTTTAACGGAATCGCCTTTTTTCAAAGACACGAAATTATCCATTGCGTCTTGAGTAACTTCCTCCGCAACGGTTTCTTGCACATTGATCTCTTCTGACATTGAAATAACCTCCTCAGTTCATACCCCAACTTTATTTAAATCCGATGGACGAAGCCCTATCGGCATTTAAAACAACTTAAACAAAAAACCATTAACCCTGTTGCTTTGCCGTCTTATGAATGCCTTCCATAATAATTTCCGTCGCGCGTTCCAGCTGATCGCCCTCGAAGCCTTCCATGCGGGCCGCCAAATCGATGGGTTCGCCATAGCAGACATACATTTTGCGAAAAGGCTTGTAGCTGCCCACAATAGCGACAGGAACAATCAGTCCTCCGCCTCGCAATGCGATCATAGCGGCTCCTTTTTTGGCCGCTCCTGTATTGCTGCGGGAGCCTTCTGGAAAGATTGCCAGCATTTTGCCTTCCTTCAGAAAGGTAATCGCCGACTTGATCGCTTCTTTACTGACGCCGCCCCTTTTGACGGGAAACGCGCCGAATGAAGTAATTAGCGATCCAAAAACCGGAATTCGGAACAGCTCCTCTTTAGCCATAAACAGCACCTGACGTTCCACCTTGACGCCAATCGTAGGCGGGTCAAAGTTGCTGATATGGTTTGACGCCAGAATAACGGCCCCGGAGGATGGTATATTGTGCAAGCCTTTTGGCTCAAGACGGAATAATACAGCGTAAATCGCATTAAGTAAGGATCGAAAAATGACATATAACATAGTTTACTTCGCCTCCGCCAATTTGGTTCGGCTCATTTTGACAATTGCGTCAACGACCTCGTCTATGGTCATGTCGCTGCTGTCCAATTCAATGGCGTCGGAAGCTTTAAGAAGCGGAGCAAGCTCGCGCTGCTCGTCCAATCTGTCCCTCTCGGCAATCTCTTCCTGTAGCTGCTGAAGCGTTACGACGGCTTCCTGACCCAATTCCTTGAATCTGCGCAGCGCGCGCTCCTTGACAGAGGCAGTAAGAAACACCTTAAGTTCGGCATCCGGCAATACATGCGTGCCGATATCCCTTCCATCCATCACGATCCCTTTGCGCAACGCCATGTTGCGCTGCATTACGCCAAGCACCTCGCGCACAATACCGCTTGCGGCATAATGGGAAACCGCCCCGGTAACCTCTCTAGTGCGAATTAATGAGGTAACGTCCTCTCCGTTCATATAAACGAATTGTCCGTTTGCCCCCGGTTTCAGCACGATGTCCAGGCTTTTCATAAATTGCGCAAGCCTTCCTTCATCGTCTGCAGGTAATCCTTGACGCTGAGCGCCTAAAGTTACTGCCCTGTACATCGATCCCGTATCGACATACACATATCCCAATTGCCCGGCGACCATTCTTGCAACCGTGCTTTTGCCCGCGCCTGCCGGCCCGTCAATTGCAACATTGATTAAGTCGCTGTCGCCATCTTGCTGCACCACGTACAGTCAACCTCCTTTAATCAAGGCAAGACGCGCTTTCAAAGAAAAAGCAGGCATTGCCTGCGAACGTGAAAATTATACCACACTATCCCCCAAGATGCAAAAGAGAAGCGCTAGCCAAGAGAGGTTCCCTCCCATCTGGCAGCGCTTGTCAGCCACTCTCTTATCGTCTCGTTCTGTAATGCCAGCTGCGATAAAACGATGGCTGCAAGCAGCGCCAATACGGCAATACGCGCCCCTTTCATTGCCTTGTCCATACCGGCGGCAAGCTTCTCCTTGCTATGTAGCAACGCGTTAAGTTTTGACAACATCCTATTCCCTCCACTGCTGCAGAATGGAATTAGGTTGCTCCAATAATGGTTCACTCATTCAACGATTACGATATTCCAGCTGCCTTTCAAAGCAGTAACGAATAATTTTTTGCCGCTCGGAGTCGGAAATATCAATGAATTTAATCATGGCTTGTCTGCGCCCGCTTTCCAGCTCTTTGATCCGGACCACCTCGGCCGTAAAAGAAGCATGGTCAACGGAGCCGTTTTTGTAAGGAAGCAGCAGCCAGCACTGAATGGCGTCTTCGCTTTTCAGCCCTTGCTGTTCGCGATAGAGAAAGGATATTCCTCCTCCGCCAACATCATCCGTTTTGCAAACAAAACGGCCTTTCCCAGAAATCTTGACAGCCAGATCCAATTCCGCCGGCACGCGCAAAAAGCTGCGCCGCTGAACCCTCGTCATTTTTTCGGGGTCCGGTTTCATGATTTTGACAAGACGAACGCCATCCTCCTTAAAGCCGATGACATGGGAGTCAAAGTAATGTTTAACTCCGTCGGCTTCCACAAAAAAAACCGACATTTCGTCACCAAGATACAGCCTCTTGGTCCGACCGGTCTTTTCATTCAATGGATATTCGATTAAAAGGCCGTCTTCTTCTTCATCTGCGATCCTGGATTTGTACTCCACTGCAGCTTCCGATTCATCGGAGGAAGCAATGTGATAATAAAGCATGGCGTTAACTTTTGGCAACAAAATAGCTCCCCTCCCGTATACCAGACATTATAGCATGCCTGTGGTCGGGGAGCTATAAGAGGTTGCTCAAATTAGAACCTGTCTTAAGCCGACGCCTTTTTGTCCTCAGGGCTAATAGGCTCAATGGCTTCCTCGTAGCCCGTATCCGCGTTAATATAAATTTTATACAGGTAGCCGTTAATGCCACCGGTAAATTCATGGCAGAGCACTTCTTCGCCCATCTCGTTTTTGATAAGCGCCAGTTCCTCGCCGGATACCTTCATTTCCGGATTAAGAGACTTCCTCGCTTGCTCCTTCGACATAATGGGGCTTGGCAATTCGCGTTTTCGGTGCTCATACACATAATCGTTTGCTTGCATGGCAACGACCTCGCCTTTGTCCAATGCCACCTTGACAGTCAGCTTTTCAGGATAAATCAATACGCCGTTTTGTGTTGCAACGTAAGTAAAGCTTCCTGAATCTCCATATTGGTCGTAGCTGACTGGCTTCATTCCTTTGAAGTCATGGCTGTCGAGAAATTGGTCCGCTGCAATGCGCGCCTTCTGGAAATCTACTGTGCTTTGACCGATTTCCCGGCCGTTTCGGTAGGACAGAAGCTGCCCCCCTTTTGCTGTATATTCCAATTGAATCACAGAGCCATTGCTTTCCGTCTGCGCGGAGTAAGACGCGTATTCAGTGTCCTTTCCATTTTCCGCAACCTGAATGCCCGAAACATCCATACCCAAAAAAGAGGCTGCCTTCGTTTTGATAGTATCGGCGGTAACCGGCTCGCCGGAGAGAAGCTTGATGGAACGCCGTTCATACATGCTGCTGACGGACGGACCCCAATCCAGCTCTGGATATGCGCTCACCTTTTTGTCCATGGACCTTAATCCGTCCACAATCAGATTCCCGCTATTGGCCTGATCCGCCGCAATAGCTACCTCAACATCCATCCATCTCAAATTGCTGGCGATGACGTCCTGCTGCATCCGGTTCAAATCTTGCACAATTTCGCCGGATTTATCATACAATGCCTTTAACGTCTTGAATTCGCCCTCCGTCAGGGGTTGGCTGGACAAATCGCGTACTGCGGTTTTGTAGGCGAAGTTGGAAATGTGGGACAAGAAGTTTTCAGCTTCCGTAAACGGCAAAAAGCTTAGCGGCAGCTGGCTGATTTCATTTTGCGCCTGGCTGGTCAGCCTCCACACATTAACAAGGCCTTTGCGGTGAAAGTCCTTTGAAGTGGAATTTACCGCAAGAGTATTGCCCAGCTGCTCATGCAGCTTGTCGACATGAAAAGCAAGATCGTGAAATGCCCGCTGATATTGATTTTCCGCTTTAATCAAAATCGAGTTCTTTTCCTGATGCTCCTGATACCCCCAGAATAACGCGCCGGTCAGCAAAACGGCGAGCACGGGAAACATAATGGAGCTAAGCCTGCGATATACCATACAAAAAGCTCCTTTCTCGTTCCAAACCTGCCATTAGTTTGGATTGGAAAAAGGAGCTTTATGCATCCATTGCCTGTTTAACTGCCTCTTCATATTGACCGTTTCATTACAAGCCAGCGTGCTCCTCGATATCGAGGTCGCTGCTGTTGTTGCAGATGCACTGGCGAAAGCCGGTTTCAACGCTACCTTTTTCCTTCCGGCCTCGCAGCACAAACTTTTCGCCGCATACATTGCAGCGAATGGTTACCTTGATCCTTGCGTTGTCCATATCTGCCTCCTTTGGTCAGTCATTAAACCACTATAGAGGTTGTTCAAAAAGTCCGCTTTTTGAACACGCACTAATAGCCAGTATGGACGGAAGCCTTACAATTTAACCTCATCTTCCCGTCTAACAAACCGAAACGGAGAGCGGCTGGTGGCAGAGTTCATCTTGTGCAGCCCCCACATCCAGAGAAGTACCATAAAAGGGATGATGAACCAAATCCAGACCTGCTCCAAAGCAAGCAATATCCAGTCATATACGCCATGCAGCAGCAATGGCAGGAGCAACGAAGTGGAAAGTAACCATCTTCTGGATTTCAGTTTAGTTGAAAACTTGGCCTTGCCCAAATAATAACCCATCATAACGCCGAACAGCGCATGGCCGGATACGGGCAAAAGCGCCCTCAGCAGCAATTGGCCGAAGGATGAGGTGGAATACATGGCATAGAGGACGTTCTCCATGGTAGCGAAACCAAGCGATATGGCTGCCGCATAAAGGATACCGTCGTATGGCTCGTCAAATTCAGTGTGATTGTAGATGACGTGAAACAAAACAAACCACTTAACAAATTCCTCTACGCCTGCCGATTGTATGAAGGTTGTTGCAAGCAGCATATCCTCGCCCAAATAAATCTGCAAGCCTCGCTGAATAACCATAATGGGCACCACGACCAACACGCCCAGCAAAAACATTCGTACGACCATATGAATCGGTTCGGCATCGTATTTGTCGCGCAAATACAAATAGGTAAGCAACGATACGCCTGGCGCAATCGCTGCAATTAAGATAGAAAACAACACCACGCGCGTCCCTGCTTTCTTGTTATCCCTGTCCGAAAGGACGGGAACAGAAATGACACTGTCATAACCTTAATTATACATGGGCAAAGCTGTCCCGGAAATAGCAAATACTGTCGTGGAGACGAAAAAGGGCATCGGCGATAACAACCCGCCGTTGCCCTGTCATGTAAGTGATGAATCAAAAGGAAAAATGGCCGCATATCTCCCGAATCGCATACTCTGGCATAATTAATTTCCCATATTCCTCCAGCATAGCATAAGTGACCGAGGTTGCTTCGCCATACTCCGCCAATAGCGCAATGACGCCATGATATTGAGGAGGTTCCATGCCTGCAGGCTCAAGTGTCAAAATCCATTTGCCGTTGTAGGAGAACAATTGGCCTCCCTCCGTTAAACCGGAGCGTTTAAGCTGCTCCGCCGCGGAAATGACATCCTCGAAATCCCTGAATGCATACATAACCACATCGCTTTGCTCCATCGTCACTTCCATGTCCAGAATGTCATCATCGGCATCGTCAAAATCATCTCTGCCATGTTCGTCCGATGAACGATTGAGTTTGCCGCGTGTAACAATGATCACCATACCTTGAGCCGGCATAGCCAACACTTCCACCGCCAGCGGGCCGGATGCTTCAAAACCCAGCTCTGTATATGCCTGGTCCATCATTTCCATAAAAAGCTCTTGAAGCTTGGGCGGTTCGCGCCACATATCATCCTTATGGATCCCCCGCTCCAGCAAATCGTCAAATGTCAGGAAAATCCGTATCCGGTCCTGACTCAGCCGCTCGATCTTCATGATAGGATCCTCCTTTGCAGCGTCTATCGTAATAGCGTATGAAGCCGCATTTTAATGGTGAATAAAATGGACTTTTTACGTTATGCCTTTACTTTACCATGTTCGAACGGCAAATGCACTAGGATTGAAGGAATAATGGACGAAAAAGAATCGGCCCGCCAAAGCCCCTCTTGGGCTGTGCTGACCGATTCTCTGTACCAAAATCATGATCTAGTGCGTTGCGGCGGAGGCCTCCGCTTTAATTTTATCCACTTCCTGTTTCACTTCGGGGTCGCTCTGAATCCATTGCTCCATCTGCATCCATGTTTCACGGGAAGATTTATCCGTTTTTCCGGCATTGCGAGTTGACGATTTGGATAGCTGCTTCGAGCTGCCGTTTTTGGAGCTGAGCATGCTTCCCATCATTTTGCCCGTTGCCGCATGGCAAATGCCGCTCATAGCGCCTGCGGCCCAGGCAACAGCTCCTGGACGCTTGCGGGCAATATACAATGTAGCACCTGCCCCAATCAATCCGCCAAGTAATAATCCGCGCCACTTCATCAGTGTTGCACCTCATTTCGAATGAATTACAACTATTAGTGTCTCATGGCGGGAGGCCGGCCATTCCCTCTAAATTCAGGAAATTACCCTTGCTTATACGCTGCCCTTTGTTAGCGCGGCAAGCTCCAGCTTGTCCAGTATCATTCCGTATTCATTGCTCATTTCAAAGTGGGAGGGCATGGGAAGAGAGTTGAAATATGCTGCAAGAGTGTCCCCTGAATGAAACCAGTCGCCTGGCTCCGGCGGTTTAAGCTCCACATCGTCCCAGGCATCCCTTAACTCAGGACTATACAGAAGCGGCGCATCCTTTTTCAATTTCCCTCCCGCCAGCTTCTCTACAGGGGGAATACGCGGAGGCATGTTTTTTTGAAACAGAGAAGGGGCGTAATCCGCTCTGGACCCCGTATGCCTGACCGCCGCCGCAAAGCAGCGCGCCCCATGGAGTACAGCAGGAATGCCGAACAACATGGCATATAGTCTTTTGCCAAATTCAATGCGCTCGCTTATATCACTGAATTTTTCGATAATCAAGCCTGCAAGCTGCAAGCCGGAGCCGCTTTTTCCGTCGCTTGCGCCAATCCCGTAAGGAAACACGACTCCGTTAAGCTGCAGGATGGATTGGAGCTCTGTAATCAAGGAATGAACCGCAGGTTTGTAGGCAGGATTCTGTACGACCCGGCCTTCAATAAAATGCTGCTCATTAATAATTAGCGCAACGGACAAAAGCGTTGAATCTCCTTCACGCAAAAACTGCGACCAGACCGGTCCCATAAAGGAGGAAACGCCAAGGCCAGGCAGCAAATGAAACAAGCTGCGCCCCTCCCTGCGGCTCCATTGATAAAGCAAAAGCTGGGGGTAGGCGTCTCCGAAAATAAGCGCGTTGCATCGCTCCAGAAAGTGAAACAGCTCTTTCCTCTGCGGCTCCATTAACAGCCGGGGCAGCCATTCGCCCTTGAGATCCGTCATATTCCAGCCGCCGTTACGCGACACCAGATGGGCCAAAAGCGACCAATGCAGCTCTGGCGAATGAAAATAAACGGTGCGGTACGCCTCTGTGCGGGTCACGTTATTACGGTTATGACGCCTTGTTTCCCCAATGATATGGTTCAGCAGCTCCCGCTCCTCCGGCTGCCAATCCCTTGGCGTCCCTATACGGTTTTTCCGCTCCGCCTGCTTTAAGCCTTCCAGGAGGCGGTGTCCCGCCCCAACGGATAACACAGGTGGCGAAGCATGCTGGAGAAGCTCCCTGGAGTACTGGAACGCCTTGAATTTGCCCGCCGTATAGGCAGCCGCGGCAGCGGGAAGCTCAAGCAAATAACGCAGCCAATTCACGACTCTCGACCCCCTGCGCAAAACATTTCGGCAAAATCCTGCTACTTATAAGTTTGCGCAGAAAAACACTTTATAAGCATGGAAGGAACTTCAACGAAACATCCCCCACAGCTTGAGCAGGTGAAACGTATTGTTAGGATCGATTTTTTGCGCTATAACAAATGCAACAATGCCGTCTTCCTGGGATTCAGTAAGCTTCTCCTGCAGAATAGCAGAGGCGGATCTCACAAGCCTCCGCACCTTCGCCCGATCCTGAAGATCATGCTTGGTTACATGAGCCAGCAGACCCCGGATGCGTTCCTTCACTGCCGGGTTTTTCATTTTTTGCTTTACACGTTCTACAAACTGCGGTTTAATGCCGTAATTCTGATAACTCATTAGTTCTGCACCTCCACTAGGGCATAGTTCCTCAATGACTAAACTATATGCCAAAGGAGAGGCGTTGTTTCCTAATCCAATTGTTCGCTCTGAAATAAACCGTCCTTAAGTATGGTTTCCCTCAGCTCCTTATATGTATCTCCGCTCCAGAAACCATCACTTTCCGTAAGCTCGCCGGCGTCCTCCCGCGCAATTTCAAGCCATTCATAATCGCTGACCAAATCGGCAATTTTGAATTCCGGCAAGCCGCTTTGCTTCGTTCCAAAAAAATCTCCGGGTCCTCTCAGCTCCAAATCCCTTCTTGCCACCTCAAACCCGTCCGTCGTTTCCGTCATTACCTTCATTCTTTGACGCCCCGTCTCCGATTTTGGGTCCGCAATCAGAATGCAATGGGATTGATGCTCGCCCCTTCCCACCCTACCTCGCAGCTGGTGCAATTGGGACAGTCCAAAACGTTCCGCGTCCATTATGATGATTAACGTTGCATTGGGCACATCCACTCCGACTTCAACAACCGTAGTTGCAACCAGCACCTGACAGCTATTACTAGCAAACTCGCCCATTGTCTCTTCCTTCTCCGCCGCCGTAAGCCGACCATGAAGCAGGCCGATCTTCAGCTCGGGGCATGCCTGCTGGAATTGCATATAGGTATCAATGGCATTTTGCACATCCAGCTTGTCCGACTCCTCGATCAACGGACAGATCACGTAAGACTGACGGCCCGCCGCGGCTTCTTTTCGGACAAAAGAAATCACCCTGTCCAGCGCATTATGCTTCACCCAATAGGTTTTAATCGGTTTTCTGCCCTTGGGCATTTCCTTAAGCGTTGAAACATCCATATCGCCA
>PJUA01000529.1_pt1 | contig 18209 bp, 17 predicted proteins | sample 1512151 | NCBI WGS metagenome assembly PJUA01 (sample SAMN08177678, study PRJNA422409) | Soil metagenome, whole genome shotgun sequencing project. | isolation source: Soil enriched on filter paper: beechwood xylan treatment | place: USA: Madison | collected 2015-01-15
CCGCGTGGCCTTCACCCGGGCAAAGCGCTCAGGTGTCCGCCGTGGCGGCCGACGAGAGGGCCGAAGCCCCCCGTCGCACCCGGAGGACACGTGTCCCGTCTCGCCGCCCTCGGCATCCGTACCCGCCTGCTCGCCCTCGCCCTGCTGACCGCCGCCGGTCTGGTGGCGCTCGTCGTCGTGGCGGTGAGCGGGATCGAACGCCGCATCGTCGAGGAGCGGCAGCACGCGACCCGGGCGGTCGTGGAGACCGCGCTCGGGGTCGTCGAGCACTTCGGGCAGGCCGCGGCGGACGGCGAGCTGAGCCACGACGAGGCCCAGGCGGCCGCGCTGGCCGAGCTCAGCACGCTGCGGTACTCCGGCGAGGAGTACTTCTGGGTCAACGACATGCAGCCCATGATGCTCATGCACCCGATGAAGCCCGAGCTCGACGGCACGGACCTCACGCAGAACACCGACCCGGACGGCAAGCACCTGTTCGTCGAGATGGTGGACGTCGTGAAGGCCGACGGCGCCGGGTTCGTGGTGTACCAGTGGCCGAAGCCGGGCGCGGAGGCGCCGCAGCCGAAGATCTCGTACGTCGCGGGGTACGAGCCGTGGGGCTGGGTCGTCGGGTCGGGGATCTACCTGGACGACGTGCGCGCGGCGGCCGTCGCCGACGCGCGGGGTGTCGTCGGGGCGGGTGCGGCGGTCCTCGTGCTGCTGGTGCTGGTCAGCCTCGCGGTGTCGCGGTCGATCGTGCGGCCCATCGGCGACGCGACGCACGCGCTGCGGTCGGGCGACGCGCGGGTGCGGCTCGACCGGGGTCGCGGCAAGGAGCTGGACGGCCTCGCGGTCGCGCTCAACGACACCCTGGACCGGACGGTCGCGGCGGCGGAGCAGGTGACGCAGGCGGCCCACGAGGTGCAGGAGTCGGTGCGGGCGCTGGCCGGCACGAGCGAGGTCCTGACCGGCGCGGCCGACGACTCGACGCGCCTCACGGCGGCGGTCGAGACGAGCGCCGGGGACGTCGCGCAGAGCATCGACATGGTCGCGACCGGCGCCCACCAGATGGGCGCGTCGATCCACGAGATCGCGCGCAACGCGAGCCAGGCGGCGGTCGTCGCGGCGGAGGCGGTCGAGATCGCCGCGCGCACGTCGCGCACCGTGCAGCAGCTCGGCGAGTCGTCCGCGCAGATCGGCAGCGTCGTCAAGGCCATCACCGCGATCGCCGAGCAGACGAACCTGCTGGCCCTCAACGCGACGATCGAGGCCGCACGCGCGGGGGAGGCCGGCAAGGGCTTCTCCGTCGTGGCGGGCGAGGTCAAGGAGCTCGCGGCGGAGACCAGCAAGGCGACGAGCGACATCGGGCAGCGGGTCGACGCGATCCAGTCGGCCGTGGCGCTCGCGACGCGGGAGATCGAGCAGATCCACGACGTCGTCGGCAAGATCAACGACTTCCAGACGACCATCGCGGGCGCCGTCGAGGAGCAGACCGCGACGACGTCGGCCATGGCGAACGCCGTGAGCGAGGCCGCGTCCGGTGGGCGCGGCATCGCCGAGAACCTGCGGGTCGTCGGCGAGGCGCAGCAGCGGGCGTCGGACGGCATCGGCACGATCCGGTCCGCGACGCGCGAGCTCGAGGTCACGGCCCGGCGGCTGCACGAGTCGGCGGAGTCGCTGCGGTCCTGACGCCGCCCGTCGGGCAGGTCGTCGCACCCTTGGGCACCCCGGGCGCCGCGGAGTAGCGTCCGCGGTACCGGCTCGGGGAAGGGGCAGGTCGTGACGGTCGACGAGGACGAGGACCTGGCGACGGGACGGACGCGTGCCGAGCGGGAGGCGGCCGGGAAGCGCGCCCGCCGGCGGCTGCCGCGCGAGGCACTCGCGGACCTGGCGCCGCGCGACGGACGCCCCGACGCGCTCACGCTGATCGTCGAGCAGGAGCGCAGCCGCCTGCCGGACCTGCTCGCGCTGCGGCACGGGCGGATGGCGGAGTCGCCGTTCGCGTTCTACCGGGCGACCGCGCTGGTGATGGCGGCGGACCTCGCGGCCTCGCCGGGCACGGGTCTGGTGACGCAGCTCTGCGGCGACGCGCACCTGTCGAACTTCGGGGTGTACGGGTCGCCCGAGCGGCGGCTGCTGTTCGACCTCAACGACTTCGACGAGACGCACCCCGGGCCGTTCGAGTGGGACGTCAAGCGGCTGCTCGCGAGCGTCGACCTGGCCGCGCGGGCCGTGGACGTCGGCGCGCGGCGGCGCCGGGAGGTCGTCGTCCGGGCCGCGCGTGCGTACCGGGAGGCCGTGCGCGAGTTCGCGAGCCAGAGCTCGCTGGCCGTCTGGTACGCGCGGGCCGACGTGGACGACCTCGTCGACGTCGCGGACGACATGGGGCGGTCGGCCGGTCGCCGGACCCGTGAGGTCGTCCAGAAGGCCCGCCGGCGTGACCACCTGCAGGCGCTGTCGAAGCTCACGGTCGTCGTGGACGGCGAGCACCGGTTCGTCGACGACCCGCCGCTCGTGTCGACGCTCGAGTCGATCCTCACGGCGCAGGAGGCGGCGCAGTTCCGGCAGGGGATCGCCGACCTGCTGACGGACTACCGCTCGACGCTCTCGCCCGACCGCCGGCACCTCGCGGGCCGGTACCGGGTCGTCGACGTGGCACGCAAGGTGGTGGGGGTCGGCAGCGTCGGGACGCGCGCGTTCGTCGTGCTGCTGCAGGGGGTCGACGCGGACGACGCGCTGGTGCTGCAGGCGAAGGAGGCGCAGGCGTCGGTCCTGGAGCCGTTCGTGGGCCCGGGCCGGTACGCGCACCACGGCCAGCGGGTTGTCGAGGGGCAGCGGCTCATGCAGGCGGCGAGCGACGCGATGCTCGGCTGGCAGAGCTCCCCGGGGGTCGACGGCGTGCCGCGTGACTACTACGTCCGGCAGCTGCGGGACTGGAAGGGGTCGCTGGACCTCTCGGAGGCGCGGCCCGCGGGCCTGGAGCGGTACGCCGCGGTGTGCGCGTGGACGCTGGCCCGGGCGCACGCGCGTGCGGGCGACGCGATCGCGATCGGGGCGTACCTCGGCGGCTCGGGCGTCGCCGACGAGGCGTTCGCGGACGCCGCGCACGCGTTCGCGGAGCGGACGGAGCACGACCACGCCGAGCTCGTGGCGGCGGTCGAGGACGGGCGCCTCGCGGCTACCCGCGGGGTGTGAGCCCGCTCGCGGTCAGCGGGGTCGGCTCGATCGGGTTGCCGGGCCGGCTCTCCCGGCGGGGTGTTGTGGTCGCGACGACACCGGCGTAACGTACAACCACATGGTTATAGGAATGGACACAGACCACGTCGACCGGGTGTTCGCCGCCCTCGCCGACCGCACCCGCCGGGACATCGTCCGGCGCGTCCTGCACGAGCAGGAGTCCGTGTCCGCCCTGGCCCGGCGGTACGACATGAGCTTCGCCGCCGTCCAGAAGCACGTCGCCGTGCTCGAGCGCGCGGCGCTCGTCACCAAGCACACGCACGGCCGCGAACGGCTCGTGCGCGGCAACGTCGAGGCGATCCGGGCCGCGTCCCGGCTGCTCGACGCCTACGAGGAGATCTGGCGCGGACGCCTCGACCGCATCCACGCCCTGCTGGCCGAAGGAGAAGAGACATGACCGTCGTCGAGAGCCGCAAGGACGTCGACACCCTCACGCTCGTCGTCGCCACCGAGCTCGCCGCACCGCCGGAGAAGGTCTGGGACGTCTGGGCCGACCCCCGCAAGCTCGAGCGGTGGTGGGGGCCGCCGACCTGGCCCGCCACGTTCGTCCACCACGACTTCGTCGCCGGCGGCGAGGCGCGCTACTACATGACCGGACCCGAGGGCGAGAAGGCCCACGGCTGGTGGCGGTTCACGCGCATCTCGCCCACCGACGGGCTCGCGTTCGACGACGGCTTCGCCGACGACTCCGGCGAGCCCCAGGAGGGCGGGCCCGTCATCCACGGCACCGTGACCCTCGACGGCACCGCGACCGGCACGCGCATGACCATCACCTCGCGGTTCGACACCCTCGAGCAGATGGAGGAGGTCGTCGCGATGGGGATGCTCGAGGGCATCACCGGCGCCCTCGGCCAGATCGACGCGATCCTCGCGGAGGCCTGACGCGCGACCGGCCGGGGCGACCGCCGAGCGCGGCGCCCCGGCCTCGCCGACGCGCGGGCGCCGCCGCCTCGCCGACGCGCGGGGCGCCGGCGCCTCACCGACGATGGGGCGATGACGCGGACCGCCGACCGGAGCGACCAGGCCGACCAGGACGACCAGGACGGTCGGAGTGACCCGCCCGACCAGGGTGACCGGCCCGATCCGGGGCACCGCCCGCCCGCGGGCGTGAGCGACGCCGTCGTCGAGGCCGTCGGCGGTGTGACCGCCGCGTTCGAGGTCGTCGAGCACGCGCGCGGGATGCTCTACGCGTTCCACCGCCTTGTCGGGCGCGCCGACGAGGAGCTCGCCGCAGCCCTCGACCGGCTCGCCGACGCCGGGCACCCCGACGTCGCCGACGAGCTCCGCGCCGAGGTCGTCGGGCGCAACGTCCTCGAGGGGCGGTGGACGTTCCAGGTCGTCGAGGACTTCGACGACGGGTACTACCGGACGTTCCGCGAGGCGGAGCAGCGCACGCGGGACCGGCTCGTCGGCGGCCGCCGGCACGTGTACGAGTCGCAGCTCAAGGAGCGGAACCGCACGCACGGCCGCCCCGGGCACGAGTCGCGCCCGGCCGAGGGCTGACAGGCTGACGCGCCGGCCGCGGTCAGTCGGCGGCGGCGACCGCGGTGCGCGGGAACCGCTGCGCGAGGAACCCCGCGTACCCGCCCGGCGAGCGCCCCACGCGCCGCCCCGACGTCAGCACGTCCGTCACGTCCGTCGCGACGACGTGCGCCCCCGCCGACCGCAGCGCGGCGACCAGGGCGACGTCCTCGTGCTCGCGCTGCGGCGAGAAGCCGCCCGCGGCCCGGTAGACGTCCGCGCGCACGCCCAGGTTGGCGCCGTGCACGTGCCCGTTGGGACGCCCCGGGACGCGTGTCGCACGCCACGCCTGCTCCTCGTGCGGCAGCAGGTCGCGCGGGTCGGGGCGCACCGTCCCGACGACGACGTCGGCCCCCGCGTCCGCGAGACGCACCTGCTCGGTGAGCCAGCAGGCGGGGACCTGCGAGTCGGCGTCCGTGCACGCCAGCCACGCCCGGTCCGCGGGCAGGCGGGTCGCCGCGAGCGCGGCCCGCACCCCGGCGGCTCGAGCCCGGCCGACGTTCCCGCCTCGGGTCTCGACCGTCCGGACGCCGGGGAAGCGGGCGACGACCGTCGCGGTCGCGTCGCGGCAGCCGTCGAGCACCACGACGACGTCGACCGTGACATGGGCCGGCAGGCGGCTCGCGGCGTCGAGCACGGACGTCAGGCAGCGGCCGACGAGCTCCTCCTCGTCGTGCGCGGGGATCACGACCGCCACGTGGGCGACGGGCGCGACGGGCGCCCGCCGACCGCGGCGCACGGGTGCGGCCGGTGCGAGCGGCGTGCCCGCCGGCCCCGGGGCGTGACGAGCGACCTGCACGGCCGGCCTGGCGTGGTGCACCTCGTGCACGTCCACCGGCGACGCGGCGCGCGCCGCGTCCACCGCGGGAACGGTCGTCGGCGCCGTCGGGGTCGCCACCGTCGCGCTGCTCACAGCAGCCTCGTCCGTCGCGCGACGGACCGCGGGTCGGCCGACCAGACGTCGAGCAGCAGGTCGGCCTCCTCGTGCCGGACGAGCCGCGGCAGGTCGAGCGCACGTGCGAGGATCCGGTGCACGTCGTCGCCGCCGAGCGGGTACGCGGCCACGGGGTGCCGCCAGTGCACGGCGACGACGGCCCCGCCGGGCGCGAGCCGTTCGCGCAGGCGCGTCGCGGTGCGGCGCAGGTCCGCGCGCGACAGGTAGTACCCGACCTCCGACAGGACGACCAGGTCCCAGGGGCCGTCGGGGACGGCGGCGGAGACGTCGCCGACCTCGACGCGCACATGCGGTGCGCCGGCCAGGCGCTCGCGGGCGCGGTCCACGGCAGCGGGGGCGACGTCCAGCGCGAGCAGGTCGTCGCAGCGTCCCGCGAGCCGTTCGGTGAGGACGCCGATCGAGCAGCCGACCTCCAGCACGCGGCCGAACCGGGCGTCGGGCAGTGCCGCGAGGGTCAGGTCGCGCTTGCGCTCCTCGTACCAGCGGTCCTCGAAGCCCCACGGGTCGTCGTGCCGGGCGTACGTCGCGTCGAAGAACTCGCGCGCGAGCGTCGGGCGCGGCGCGTCGTCCTCGACGACGAGCACCTCGACGTCCCGGTCGAGCGCCGCGAGCAGGTCGGGACGCAGGACGGCCGCGTCGCGCGGGTCGGGGGACAGCGGGTGCACCTGGCTGCGGTGTGCGTCGGTCGCGCGGCGACGGCGCAGGGCCGACGCGTCGGACAGGTCGACGACGCGCAGCCGGTCCCACGGCACGCGGGGGTCGTCGGGCGTGCCCCAGTGCCACAGCCACAGCGGGTACTCGACGAGCCGCGCACCGCGCTCGGCGGCCAGGGCCGCGCCGACCTCGCCCGCGACGCGGTGGTCGCGGTGGCCGTCCCCCCGCCACGGCACGACCAGGGTGTCGACCGGGCCGCCCGCGTCGAGCACGCGCCGCAGATCACGCTCGACGTCGTCCCGGGCCTCGCGCAGACCGCCGTCGGGGTGGCCGAGCAGCACGACCGTCGAGCCGGGCGACAGCCGCCGGACGGCCTCGCGGACCTCGTCCGCCCGCACGCGCACCAGGTCGTCGGGGGTCAGCGTCGGGGAGCCCGGGTGGGACGCGGCGCCGTCGGTCAGCACGACGACCTCGGGTGCGGGGCCGCGCGTGGCGAGCTCCGCGAGCAGGCCGCCGACGCCGAGCGTCTCGTCGTCGGGGTGCGCGGCGACGACGACGGTCCGGCCGGTGGGCAGCGGCAGGGCGGGCAGCTCGGCCCAGCGGGGGTCGTCGGACCAGGCGCTCGCGGGGGTGGCGGGCTCGCGCGCGTCGAACCGGACCGATGCGGGCGTCGTGGGGCCGTCGGCGGTCACCACGGCAGCCCGTCCGTCGCGGCGAGGGCCGAGCCGAGCGACGCGTCGTCCCGCTCGGCGTGGTGCTGGCGCACGTAGAGCTGCAGGTCGGCGACGCGCTTCGCGTGCTCGGGCTCGAGGGCCAGCGGCGCCGGACCGAGCGCGTGCGCGGTACGAGCGAGGACGTCCTCGCACACCGCCGCGACCGTCCCGCGGACCCGCTTGGCGAGCAGGCGGCCCGCGGCGTCGTCGAGCGTGCCCGCGTCGACCAGGGCGGCGGCCTCCCCGAGCGCACGCCGCGCCGACTGCAGGGCCGTGTCCACCGCGCCGAGGTGCGCGTGCAGCAGCGGTGCGTCGCGGCCGCGCACGCCGTCGAGGAGCCGCCGTGCGACGCCCACCGCGCCGCCGTACCAGCACGCCGCGACCCCGATGCCGCCCCACCAGAAGCCGGGGCGGGTCAGGTACCAGTCGGGGCCGCCGACGGGCTCCGCGGGCGCGTCGTCGAACCGGACCGACGTGGAGGGGATCTCGACGAGCCCGCGGGCGGCCCACGTCTCGTCGAGCACCGTGACGGTTCCCGCGTCGGACCCGTCGCGCAGCGCGACCGCGAACAGGCCACGGCCACCGTCGGGGAGGTGGGCCGTGACGAGCGCCGCGTCGAGCCGCCCGGCCAGCGAGCACCACGGCTTGACGCCGCTCAGGACCCAGCCGCCGGGGACGTCGTCGGACCGCCGGGCGTCGAGACGGACGCCCGGACCCTCGGCGGCGAACACGCCCCACGTCGCCGTCGCGCCGACGACGGTCGGTCGGACCCCCGCCTGGGCGAGGACGGCGAGCGCGTCGAGATGCGGCTCGACGGCGCGTGCGACGGCCAGGTCACCGGCCGCGAGCGTCGCGAGCGTCTCCCACAGCACCGCCGTGCGGCCGGTCCCCGGGAGCAGGTCGGACGGCCACGTCGGCACCGCCGTGAGCGCGTCGTCGACGGTGCGCGGCAGCGGACCGGGCACGGGCGACGGCCGGTCGGTCGGGACGGGGTCGAGGCGCACGGGGAACGTCGGTCAGCCCTCCAGGTCGGGATGCCGATCGTGCGGGGGCGCGTCCCGGTCGGCAACCGGAGGACGCCGGATCACCCCGACGGGGGTGGCACGGGGCCGGTGCGGCGGCCCAGCGGTGCGGAGGTGCTGGGCTGCGTGGTCAGGCGGTGCAGCGGCGCACGAACCGCACGATGCGGTCGAGCGCCGCGACGCCGTCGGCGGTGTCCGCCTCGAACTGGTACTCGTGCGGCAGCGCGGGCTCGTGGTCGGTGGGGAAGAACAGGGTCTCGACGTCGACGCCGTGCCGTTCGAGGGTCGTCGCGAGCGTCTGCGACTGGACGCGCAGCGGGTCGGCGTTGCCGACGGTGACGAACGTCGACGGGAACGCCGCCGTCACGTGCCGCCCGACGGACATCGTCGACAGGAACCGCTCGTCGTCCTCGAAGTGCCGGTTCCCGCTGTACGCCCACCCGCACGCGCGCAGGACGTCGCGCAGCGGCGACGTCCGGGAGATCTGCGCGAGGTCGAACACGCCGCAGCACAGGACCGTGCCGCGCACCTGCGCCGCGTCGACGGTCGGCTCCAGGCCGAGGTCCCGGGCGTACGACGGCACGGTCACGAGCGTCGCGACCTGCGCGCTGATCTGCGCCCCGGCCGAGTCGCCCGCCAGGACCAGCCGCGACGGTTCCACGTGGAACCGGTCGGCGTGCTCCTGCACGTGCGCCAGCGCGGCCAGGACCTGCCGCACGGGCGTCGGGTAACGGGCCTCGGGGGCGCGCGTGTACCGGGGCGCGACGACCGTGAACCCGTGGCTCGCGAGCAGCCGGAACCAGCCGCGCAGCTCGTCCTTCGTGCCGCCGACGAACGCGCCGCCGTGCGTCCACACGACCGTCGGCAGCGCGCCGGCCGCACCGGCCGGGTGGAAGACGTCGAGCACCTCGTCGGGGTGCGGGCCGTAGGGCTCGTCGAGGACGGCAGTGACGTCGGCGGGCGCGAGCGCGTCGAGCCGCGCCGTCCGGTCCACGACGCCCGCCGCGAACTGCCGGCGCACGAGCAGCACCGCCGGCCGGGGGCTCACCAGCAACGACGCCCGCAGGGCACCGAGGACGACGCGCGTCGCGAGCCCGCGGGCACCCCCGGGGCGGGACGGCGGCAGCGGGGTCCGGGTCACGCGGCGGCCACCGGGACGGGGCGGCGTCGGGCCTCCATGGCGGGCAGCCTAGGGGCGTGCGGGTCCCCGTGGCCCGTCCTAGGCTCACTAGGTGCCCCGACGTCGCGTCCACCTCGCCCCCGCGCCCCCTGACCTGCGCCGTGACGACCGCGCGGAGGCCGACCGCACCGCCCCGGCGGGCGTCGTCGGGGACGCGCCCGACCGCCGGTTGCAGGCCCTCGCGGCGGCGGTCGACGACGACGTCGCGCGCGGGCTCGCCGACCTCCGCGACGAGCTCGGGGTCCCCGCCGGGTTCCCGCCGGACGTCCTCGCGGAGGCCCGCGCCGCCGCCGGCTCCGCGCCGGGCGACCTCGCCGACGCGACCGACATCCCGTTCGTGACGATCGACCCGCCCGGCTCGCGCGACCTCGACCAGGCCGTCCACCTGGAGCGGCGCGGCAGCGGGTACCGGGTGCGGTACGCGATCGCCGACGTCGCGTCGTGGGTGCGGCCCGGCGGGGCGGTCGACACCGAGGCGCGGCGCCGCGTCGTCACGCTGTACGCGCCCGACGGCCGCACCCCGCTGCACCCGCCGGAGCTGTCCGAGGGCGCCGCGAGCCTGCTCGCCGGCCAGGACGTCCCCGCGCTGCTGTGGACGGTCGACCTCGACGCCGACGGCACGCCCACCGCGGTCGACGTCCGCCGCAGCCGGGTCCGCAGCCGCGCGCAGCTCACGTACGACGAGGTCCAGCGGTCGCTCGACGACGACACCGCCGACGAGCCCCTGCGCCTCCTGCGGGACGTCGGGCGGCTTCGTCAGGAGGCCGAGCGGGAGCGCGGCGGCATCACGCTCCCCACGCCCGAGCAGGTCGTCGAGCGCACCGACGGGCACTGGGAGCTCGTCAGCCGCGCGACGCTCGACGCCGAGGAGTGGAACGCGCAGATCTCCCTGCTCACCGGGATGTCCGCGGCCCGCATCATGCTCGACGGGCGGGTCGGGGTCCTGCGCACCCTGCCGCCGTCCGACCCGCGGGACGTCGCCCGGCTGCGCCGCGCCGCCGACGCGCTGGGCGTGACCTGGCCCGACGGCGCCGGCGTCGGCGACGTCGTGCGCGGCCTCGACGCCGCCGACCCCGCGCACGCCGCGCTGCTCACCGAGGCCACGACGCTGCTGCGCGGCGCGGCCTACGTCGCGTTCGACGGCGAGGTCCCCGAGCAGCCGCAGCACGCGGCACTCGCCGCCCCCTACGCGCACACCACCGCCCCGCTGCGTCGGCTCGTCGACCGGTTCGTCGGCGAGACGTGCGTCGCCCTCGTCGCCGGCCGTGACGTGCCCGACTGGGTGCGGTCGGCCCTGCCCGACCTGCCCGCGCTCATGGCGGGCGGCGACCGGCGCGCCAACGAGTACGAGCGGGGCTGCCTCGACCTGGTCGAGGCCGTGCTGCTCACCGGACGCGTCGGCGACGTGTTCGACGGCGTCGTCGTCGACGCGCACGACGACCGCACGACCGGCGTCGTGCAGCTCCGCGCCCCGGTGGTGCGGGGCAAGGTCGACGGTGCCGACCTGCCCGTCGGACGGCACGTGCAGGTGCGGCTGGTCGAGGCGTCGGCGGCGCACCGCCGGGTCCGCTTCACGCTGGACGGCGTCCCGGCCGCCGACGGCGCCCTGCCGGACGACGGCGTCCCGACCGACGGTGCCCCGACGGACGACGGCGTCCCGACCGCCGACGGTGCCCCGACGGACGAGGGCGTCCCGACCGCCGGCGCGGGCGACGGGCACGACGCGAGCGACGCGCGCGGCGGGGACCGCGCGGCCACCCAGGGCTGAGCCGTGGCCGACCTCGACGACGTCGCCGACGACCTCTACGGGGCGTCGCCCGACCAGTTCGTCGCGCGCCGCGACGCCGCCGCGAAGGCCGCCCGAGCCGACGGCGACCGTGACCTCGCGCAGCAGATCGCCGCGCTGCGCAAGCCGACGGTCGCCGCGTGGCTGGTCAACGCGCTGCTGCGCGACGTGCCCGACCTCGGCGAGCAGCTCGTCGCGCTCGGCGACAGCCTGCGGGAGGCGGAGCGCTCGCTGGACGGCGCCGGCCTGCGGGACCTGTCGCGGCAGCGCCGGGCGTTGGTGACGTCGCTGGTGGGGCGCGCGAAGGTGCTCGGGCGGCAGGCGGGTCACAAGGTCGGCGAGCCGGTCGCGCAGGAGGTCGACGCGACGCTCACGGCGGCGCTCGCGGACCCGGAGATCGCGCGGGAGGTGACGTCGGGGAGGCTGACGGCCGGTCGGGAGTTCGCGGGCTTCGGCTCGTTCGCGCCGGGCAGCCCGGTCGAGGCCCCGCGCCGCGCGACGACGGAGAAGGCGGCGGGTCCCCGCTCGACGGGGGCGCCGAAGGAGAAGGAGCCGACGCGCGCCCCCGCGCGGAGCCGCGCCCACCTGCGGGTCGTCGAGGACGCCGACGACGCCGAGCCCGCCGAGCCCGCCGCGGAGGAGGCGCCGCGGGAGTCGGCCGCCGACCGTCGCCGCCGCCGCGACCGCGAGGACGCGGTCCGCTCCGCGCAGCGTGCGAAGGACGAGGCCGCCGCCGCGCTCGACCGCGCGCGCGAGCACCTGGACGACGCGACCCGCGACCGCGACGAGCAGCAGGAGGCCGTCGCGACCGCGGAGCAGGCGGCGGCCGACGCGCGTCGCGAGGTCGACGACCTCGAGGCGGCCCTGGTCGACCTGCGCCGCCGTCTCGCGGCCGCGCAGAAGGCCCTCGCGCGTGCGGACGACGCCGAGTCCCGCGCGGGGACGACGCTGCACGCGCAGGAGAAGGCGCTGACGTCGGCGCAGCGTGACCTGCGCCAGGCGCAGCACGCCGACACGGACGCGACCCGCGCCCTGGAGCGCGCCGAGCAGGCCCTGGCGGACCTCGGCACACCCTGAGCCCGGTCAGCCCGACGTCGCCGCCGACGTCGCAGCCACCGCGGACGCGGCGATCGCCGCCGTCGCGCCCTCGGCGGCCTGCAGGGCCCGGCGCACCGCCTCGCCGCCGACGTCGCCCGCGGCGATCGCCTTGGCCCGGCGCCGGACCTCGGAGCGCGAGAGGCCGACGTCGCCGACGACGGCGGGCACCCGGCCGAGGGAGTGCACCACGGCCACGAGCGTCGCGTCGCGGGGGTCGGGCTGCCGCGAGCCGACGACGACCTCCCGCAGCCGGTGCCGCAGCGCGGCGGACGGGCCGCCGGGGTCGACCGCGGGACGGCTCGTCGTCCAGGTGAGGCCGAGGAACCGGACGGGGACCTCGCGCAGCACGCCCGCGGCGACCAGCCGGCCGCCCAGGGTCGCGCGCAGGTTCTTCGCGAGGCCGGGCAGCGCCTCCTGCGGGCGGCGCGGACGGCTCCACGAGGCGACGAGGCGCAGCGCGTCGTCCAGCACGGGGTCGCCGGTCGGCGCCGTCGAGGTGACGACGACGCGGCCCGGCCGGACCTTCGGGTGGTCCTTCGGCTCGTCCTTCGCGGTGATCTCGACGTGCCCGCCCTGGACGAGCTCGACGAGCACCGCGCCGGCGAGCGCGAGGCCCGTGCGCTGGCCGGAGTCGAGCGGCCGGCCCGTCGTCGGGTCGGTGAGCAGCAGGAGCGTCTCCTCCGCGAGCAGCATGACGGTCACGGTAGCGCCGCGGGACGGTCGTGCGGAGGGCAGAATCGGCGGCATGGCGGACCTGGGCGACGCACCGCAGGTGCACGCGGAGACGGTGGACGAGTGGCGCGCGTGGCTGGTCGAGCACCACGCGACCGCGTCGGGCGTGTGGCTGGTGTCGTGGAAGCGTCCGACGGGCCGTCCCGCGGTGCCGTACCAGGAGGCCGTCGAGGAGGCGCTGACCGTCGGCTGGATCGACGCGACCAAGCGGTCGCTCGACGACGAGCGCAGCGCGCAGTACTTCGCCCGCCGCAAGCCGGGGTCGGGGTGGGCGCGGACCAACAAGGAGCGGCTCGTCCGGCTGGAGGCCGAGGGGAGGATGCTGCCCGCGGGCACGGCCGTCGTCGACGCCGCGAAGGCCGACGGGTCGTGGACGCTGCTCGACGACGTCGAGGACCTCGTCGTCCCCGCCGACCTGGCCGCCGCGTTCGAGGCGCACCCCGGCGCGCTCGCGCACTGGGAGGCGTTCCCGAAGTCGGTCAAGCGGCTGCACCTGGTGTGGCTCGTGCAGGCGAAGCGGCCCGCGACGCGTGCGACCCGTGTCGAGGAGGTCGCCCGCCGGGCCGCCGCCGGGGAGCGCGCGATCCGGTGACGACGGCACGCGCGGCCGCCCGGGTCGTCCTGCGGGACGTCGGCGCGACCGTGCGCCGGTCGGACGTCGCGCTCGTGTACGGCGGGCTCGTCACGCTCGGCGCGCTCGTCATGGCGTTCCTGCCCGACGCGACCGCCGCCGCGGTCACCGCGCACGTGAGCGGCAACCTCGACAACCTGCGGGAGCGTCCGGTCGAGGCGCTGGTGGCGAGCGCGTTCGTCCTGCCGCACCTGTCGAACCTGCTGCTCGTCGTGGTCCTCGTCGTCGCCGTCGGGTACGCGCAGCGCTGGCTGGGCCGCGCGGCGACGGTCGCCGTGATGGTGGCCGGGCAGGTCGGGGCGTCGCTCGTCGTCGGCGCCGTGCTGACGACGGGCATCGCACGCGGCTGGCTGTCGCCGACCATCGCGGGCGTGTCCGACGTCGGCGTGAGCTACGTCGTCGCGGGCGTCACCGGCGTGCTCGTCGCGCGCGTGCCCGGGCGGTGGCGCTGGTGGTACCTGGGCGTCCTGCTCGCCGTGTGGGTGCTGCCCGGGGTGTGGCAGCGGGCGTTCACCGACGTCGGGCACGCCACGGCGCTCGTGATCGGCCTGCTGCTCGCGTTCGTCCTCGGCCGGGCCGTCGCGGCGGCGGCGACGACCCACGGCTGGCGACCTGGCTGGGCCCGCGGTGACGACCGCCACAGCCCCTTCACCCCCGACCGGGACGAGCGTCCCGGGGGCTCCCGGGGTCCCGACCAGCCATGATGGGCACGTGCCGACCGAGCCCACCGACGACGAGCTCGAGCTCATCCGACGCTCGGGCGTCGCGCTGCGCGTCGGCCGCCTGAGCCTGTCCGCCGGGACCGGGTCGTACCGCGTCAAGGCGTCGATGGCCCGCATGGCGCGCGCGCTGGGCGTCGACCGGCACGAGGCCCACGTGACCCTGACCGAGATCACCGCGACGTCGCACCGCGGCCACTCGTTCCGCACCGAGGTCACCGAGGTCCGGTCCGTCGGCATCAACGCCGACCGGCTGTCCCGCCTGGAGGCCCTCGTCTCCCGCCTGGAGGAGCGCAAGGTCCGCGACGGCGTCGAGACGACCGTCGAGGAGGCCACCGCCGAGCTCGACGCGATCGCCGCTCGCAAGCCCCTGTACCCGGCGATCCTCAACGCGCTGTGGTCCGGGATCGCGTGCGCCGCGTTCGCGTTCCTCAACAACGGCGGGCCGATCGAGGTCGTCGGGGTGTTCGTCGGGGCGTCGCTCGGCCAGGCGCTGCGCCGCGCGCTCCTGCACCGCGGCTACAACCAGTTCGGCGTGACGATGCTCGCCGCCGCGCTCGGCGCGTTCACCTACCTCGGGTTCGTCACCGTCCTGCACGACGTCGGCGCGATCCCCGTCCGCCACGAGGCCGGCTACGTGTCCGCGGTGCTGTTCCTCATCCCGGGGTTCGCCCTCGTGACGGGGGCGCTCGACCTCGCGAAGCTCGACTTCTCCGCGGGCGTCGCACGGCTCGTCTACGCGCTCATGATCCTCACGTCGGCTGCGCTCGCGGTGTGGGGCGTGTCCGCCGTCGTGGGGCTGCAGCCCGAGCCCGCGCAGCCGCTCGGCCTCGACCCCGGCCTGCTGCTCACGCTGCGGTTCGTCGCGTCGTTCCTCGGCGTCCTCGGGTTCGCGCTCATGTTCAACAGCCCCTGGCCCATGGCCGTCGGCGCCGCCGGCGTCGGGATGGTCGCGAACGTCGTCCGCCTCGAGCTCGTCGACGCCGGGGTCGTCGTGCAGGCCGCCGCCGCCGTCGTCGCGCTGCTCGTCGGGCTGCTCGCCGCCGCGGTCGCCCCCCGCCTGCGGGTGCCGCGCATCACGATCTCCGTGCCCGCCGTCGTCATCATGGTCCCGGGCGTCACCGCCTACCGGGCGGTCTTCCACCTGTCCGACGGCCAGACGACCGACGCGCTCGCCTATGCCGTGCAGGCCGGGCTGGTCGTCGCCGCCCTCGCGATCGGGCTGGCCGTCGCGCGCATGCTCACCGACCGGGTGTGGGCGTTCGAGCGCTGACGCGCCGGCTGGGTGGCTCGGTCAGGGGGCGCCGGGCAGCGACTCGCACGCGACCCCGTCGTCGTTGCCGTCGAGCTCCGCGACGTCGCCGTAGAGCGGCAGGTAGGTCGTGTACCAGGCCTGCGCGTCCGCCCACGTGGCGAAGTCGCGGCAGTCCTTGCTGTTGCCGGGGTTCGCGGCGGCACCGGCCTCGGGCGCGGTGGGTGCGGGTGCCGGAGCGGGGGCGGCCTGCGCGGGCGGCAGGGCCGACCCCGCGGGCAGCGGCTCACCGGGGCACGACGAGAGGATCCCCGCGATCGCGTCCCGCTCGGCCGCGGTCACCCACAGCCCGTACGTGAACTTCACGGCGACCTGCCGGGCGACGTACGCGCACCGGTACGCCTTGTGCGGCGGCAGCCACGTGGCCGCGTCCCCGTCGCCCTTCTGCGAGTTCAGCGGTCCGGACACGGCGAGCAGGTTGAGCGGGTCGTTGCCGAGCCGCTGCCGCGCCGACGCGTCGAGCTGCTGCGCCCCCTTCTGCCACGCGTCCGACAGCGCGACCACGTGGTCGATCTGCACGTCGCCCGACGTCGCGGACCCGCGCGTGAACGGGATCGACGTCCCGGAGTACGGGTCGGCGAGCGTGCCCGTCAGGACGACGCAGTCCTGCGTGCCCGGCTTGAGCGTCACGCCCGTCAGGTCGCGGCGCAGGATGTCGTTGCGCGCGTCGCAGCCGTTGCCGTCGAGGTCGACCTCCCGGTACGCGAACAGGTCGCGGTCGTACCCGGTCTTCGGCGCCCGGCCCTTGACCGCCAGCAGCCCCAGCGCGACGAGCGCCGTCTGCCCCTGGGCCTGCGCGAGGACCGCGGCGGTGTCGCCGACGGGGGCGGCGTCCGGCGCCGGGAGGGCGGCCGCGTCGTCCGCGGCGAGCGACTCGTCGTCGGGGTCGGCGAGGTCGTCGGCCGCCGCGGAGGCCGTCGCGACCGGTGCCGCCGGGCCGCCCGCCGCGTCTGCCGTGTCCAGCGGGCCGCACGCGGTGGTCGTCGTGACGGCCAGGACGGCACCCGCGCCGAGCAGCGCGCGGCGCGGGTGCCGGGGTCGGCGCAGGGTGCTGCTCACGCCGAGAAGTATCGGTGCGCGGACGGGCCCGCTGGACCGTTTCCGCCCGTTCGCCGCCCGGTCGCGCCGCTGGTCAGGGGACGCTTTGCCGCCCGGTCGGCGGGCCAGGTACCCTGTGCTGCACTTGGAGACGTCGCATAGCCAGGTCTAGTGCGCGACCCTGCTAAGGTCGTGAAGGGGCAACCCTTCCGTGGGTTCAAATCCCACCGTCTCCGCTCGCTCTGCTCCAGCTCGAGGTAGTTCGTGCAACTGCCGCTGGTGAGTGTGGTCAACACCCGTCCGAGGTCTCCCTGGGCGGGTGTTGCTGTGTGCGGCGCTGCGAGCCGACGGGGTTCGGGCTCGTCACAGCAAGCCCGCGAGCCGATACAGGACCAGCGAACCGGCGACCGCGACGTTGAGGCTGGCGCCCGTGCCGATCATGGGAATCTCGACTGCGAGGTCGACGAGGTCGAGGGCCTCGGGTGGGATTCCGGTCTGCTCGTGGCCCAGGACCATGACCGTGCGCTGCCGCGCCGCCGGCAGGTCGCCCAGACGCACGGACTCCTCGGTCAGCTCGACGCCGACGACCATCGAGCCGCGGTCTCGCTGCTTCTCGAGCCAACGCGTGGGGTTGCCTGTCCAGTGCACGCACGCCGGGTGGCGCAGGGTGTTGCCCCGTTCGAGCGCCTCCGGGACCCAGGGCAGGCGCGGCACGGCGAGGCAGGCACCCACCGCGTCGCAGGTGCGCAGCAGCGTGCCGAGGTTGACGCCGTGCAGGGGCCACAGCGGCGCGGCGACGAGGTGGTCCCAGCACGAATGAGGACGGCGTCGGCGTTCACGCCGGAGGTCGTTCGGGGTGCGCACTCGCACCTGGGGCGTCACGAGCGGAAGAGGGCGGTCCCTCCGAACTCAGCAGTCATGATCGGAACGTGCTTCGCGGCGCACGCGGGCCATCGTCGGGAGCGCACGCATCGTCCCACGGCTACCTGCGCGAACGCGACACAGCGCGGATCTTCGAGATCGGACCGCGTCAGCGTCCCGTCAGCGAGCGAGACGTACCTTCCGCGACGTCGTCGCTGGCCAGTAACCTCCCGCCAGCACGTCGAGTCGCCGTCCACGACGACACCGAGGACCTCATGTCACGCACTCGCCGCACCCTTCTCGTCGGTGGTCTCATCGCCGTCTGCGCCATCGTCGTCGGATGCTCCGACACCGCCGTCGCCGACCAGGACGCGGCGGTGACCACGGGCGACGCGCCGGCGTTCACGGGCCCCTTCGCGGCGGAGTTCGCAGCGGCTTACGGGTCGGCATCGTCGGACTTCGTCCGCGGAGCGCTCGCCGACGAGCAGATCTCTGACGCCGAGTACGCCGAGATGACCGAGGGTTTCCGCAGGTGCCTCGCCGATGCCGGCATCGAGTTCGGCGGGTTCGACGCCGCGGGCGGGTACACGACGTCCATCGCGCCTGGGGGTGGCGACACCCACGCGATCGTCAGCGAGTGCGTGAGCTCCAGCGGGCAGGACGCCATCGGCATGCTCCGCGACGTCATGGCGGTGAACCCGCAGAACCTGGACGTCCCGACGATGATGGCCGAGTGCCTGGTCCGTGAGGGTGCAGTCCCTCCGGGATACC
>PJUA01000530.1_pt1 | contig 18184 bp, 13 predicted proteins | sample 1512151 | NCBI WGS metagenome assembly PJUA01 (sample SAMN08177678, study PRJNA422409) | Soil metagenome, whole genome shotgun sequencing project. | isolation source: Soil enriched on filter paper: beechwood xylan treatment | place: USA: Madison | collected 2015-01-15
CACCATTATCATCGCCCACCGGATCAGTGCGGTCAAACATGCCGATCAGATCATCGTGCTGGACGAAGGAGCTATCGTGCAGCAAGGGACTCATGACGAGCTGCTGAGCAAGGACGGCTTTTACCGCGAGCTGTATGCCATACAGGAGGGGGGAATGAGGCATGGGTCCCAGATGGGCGAGCGGCGGGAAACGTAACGAGGAGCAGGGTCATGACGGAGAAAAAAAGCCGAAGCCGCAATACGTATCCGCCTTCCGTGTGTTATCGGGCTATATACGGGAGCATGCCCTCGGATTTGCTGCAGTGTTTGGATGTACATTGATCGCGATTTTATCGGATTTGCTTCAGCCTTATCTGATGAAGATAGCCATCGACGATAATTTGCTGGCAGGCGTCAACGATTATAAGGGCTTGCTTCTTATCTGCATCGTTTATTTTGCCTTGTCGGCAAGCAGCTTCTTTTTCACTTATTTGCAAAATAATTTGCTGCAGCGAATCGGGCAAAGCATTGTCGCCGCTGTCCGCAAGCGGCTGTTCAGCCATATTTTAAAGCAGTCGATGTCTTATTTTGACCGCATGTCCGGGGGAAGCCTGATTACTCATGTGTCCAGCGATACGGAGGCATTAAACCAGTTTTTTAGCCAGGTTCTGCTTAGTCTGTTCCGGGACGGGTTAACCCTCGTCTTTATTATTGTCATGATGTTTCAGCTGGATGCCGAGCTGGCTACGTATTGCTTGTTTATATTGCCGGTTATTTTCGTGATAGCGGTCCTGTTCCGCTCCTATATGAGGGAGACGTACCAGCAGGCCAGGACGAGACTTTCGCGTTTGATTGCGTTTGTTGCGGAAAATCTGGCGGGAATGAACCTGATTCAAGTGTTTCATCAGCAGAAGGAGCAGGAGAGACAGTTTCAGGAACGGAACGGCGTATACTTTAAAGCCAATATCCGGGAAGTCCGGACGCATGTGTTGTTTGGCCGGACCTTTGATATTTTAAGCACGCTGTGCATCGCTTTTGTTACCTGGATTGGCGGCTGGGCGGTGCTGGGCAAGCAGATGGAGTTTGGTGTGCTCTACGCGTTTATTACGTATATCCGCCAGTTTTTTAATCCTATCAACACCATCACCCAGCAATGGAATACGCTTCAGTCCGCTACGGTCGCGGTTTCGCGGATATGGTCCGTGCTGGACAGCAAGCCCGCCGTTAATGACAGCGGGGAAGGGATGGCCGAGGTTGAATTAAATCAGGTGAAAGGGGAAATCCGGTTCGACGACGTGACGTTTTCCTATCGCGAGGGCCATCCCGTTATAACGAATTTGAACCTGGCTATCAAGCCCGGAGAATTAATCGGAATCGTAGGGGCGACAGGCGCTGGCAAAAGCTCTCTGATCAGCCTGCTATGCCGCTTCTATGATGTGGATCGGGGCAGTATCCGTATAGACGGAACGGATATCCGCGACATTCCTCAGCGTTGCCTGCATCGGATGGTCGGACTGGTACAGCAGGAGCCCTATCTGTATTCCGGCACGATTATCGAAAATGCAACTCTGTTCGATGACAGCATAAGCCGCGAGGATGTCATTGCGGCCTGCCGGTTCGTTGGAGCTGAAAGCGTCGTGGAGAGATTGAGCAACGGCTACGATACACGGCTATCGGAGCGGGGGAGCGGGCTTTCCGCCGGCGAGCGCCAGCTGCTTTCTTTTGCCCGCATTATCGTTTTCCAGCCGCCCATTCTCATTCTGGACGAAGCGACGGCTAATCTGGATTCCTATAGCGAGGAACTGATTCAGCGAGCGCTAAATCTGGTTTCGGCGGGAAGGACCACACTTGTCATCGCTCACAGGTTATCCACCATAATGGGAGCGGACCGGATTTTGGTCATGGACAAAGGGAAGGTTGTAGAGCAAGGAAAACACCGGGAGCTGCTGTCTTGGGGAGGCTATTACGCCAAGCTTTATTCCCATTCGCAAGGCGGAGGCGATTCCGCTCTGTATGAATCATTGACAGAGAAGGCAGATGCTATAAACTAATGATAGTATACGAGAGGCTTCCAATAATCATCATGAGCGGATGAACGGAAAGAAGAGACGGCAATGCCTATATTTTTTCATATTTTGTTAACCAACGTGCTGCCCATGAGCATCGTCATTGGCCTTGGGATCGTGCTGCAGCGCTGCTTCAAGCTGGATATCAAGACGTTGACCAAACTGAACTTTTATTTATTTTCACCGGCTATCATGTTCAAATTGTTGTACGAAACAGAGATTTCATACGGCCTGATCGGAAAAGTGCTGTTGTTTTTCGTGATGCTGGCTGTCCTGCAATATATCATGGTGGAGATCGTTATCCGGCTACGGGGTTATTCGCCCGGTATGAAAAGCGCCATGCGAAACAGTGTATTGTTTTACAATAGCGCCAACTACGGCATTCCGCTGAATCAGCTTGCGTTTCATGGGCTGAAGGAAACGATGGCGATCCAGGTTATCATCATGATGATGCAGGCGCTGCTGCCCAATACGTATGGCGTTTACAACGTAAACGCGCATAAAGCGGATATGCGGAAGGTATGGCGGACGATTTTTAGCATGCCGATTATTTATGTCATTCCCATCGCTTTTTTTATGAGGGGGCTGCAAATTCCTATCCCGCAGCCTATCGAAACGCCAATTACCTATTTGTCAGGCGCTTTTATCGGGACGGCGTTGATTACGCTTGGCGTTCAACTCGGGAACATGAATTGGGTGATCAAAAAAACGATGGCATTTGATGTATCCATCTCCGCTTTTTTAAGGCTGATTGGAGGGCCGCTCGCGGCATGGCTGATCGTCATGCTGTTGGGCTTCGACAAGCTGACAGCAGCCGCTTTGATCGTTTCCTCTGCCGTCCCGACTTCGTTGAGCAGCGTTTTGCTGGCGGTGGAGTTCGACAACGAAGCGGAGTTTGCCTCCCAGTCGGTCTTTGTCTCTACGGTGCTGAGTGTATTGACCGTTACGGCGGTTATCTTCTTTTTGCGGCTGTAAGGACGGATAAGGATGGACTAATTAGCGGGGCTCTTTTATGTCGGGGAGACAGACGGGGGCTTCTCTTTTTTTGGCCGCGACAAAACTATTGTGCTGCTGTACCTAAGAGGTTAAAATGGGAAAAGATGATAAATGAAACCGGATACATAGATGGATGGAGGAGTGGTTTTGGAGCAAGTCGCAACCGCTGCCCCTATTATTGTTGCAAACGCTGTCAAGCGGTCTTTTGGACGGGGGACAGGCGCTGTGCATGTACTTAAGGGCGTTGATCTATCAATTGGACAGGGCAAGCTGATTGCTTTTAAGGGCCGGTCCGGCTCCGGCAAAACAACGTTAATCAACTTGCTCAGCGCGCTGGACAGGCCGAGCGAAGGGGAAATTGTTTTTCAGGGCAGGAAGCTGTCTGCGCTTGGGGATAAGGAAAGGGACCATATCCGCCGCAAGGAAATGGGGCTGATCTTTCAATCCTTTGCTCTGATTCCGCTGATGTCGGCCTATGAAAATATTGAATTCGTGCTTCGCGTAGCCGGCGTGCCTGCCAGTGAACGGAAGGCGGCTGCCGAAGCGGCGCTGGAGCAGGTTGGCTTAAAAGGACGCATGCATCACCGGCCCTTCGAGCTGTCGGGCGGCGAGCAGCAGCGCACGGCGATTGCCCGGGCCATCGCCCACAGACCCAAGCTGCTGCTGGCGGATGAGCCGACGGCGGAGCTGGACAGCCGCACAGGCCTGCAAATTATGAGAGTTTTCCGCGGACTGGTGGAAACCACCGGCATGACCATTATAATGACAACGCATGACCCTGCCATAATGGAAATTGTCGATCATGTGTATGAACTGGAGGATGGTAGAATTGTTGTTTCCACGCACTAAAGCCTTCAAGATCCAACTGATTGCCACGGCGCTTGGGGCTGCGCTGCTGATGTCGGGCTGCTCGCTGCTGCCTGCCGAAGAAGAGGCGCTTTTGCCGCCGCTCGTGAAGCCGCCGCAGGAAAGCTACAGAACGGTGGAAGTGAAGCGCGGCGATATCGCCAAGGAGATCAAAGGAAGCGCGACGCTGGAATCCTATTCCTCCGATGCGGCCAAATTTACGGCTGAGGGCGGACGGGTTAAGGAAGTGATGGTCAAGCAAGGCGACCAGGTTAAAGCGGGAGACGTGCTGATCCAGCTTGATGTGGGAGATATGGACATTAACCTCAAGCAATTTGAGCTTAATATGGTAAAGTCACGGACGGCTCTGAAAGCCGCCAAGCTTTCGGATGACGCCGACAATATTATGATTGCCCAGCTGCAATATGAGCTTGACCGGATCAAATACGAGCGCCTGCAGGAGACCTACAACAGCAAGCAATTGACGGCGGGTATCGACGGCCAGGTTACCTATTTGGCGGAGCTGGAGGAAGGTCAGGGCGTAGCTCCGCATGAAACGCTTGTTATGCTGTCGGACCCTTCCAAGCTGCGGGTTGCTTTTCAGGGCAGCACGTCGGGAGATGTCAATATGGTTTCCGTAGGGCAGCGGGTGGAGCTGCAATTCAAGGATAATAGCATTGTGGAGGGCAAGGTAACGCAAACGCCGGCGTCCGCTCCATTTTCCGACGATCCCGTCATCAGGGACCGAAATTCCAAAATGATTTATATGGATGCCGAGCTGCCGGAGAGCGCGGAAATAGGCGGCTCCGTCAATATCCGGATTTTGCTTCAGGAAAGCCGCGATACGCTTGTTATTCCCCGCAGCGGCCTGCGCAGCTATCTCGGACGCAATTTTGTCCGTGTGCTGGAGGAAGGCGAAAATATCCGCGAAGTGGATGTGGAGGCGGGCATTACAGGCTCAACCGAGGTGGAAATTACGGCGGGACTGGAAGAGGGCATGCTGGTCGTGCTGCCATAATATACGGAGGTTGGTTGGTTCATGGCATTATTAATAATGATTTTTCGTAAAATGATGCAAAACAAGTGGCTCGTCTGCAGCTTGTTTCTTGGCATATCCATCTCCGTAGCGCTGGTCAGCAGCATGCCGATTTATTCCCAGGCCGTCCTTACGCGAATGCTGGTCAAGGATCTGGAGCGGCTTCAGGGGGATACCGGGCAATATCCCGGCGCTTTGTACGGCCACATGTTTTACTCCGATGAAAAGCCGGAGGAAATCAGAAGCAAGTTTCAGCGGATGGACAATTACATACGCGGGGAAGGGGCGGCGGGCTTTGGGCTGCCCGTGCTAGAGCTTAATAATGAGCTTTACGCGCTTTCGCTCAAGATGAAGCGGGCTGACGATCCCAATCCGCTTTCCGACTCCAATATGCAGCGGATGACCATCAAATCGTACGAAAACCTGGAGAAGCACGTCGAGCTTAAGGATGGGCGCTTGCCATCTCCGCTTCCGGTTGACGGCGTTTATGAGGTGATGGTGACCGAGCGCGCGCTTAACCATTTTAAAACGGTGCTGAATACGGAATTTTCGTTGGAGGACGAAAAGCTGGATAAGCCAGTTAAGCTGAAGGTCGTAGGCGTGTTTCGGAAAGCCGCAGAAAACGACGTGTATTTCCGCTATGGCAATTTAAGCGATATGAGCAACAGCTTTATGCTGCCCTATGAATCCGCTAAGGAGCTTCTGCTGGAGCAGCAGTCGCTGCCAATCGGCGGCACGGGCTGGCATCTGGTCATGGATTACAGCAAGATGGAGCTGGACAGCATCGCCCGGTTTCAAAGCAGCTTTGACGCAATTAAGCTGGAGCTGAACAAAAAGGTGTATCTGTATCAGATGGGGCTGGAATCGCGCGCATTGTCCACGCTGTCTCAATATACGGAGCGGGCCGAGCAGCTCCAGACGCTTATGTGGGCGCTTAATATTCCTTTATTGATCATGCTTGCTTTTTATATGTTTATGGTTGCCAACCTGATCACGGAGCGGCAAAAAACCGAAATTGCCGTTTTACGCAGCCGCGGGGCTGCAAGATGGCAAATTATTGCCTCCTACTTTGTGGAGGGGGTACTGCTGTGTGGGATGGCTTTTGCCGCGGGTCCTTTTTTGGGAAGCGTGCTTACCAATGTTTTGGGCGCGTCCAGCGGCTTTCTGGAATTTGTCCAGCGGGTAAGGCTGCCGGTGCGCATTACCGAGGAGGCTTGGGAATACGCCGCCATTACGGCGGGAGCCTGCTTGCTTATTATGATGATTCCCGTCATTGCCGCCACGCGCATTTCCATCGTTGGTCACAAGCAGCAGTTGGCCCGTTTGCTCAAAACGCCGCTGTGGCATAAGCTGTTTCTGGATGTTATAGCTCTGGGCCTGTCGCTGTACGGCCTGTACAACTTCCGCAAGCGCCAGGCGGATTTGCAGGCGCTGGGACTTGGGGCGGACGATCTAAGCATCGATCCGCTGCAATTCGTTATACCCGCCTTGTTTATTATGGGCGGAGGTTTGCTGCTGCTGCGTTTGTATCCGTGGCTGCTGCGTCTTGTTTATTGGATTGGACGCAAATGGTGGCCGCCTTCCCTGTACGCTACGCTGATTCAAGTGGGGCGGTCCAGCAGCCAATATCAGTTTCTGATGATTTTCCTTGTTATGACGATTGCAACGGGCGTATTCAGCGCATCGGCTGCCAGAACGATTAACGAAAATACGGAGGATCGAATTAGCTATGCGGCGGGTGCGGATATCATTCTGGACGTTAACTGGGTGAATGACGCCCCGCCTCCGATGATGCCCGGCAGCGCTCCTCCTACCGCCGAACCTGTAGCATCCACTGGAAGGGTCAATTATTTGGAGCCGCCGTTTGAGCCGTTCCGCAATCTTCCCGGGGTTGAGAGCGCAGCCAAGGTGTTTGTGCAGCCCAAAGCAGATTTTTTTGCCGGCAATGAATCCGGGTCCGCCGTGCTGATGGGAATTGATACCGACGAATTCGGCAAAACGGCATGGTTCAGGGATGGCTTGCTGAACCATCATTTTTATGACTATTTGAATTTGCTGGCCGCCGATACCAAAGGCGTGCTGATTTCCCGCAGCCTGGCGGAGCAAAAAGGACTAAAGGCAGGAGATGCCATCTGGGTCGGCTGGACCGAGGTAACGCAGCAGCCGTTTACCGTCTATGGCATCATAGACTATTTCCCGACCTTTAACCCCAACCCTCCAACCGCAGGGGGCGGTAGCTCCGCGCCTATGCTGATCGTTGGCCATCTGTCACGGATTCAGCTTCAGCTGGCGATTGAGCCGTACAAGGTATGGCTGAAGCTGGAGGATGGAGCATCCGTTCAGGAGCTTTACGACGGCATCGCGGAAAGCGAGCTGGCGGTAATAAAGGTGGATAATACGAGAGAAAGTCTTGTCCGCGCCAAAAACGATCCTTTCCTGCTGGCGCTAAACGGCGTATTGACGCTTGGATTTGTTTTGTCCATTCTGGTCAGCTTTATCGGCTTCCTTCTTTATTGGGTATTGTCGCTAAAAGGCCGCATGCTGCAAAACGGCATCCTGCGGGCTATCGGGCTGTCGCTCAAAAGCTTGATCGGCATGCTGGCGGCAGAGCAATTGCTGACCTCCGGCGTAGCGGTGGCAATTGGCATCGGCGTAGGAAATACAGCCAGCAGGCTGTTTGTGCCTAGCTTTCAAATTGCCTTTAATCCCAGCAGCCTGGTGCCGCCGTTTATCGTTCAGTTCCAGGCGGGGGACATGCTGCGCATCTATACGCTGACTGGCTTTATGCTTGTTGCCGGGCTGGCGATATTAGGCTTTATGCTGTCCAGGCTGCGCATTCATCAAGCGCTCAAGCTGGGGGAGGACTAGATTATGGCAATGATCCATTGCGAAGGATTGGTCAAAATATACAAAACGGCGGATCTGGAGGTTTTTGCGCTGCAAGGCCTCGATCTGCAAATTCAGCAAGGCGAGCTTATGGCGATTATCGGCAACAGCGGAAGCGGCAAATCAACGCTGCTCAACATGCTGGGAGGACTGGACAAACCAACGGCGGGAAAGCTGATGGTGGACGGCAAGGACCTGCTCAAAATGAAGGAACGCGAGCTGGTTCGCTACAAGCGGGAAAGCGTTGGTTTTGTCTGGCAAAATAATGCGCGCAACCTCATCCCTTATTTGACCGCGCTGGAAAATGTAGAGCTTCCCGTATTGCTTACGGGCCGGCGAAAGCGGTGGCGCGCCAAGGAGCTGCTGGATGCCGTAGGACTGGGACACCGTGCGCATAACAAGCTGTACCAGCTTTCAGGAGGCGAGCAGCAGCGGGTTGCCATCGCCATCGCCCTGGCAAATCAGCCCAGACTGCTGCTAGCGGACGAACCGACAGGATCGGTAGACGCCAAGATGTCGGAGCAAATCCTGGATTTGTTCCGGGAGCTGAACCGAACGATGGGCATCACGATCGTAATCGTGACGCATGACCCGGAGCTGGCCAAAAAGGTAGACCGGGTTGCCGCAATCCGCGATGGCAAAATTTCCTCGGAGATGCTTCGCCGCGTTTCCTATGCGGAGGAAATGGCGGAGCTGGAGGAGCTTGAAAGCGATGGAACCCATGTGGAATATGCCATCTTGGATAAAGCGGGTCGCCTTCAGGTGCCATCGGATTATTTGGAAAAAATCGGAGTCAAAAAAAGCAACAAGCTTAGAGTGGAGCTGGGCGACGGCCGTATCGTTCTACTTCCTCCCGAAGAAGCAGAGGAAGAGTAGCAGGCGGAGCTTGTTCCTTGGCGATCAGGGAGCACTAGACTGTATGATTAGGCAAGATAACTTGCCTGATGAACAAATCGGCCCTATGAGTGATCCCTCCCCTCCTCTTCCATAATCTGCTTTAACCTGGTTCCTGCATCATCAAAGCCCCAAAAAGCTTTCCGCTGCTTGCCTCCTGTGAATAACAGGGAGAAGCGAAGCAGCGGAGGGCTTTTTTCGCTGTTCCCGCAACCATTAGCCTCTATCATTCAGGGGAATCTGGGAACAACAGCGATCGGAAGAACTTTTCACACGGCGGCCCCTCCGCTGAAATTCTTTTTATCTACAGAAAACAGTTGACATTCTGGTAGCATAACGAATAATAAAAAATATAACAAAACTAATTTTACGGGAGAGATCGCATTGAATATCGACCTTTCGGGGAAAACGGCACTAATAACGGGAGCAACCGGCGATTTGGGCAGAGTGATGGCGCGCACGCTGGGAAGCTGCGGCGCTAACGTTGCCGTTCATTATAACAGCAACGCCGCCAAAGCGGAGCAGCTATGCCGCGAGCTGGCTGAGTCGGGCAGAGAGGCCATTGCCGTGCAAGGCGACATTACGCGTGAGGAAGCCGTAGCGGCTATGAAGGAACAGATAAAATCTGCCTTGGGGCGTATCGATATAGTGGTCGCCAACGCGGTTATTCAATATCCTTGGAAATCAGTGCTGGAGCAGCCTGCCGAGGACTATGTGAGCCAGTTTCAGTCCTGTGTGCTGCAAAGCGTGTTTCTGGCAAAATCCTTTGTTCCGGATATGATGGAGGCAGGATACGGTCGATTTATCGGCATTAATACGGAAAGCGCCATGCAAAATTTGCCTGGGCAATCCGCCTATGTCGCCGGAAAACGCGGCATGGACGGTGTTTACCGCGTATTGGCGCGCGAGGCGGGCCCTAGCGGCATTACCGTCAACCAGGTCGCTCCGGGCTGGACTATAAGCGACAGGGACCGTGAAGCCGGTACGGAAATTAGCGAAGGGTACAGCCGCAGTGTGCCGCTGGGACGCAGAGGAAGCGATCAGGAAATCGCCAACGTTGTTGCTTTTTTGGCATCCGATCTGGCAAGCTTTATTACAGGAGCTTACGTCCCGGTAAGCGGCGGCAGCGTAATGCCTGCCATTTAACGCCATGAGTCTGAAAGCTGCGGGTGCTTTTTTTGGAAATCTCAGAATGGAGCGCAAGCTGTTTCTTGTTTTTCTGCTGCTAACGGCGCTCCCGCTAACTTTTATCGGTTATATAACCTATAACAACTATTCCCGCTCGCTGGAGGAAAAAACGATCCTGTTTTCCACCAATATGCTGGACAGCATGATGATCCGGATCGACGATTACATTGAGGATATGGTGCGTATCTCCTCCGTACCCGCATATCAGGATGAAATCAGGCAAAATCTGATGCGTTCCAACCGCTATTACGAGCAGCGCGGAATGGCGGGTGGTCAATCCGGCAGCGAGGCCATACCGGATGAGTTTAATTTGCTCCTGTCGATTCAACGTGGCATCGAAGGAAATATTTCGTTTATTAATGGGATCAAGCGGGGAGCCAACTCCGTTTACATTTTTGATCAATACGGCAATGTCTATTACGCGGCCTCAAGCGGCGGCGTCCGGCTTAACCTGAAGGACAGCTATCGCCTTTGGCTGGAGAGCGCGGAGGATTCCAGCGGCGAAGCCAGGCTGATCAGCACTCAGCGGTACATCAGCAATTTGCAAAGCGAAAAACATGCTTTTACCGTCGTGCGCAAAATTTTCGATAAATCGCTGCAGCCCATAGGACTGATTGCGGTTGACGCCACTATGAGCGTCATTGAAGACGGCATACGGGAATTGGACGGCGTCACCAAAGGCAGCTCTTTTATCGTGGACGAAGAAGGAATGGTTGTATACGACAGCAACTCTGCCGTTATGGCAACCAGCATGTCGCAGGACTATGCCTTCAGGATGGCGGCAGGGGAAAAAGGCAGCTTTTACGGGGAGAAGGATGGTGTCAAACGATTGTATATGTATTCCACCTCGCCCAACACGAAGTGGAAGGTCATTACATCCATTCCCGTAAGCGAGCTGACCCGCGATGCGGTGCTGGTGCGCAATGTGACCTGGGCCGCAATGATCGTGACGCTGCTCGTTGCCATGCTCATTTCCTTTTTTATGGCCTATGCGCTAACCAATCCGCTGCGCAAGCTGATGCGCCTGATGAAGAACGTGCGGGAAGGCGATCTGGACGTACAATTCCAGGTGAAATACCGTGATGAAATTGGACAGCTAGGCAACCAGTTTAACCGGATGATCGGGCATATTGGCCAATTAATCCGCGACATTTACCATATGGAGACCAAAAAGAAAGAAGCGGAACTGCAGGCGCTGCAAAATCAGATCAATCCGCATTTTATGTACAATACGCTGGAATCCATCCGAATGACTGCGGAGGTCAACGATGATCAGGACGCTGCGGATATGCTGGAAATTTTGGGAAAGCTGCTGAGGTATGGCATTAGCGATTTGCATGAAGAGGTTACGCTTGGCGACGAAATCCACCATGTGCGCAATTACGTGCAGCTCTTGAACTACAGATATCCCGGGCGGTTCCGCCTGGCCATTGACATTCCTCCGGAGCTGCTCCATTACCCGGTCATTAAACTGGTGCTTCAACCCATCGTGGAAAATGCGGTTTACCACGGAATGGATCCAGGCAAGCCGATCATGATTATAGGAATCGACGGCCGTCGTGACGGACAAGTGGTGGTGTTGACTATGAGCGACGATGGCATCGGCATGGATCGGGAACGGCTGGATGCGCTAAAGACAGGTTTGCAGGGGGATCGTCCCCCGGAAGGCTGGGGCAGCGGTGGCATCGGCCTTCGCAATGTCAACGAGCGGTTGAAGCTGCACTATGAGAGAGGATATGAGATGGCTATAAACAGCCATCCCGGTGAAGGCACGGTTCTTACGCTGAGGCTGCCGTTGTCTAATGATGTTGGGGAAGAGGAGGACAAGGCATGAGAAGCAAGTGGATGACCGGTTTGTTAATTGCCGCAATGTCGGCGCTGCTGGGGGGCTGTCTTTCTCCGCCGAATGCCGAAGCTCCGTCCGCACCCCCCGCTGGCGATGGAGGCGGCAAGGAAAGGCAGCTGATCGTGCTGACCAATCGTGTCGATTTGATCGATAACGGAGTTTTTGGACAATACGCCCGGCGCTTTGAGGAATTGCATCCCGGGGTAACCGTCCAGTTTGAGGGCTTGGTCAACTATACCAGCGATATCATGCTGCGGCTTTCGACGCGGACGCAAGGAGATGTGCTGCTGCTGCCCAACAATTTGAAAAACGAGGATTTATCCCGCTATTTTGAACCGCTGCAGGAGGACATATTTTACGATGCGCGGTTTGCGGATTTTAAAGCGCATGATGGTTTGCGCTACGGTATTGCGGCAGGAGCGTCTACGACGGGCATCGTTTATAATAAAAAGGCGTTTGCCGCTGCTGGCATACGGGAAGCGCCAACCACGCTGGATCAGTTTTTTGAAGCGTGCAGACTTCTGAAGGAAGCCGGTATTGTGCCGGTTTATCTCAATTACGGCGCGCAATGGCCGTTAATGATTTGGGGCGAAGACCTGGTCAGCTATATGTCGGGCGACCCGGAGTATTTGAACAAAATGGCCTTTAGCGACGAGCCCTGGAGCCTTGACAATGCCTGGGGCGAAGCTATTATGATCGTACGGACATTGATTGAGCAAGGCTATGTCGAAGAATCGCTGATGGCCAACCAGTGGGAGATCAGCAAAACCGAGCTGGCCGCCGGACGGGCGGGCATGTATCTGATGGGCAACTGGGTCATTAACCAGGTCATCGCCGCGGGAGCGGATTCCCAGGATATCGGATTTTTCCCGTTTCCGTACAACAACGAGTCCAGCCACCATGCGCCGCTTAGCCCGGATTGGTTTGTCGGCATCAGCCGGTTCAGCAGTGAAAAAGAGCTGGCGGCGGAATGGGTGAAATTTTTTGTGCATGATTCCGGTTACGTCGATGATTCAGGCTTTTTGCCCGTCGAGGGGAGCAGGCAGTCATCGCTGCCGCAGCTGGAGCAATTTCTGTCGTTTCAGCCTATTTTTCTCGAAAAGAGAGTGCCTAGCGACAAATTGCTGGAGATTGCGGCTTCGGCGCAAATCTCGCTCTGGTCCGGCGAATATATTCAGGAGTGGCTGGCGGAGCCGGAGCTGGATAAGGTTTTTGATGAATATAACAGGCGCTGGAAGGAAGCGCGCCATTTGAGCGAAAGCTAGAGGGGTAGAGAAGGCTTATGTCCAAAAAAGTAACGATGCAGCAAATCGCTGATTCACTTGGCGTTTCCAAATTCGTTGTGTCCAAAGCGTTGTCCGGCAAAGACGGCGTAAGCGAGGCGACAAGAGAGCGAGTCATACAAGCAGCGTCACAGTTGGGTTATTTTACGCAAAAAAATGCCTATATGAAATCGCTCAAGCTGGAGGCATTGCCCAAGGTGCCTAAAGCGAAGCGCCAGTCCGTGCTGGTCCTGATGCCCAACATCCGTTTTCAGACGAAGGATTCGTTGTATTGGGGCCGTATTTTGGACGGTATCACTTCACGGCTGGAGGAAGATGGTTACGGGATGGTGATCGTTTCGGAGCAAAGCGTGGAGCATTTGGTTCATTTCCTGAATCCAAACGGCATATTGGGGCTGATCGGAGTGGGCGAAATTTCCACGCCGCTTCTGCTTGAGGTACACCGGATCGGTATGCCGATGGTGCTCGTGGATCATGAGGATCATCTGATTCCCAGCGACACGATCTTTGCCAATAACCATGAAAGCATGTACCGTTTGACCAAGCATTTAATCGGCATCGGGCACAAAGCTCTGGCGTTTATTGGCGACACCCGGTATTCCCGAAGCTTCTATGACCGCTTTTTGGGGTTTCGCTGCGCGATGGAAGAGGCCGGGCTGTGGAATGGAGCTGTTCCTGGCATCGGGCAATCCATGAAGGAGCAGCTTCTGGAAGCGCAAGGACTGGAGCAGGGGCAATTTCAGGAGACGGTGTTAAAATGGGCGAAGGAGCTGCAGCTTAATGGATCGCTGCCTACCGCGCTGGTTTGCGCCAACGACACGATAGCAATCGGAGCTGCTTTGGCCATGGAGAGCCTTGGTTTGGCCGTTCCCGACGATATATCCATTACCGGATTCGACAACATAGATGATGCGTACCGTTACAAGCCGGCGCTTACAACGGTTCATGTGCCCAAGGAAAACCTGGGTCGGCGGGCCGTTCAGCGGCTTTTGGAAAGAATTGACGCCAAGGATGCGCCGCTGGAAAAAATATTGCTCGCCAGCGAGCTGCTCTACCGCGGCACAACAGCGCGGGCGAAGGATTAATTCCTCTGCCCTTAGGCGCAATGGAGGGTTGTTTTTGCCGGAATGATGGCGTCAAATGGAGGAAAGTAAGGGATGGCGCCTAATTGCCATCCCTTTATTTTTAATTTAAACCTCGAATTGCAGATTTTGTGGTTCTGAAGGCAAATTGTCGTTGTCCTGCAAGTTTCCTGTGACGGGGATGTCCATGCCGACCTCTTCAAATTGGCAATCATCCATCCATACTGTGCCTGTCCCTGTCATCAGAATGCCAATACAGATGATTTCCGCTTCCTTCGGCACGTCCAGCACGCAGGCGTAATAATTCCAATCTGTCGTTCCAATAATGGCTCTGTCCTGCATATTGTCGAATGCCAGCATATTTTGTTGATGATCATCAACCCTCATCCAGAGACCTGCCCATCCAGCGACGTTTTCACTTTTTACGAATCCAGAAAAGCGCATGCGTTTTCCTGCAAAGCTTTCGGAACGAAATTGCTGCATGAAAGTGCCGAATTGGCCGGCTTGTCCCGCTGTTTCCTCTTTGCTTTCAAAGCGGGCGGATTTCTGGCCTTTGTGATAAACTCGCGTATCCAGAGTTGCTTGATAGAAGTCGGGATTGGTGCCTGTGATCATCCAGCCGTTAATTTCAGACATGTTGATGTCCTCGCTTTCTTTTAATAAATTTTTCATTTGGGCGCGATATTGCGCGGGCGGCAGAGCGTATATGCTTTTAAAGGCTCTAGTGAAGGCTTCCTGGCTTTCGAAATTGAAGTATAGCGCGATGTCCAGGATACGTTCATTCGTATAAAGAAGCATTTGGGCGGATGAGCTGATTCTTCGGTAACGAATGTAATCGATCAAGCTTTTTCCGACGTATTTCTTGAATATTCGGTGGAAATGAAACTTGGAAAACCCGGCTTCTTTCGAAACGTTCTCCAAGCTTAATGGCTGATCCAAATGATCTTCAATAAATTCAATGCTTTTGTGGATAACATCGTAATACAGCTGTGCAACCTCCTTTCGGTTAATTTAAGTATACAATACCGGTTTATACGGAGATTTGATCGATCTTGCTATTAACGATAAGTCCAGTTGGATGAGCTGCGTCCGTCCGCTAAAAACAGCCAAGGCCGCCTTTCCATCTTCAATTGGAGAGGCGGCCTTGGCCACATATGAACAGTTTTTTGAACGAAACGGCTCTTTACAGCCCCAGATTGCGGTTGATCAGCTCTATGCGCTGCTGGACGCAGGCATAGGAGCGGAGCGGGTCGGACGGCGTACCCAGTACATAATCGAGCAGTCTGTCGACCGTGCTTGTTGCGACATGGCAGCGGGTATCAGAGGAAGCATAATAGATGTAAACCTCACCGTTTTCCAGCGCAACGGCGCCATTGCAGAAAACGACATTGGATACGTCGCCAATACGCTCTTCACCTTCCGGGGCGATCAGGTGGCCGCCCGGACTGGCAATAACCTTTTGCGGCTCATTCAAGTCGGTTAGGAATGCGTAGAGCACATACCGCAGGCCTGCTGCCGTATTGCGAACGCCGTGAGCGATGTGCAGCCAGCCTTTGTCCGTTTTGATGGGAGCCGGGCCCTGGCCGTTTTTCACTTCCTTGATGGTATGGTAATAACGCTGGTCAATGATGATTTCTTGTTGGATGACCGCGTTTTCGATGGTGTCCGACAAACCCCAGCCGATGCCTCCGCCCGATCCTGTATCGATAAAGCCGTCTTGGGGGCGCGTATAAAAAGCGTATTTGCCGTCAATAAATTCCGGATGCAGCACGACATTGCGCTGCTGGTTGGAGGCTGTTTTCAGGTCCGCAAGACGTTCCCATTGCTTCAAATCCTTTGTACGCGCGATGCCGCATTGCGCAACGGCGCTGGACAAGTCGCCGCGAGGCGCGTCAGGGTCCTTGCGCTCTGTGCAGAAAAGGCCGTAAATCCAGCCGTCCTCATGCTGAACGAGACGCATGTCGTATACATTGACGTCTGGCTCTTCCGTTTCCGGCAAAACGACGGGACGCTCCCAGAAGCGGAATCCTTCCGTTCCGTTTTTACTTTCGGCAATGGCAAAAAACGATTTGCGGTCATTGCCTTCGACGCGGGCGACCAGATAAAAGCTGCCGTTCAAATAAATAGCGCCCGGATTAAACACGCAATTGACGCCAAGCCGCTCCATAAAGTAAGGATTGGTTGCCGGGTTAAAATCGTATTTCCAATGCAGGGGAGCATGAGCCGCTGTCAATACGGGATGTTCGTATCGTTCATAAATGCCGTTGCCAAGACGCTCGGCGGTATTGGGGCGGGCGACCAGCGCTTCATATTGCTCCATTAGTTGTTCCTTGCGTTGTTCAAAAATCGTCATGCTTAAAACCTCCCGAGTTTGTGGTGTGTAATTTTTAGAGTAATAGCGCCATCTTGCCATCTAGATGCCTTCACTGTTTAATTCTCTTGCTGACTTGAGTAAATGGCGAACTTCAGTGAGCGCTGCCGCCGCGCAGGCGGCCAATCATTTCGAAGCAGGCGCGGCTGTTGTGGTACGGACATTTCCACGGGCTGACTTTTTCAATATTATCGCTTGGCGAACCGTTCCTCTTTACGCTCCAGAGCCATTCGCCGTATTCCTTATCTACCAAATTCGTTTCAATAAAATGCCACGATTTGCGGGCGGCTTCCAAATAGGAATGATCCCCGGATAATTGATAAGCATTGTAAAAGCCAACCACCGCTTCCGCTTGCGGCCACCAATCCTTGTTTGAATCCAGCAGCTTTCCAGGCTCCGCTTCGTTGAACAATCCCCCGTCCTCGTCAACACCTTCTCGCAATGTGACTTCTGCCATGGCAATGGCGACAGCAACGCTTTCCTGAAGCAGCTCCGGTTCGCCCAATACCTCTGCGGCTTCATGAATCAGCCAACTGCCTTCGATATCATGACCATAGGAAATATGGCTGTTCTGGCTGTTCCATTCCATATCGAAAAAGAGTTTGAAATGATAGGATTCGTTATCGACGATATGGCGGAGCATAACGACAATGAGCTCGCGCAGCTTGTCGCGGAGCGCAGGCTCAGGCCAAACCCGATACAGATTGGTATACGCCTCTAGCACATGAAGATGGGTATTCATCGACTTTTTAGTGTTGAGATCCTTGTCGCTCAAGCTGTTTTCGTTCGTTTCGCTCCAATCCCTTGCCAACGCTTCTATATATCCTTTGTCCACGGGATCATAGCTGTGGCGCTCCAGAACATGGAACAGCTCCACTGCCTTGGTCAAGGCGTCTTCATAGCCGGTTGCCCTGTAATATTCTGAAAAGGCGTAGATGGCGAAGGCCTGCCCGTAAACTTGCTTTTTGGATGATGTGACAGCCCCTTTATAATCCAGCATCCAATACAGTCCTCCATGCTGGAAATCGATAAAATAGGAGGTAATGTAGCGGTATGCCCGGTCGGCCATCTCCATATACTGCGGCTCCCCGTAAAGACGGAAAGCGGCGGAGAAGGTCCACAAGATGCGCGTATTCAGCACCAGTCCTTTGTCCGCCTGGCGATTAACGGTCAAATCCCTGCTGATAAAGCCGTAAAATCCGCTGTTTTCCTCGTCGATGGTATGCTCCAGCCAAAACTGCAGGATGTTATCCTTTAACTCGGCCTCTATTTTGGCCAGCCAATCCTTATTTTTCTGAGTCATAGCTGGTCAGCCTCCCTTGCAGCTTGGACTGATAATAGTCCCGAATGACGCTCTCCGCCTCTTTGCCGAACATGCAATAGTCGTCATTGGCGGATGCTTCGTTTTCCTCATATAGCTTTGCGGGCCAATCCCACAGCATAAAGCCGCGCACCCAATCCCGCCTGCCGCAGCTCTTCAGCATGGCTTCGTAAAATTCCCGCTGCGCTGTTTGGCTCGGCCCGCCGATCAAGCCCCAATCATTGGGCAGCAGAGGAGAGCCTTCCCGGCTGGGACAACCAGCCTCCATAAAGAAAAATGGCTTGTTCCACTTCTCCACAACCGTTTGAATCCGGTCGAGCTGCTGTTCCCAGTCATGAATCGGGTAATATCCGCTGGAGGCAATCATGTCGACGGCGTCCCACCAGCCAA
>PJUA01000531.1_pt1 | contig 18144 bp, 19 predicted proteins | sample 1512151 | NCBI WGS metagenome assembly PJUA01 (sample SAMN08177678, study PRJNA422409) | Soil metagenome, whole genome shotgun sequencing project. | isolation source: Soil enriched on filter paper: beechwood xylan treatment | place: USA: Madison | collected 2015-01-15
GGCCGGGCGTGGATGTGCATGGCCGCGCGGTCGCCCCCGCCGACTTGGCCGGCAGTGCAGGCGCGCAGCCGCCGATCCCCATCGACCTGCCGCTGTCGGTCGATCTCGCCCGGCGGATGGGAATCGCCCTGCCGTCGGTGCCGTTTCTGCCTGACGACGTCACCGCGGTGTGGCTGACCGTCGTCGGGAACCAACTCTATCTCAACGGCCAGCCGATTGATCCGGGTGCCGAGGAACGCCTCTACGTCTATTGCCGCTCCCGGTAGCCGGCGGCCAGGCGGGGGGCTTACAGTGGACAAGTGCGGGCGACCTTCCTAAAGTCGCTCACCCGCCGCCGCCGTGTCCGTTCCTGTCCGCAGGAGCCATGCGTGCGCGGCCTTGTCGAACACCTCGCACACGAGAGCAGAGCCATGCGGCTGTCCAGCTTCTTCATGCCAACCCTCAAGGAGACCCCGACCGAGGCGCAGATCGTCTCGCACCGCCTGATGCTGCGGGCCGGGATGATCCGCCAGACCAGCGCCGGCATCTATGCCTGGCTGCCGCTGGGCTATCGGGTTCTGCGCAAGATCGAGCAGATCGTCCGCGAGGAGCAGGACGCCGCCGGCGCGCAGGAACTGCTGATGCCGACCATCCAGTCGGCCGATCTGTGGCGCGAGAGCGGTCGCTACGACGATTACGGCAAGGAGATGCTGCGCATCACCGACCGTCACGACCGCGAGATGCTGTTCGGCCCGACGAACGAGGAGATGATCACCGACATCTTCCGCTCCTTCGTTAAGAGCTACCGCCAGTTGCCGCTGAACCTCTACCACATCCAGTGGAAGTTCCGTGACGAGATCCGCCCGCGCTTCGGCGTGATGCGCGGCCGCGAGTTCCTGATGAAGGACGCCTATTCCTTCGATATCGATGCGGACAGCGCGCGCCGTTCCTACCAGAAGATGTTCCTGGCCTATCTGCGCACCTTCGCCCGCATCGGGCTGAAGGCGATTCCGATGCGGGCCGACACCGGCCCGATCGGCGGCGACCTGAGCCACGAGTTCATCATCCTGGCCGAGACCGGCGAGAGCGGCGTCTTCTGCCACAAGGACTGGATGACCCTGGACGTGCTGAAGGACGCCCCCGGCATCGAGGACGACCTGCAGCCCTTCTTCGACCGCGTCACCGGCATCTATGCGGCGACCGACGAGAAGCACGACCCGGCCAACAGCCCGGTGCCGGAGTCGGATCTGGTGTCGGCCCGCGGCATCGAGGTCGGCCACATCTTCAACTTCGGCACCAAGTACTCCAAGCCGATGAACGCGGTGGTCGCTGGCCCGAACGGCGAATCGATCCCGGTGGAGATGGGCAGCTACGGCATCGGCGTGTCGCGCCTGATGGGCGCCATCATCGAGGCCAGCCACGACGACAACGGCATCATTTGGCCGGACGCCGTCGCGCCCTTCAACGTCGGCCTCATCAACCTGAAGTCCGGCGACGCCGAGACCGACCGCGTCTGCGCGGAGCTGTATGCGAAGCTGGAATCGGCCGGCCTGGAGGTCGCCTATGACGACCGCGACGAGCGTCCCGGCGCCAAGTTCGCCGACATGGACCTGATCGGCGTTCCCTGGCAGCTGGTCGTCGGCCCGCGCGGCCTGAAGAACGGCGTCGTCGAACTGAAGCGCCGCGCCACCGGCGAGAAGGAAGAGCTGCCGGTCGAGGCGGCGCTGGCGAAGCTGCTGAGCTGATCGGCTTAGCTCGAAGAGGAAGCCCGGATCGCCCAAGTCGGCGATCCGGGCTTTGCCCTTTTCCCGCCACGCTCACGTTCTTATCTAGGGCATCGTTTCCGCCCGCCCACAGGGCCTCCCCCACAGGATCCCAGCCGCATGATCTTCAACGCCTTCGAACGCATGGTCGCGATGCGTTACCTTCGGGCGCGCCGCCAGGAAGGGTTCATCTCGGTCATCGCGGGGTTCTCGTTGCTGGGCATCGCGCTCGGCGTGGCGACGCTCATCATCGTGATGGCGGTGATGAACGGCTTTCGGGCGGAGCTGCTGGGCCGGGTGCTCGGTCTGAACGGGCATCTCAACGTCTACAGTTCACGAGGCGGGCCGCTGCCGGACTTCGATATCCTGGCCGGCAAGCTGCGCAACACGCCGGGCGTGGTCAACGTCACCCCGACGGTTGAGGGGCAGGCGCTGGTGTCGGTGCGCGGCGTCGCCTCCGGTGCCGTCATCCGCGGCGTGCGGGCGGAAGATTTCAAGGTGCGGCCAACGCTCGCCAACAACATCATCCGCGGTTCGGTGGATGAGTTCGGCGAGGACCGCGTCGCCATTGGCGTGCGCATGGCCCAGCGCCTGGGCCTTTCGGTCGGCGACCAGATCACGCTGATCGCACCGCAGGGCAACGTCACCGCCTTCGGCACCGTGCCGCGGATGCGCAGCTACCCTATCGGCGCGATCTTCGACGTCGGCATGTTCGAATACGACAACAGCTTCATTTTCCTGCCGCTGGAGGAGGCGCAGGCCTTCTTCCGCACCGGCGACGCCGTGACCTCGCTGGAAGTTTTCGTGAGCGACCCGATGCAGATCGCCTCCGCCCGCGCCGCCGTTCAGTCGGCGGTGGCTGGGGAGGGCCGGGTGGTCGACTGGCAGCAGTCGAACGCCAGCTTCTTCACGGCGCTTCAGGTCGAACGCAACGTGATGTTCCTGATCCTGTCGCTGATCATCATGGTCGCCGCCTTCAACATCATCTCCAGCCTGATCATGCTGGTGAAGGACAAGGGGCGCGACATCGCGATCCTGCGAACCATGGGGGCGACGCGCGGCATGATCATGCGCATCTTCTTCCTGTCCGGTGCCAGCGTCGGAGTGATGGGGACCTTGCTGGGTCTCGCGCTCGGCGTCTCCTTCGCGCTGAACATCGAGAGCATCCGGCAGGTCATCCAGGGGCTGACCGGCACCAACCTGTTCAATGCCGAGATCTATTTCCTGTCCCACCTGCCTGCCAAGATCGACTGGAGCGAGGTGATCCAGGTGACGCTGATGGCGCTGGGCCTGTCCTTCGCCGCGACTATCTATCCGTCCTGGCGCGCCGCCCGGCTCGATCCCGTGGAGGCCCTGCGCTATGAGTAACGCCGTCATGCAGCCGATGCTGGAACTGAAGGGCATCGTCCGCCGCTTCGAACAGGCGGGCGAGACGCTGGAGGTGCTGCGCGGGGTCGATCTGACCGTCGGCGCCGGGGAACTGGTGGCGCTGGTCGGCCCGTCGGGTGCCGGTAAATCGACGCTGCTGCACATCGCCGGCCTGCTGGAGCGGCCGACCGCCGGCACGGTGCGCATCGCCGGCACCGACGTGTCCAACCTGGACGACGGCAAGCGGACCGAGGTGCGGCGCCGCTCCATCGGCTTCGTCTACCAGTTCCACCACCTGCTGCCGGAGTTTTCGGCGCGGGAGAACATCGTCCTGCCGCAGATGATCGCCGGCGTGTCGAAGTCGGTCGCCCGGCAGCGCGCGGACGAGCTTCTGCGCATGGTCGGGCTGGAACAGCGCGGCACCCACCGGCCGGCCCGCCTGTCGGGCGGCGAGCAGCAGCGCGTCGCCATCGCCCGCGCGCTGGCCAACGCTCCCTCGCTGCTGATTGCCGACGAGCCGACCGGCAACCTCGACCCCCACACGGCGGAGCATGTCTTCGCCATGCTGTCGGCCATCGTCCGGCAGGCCAAGGTCGGCGCCCTGGTGGCGACCCACAACCTCGACCTCGCCCGTCGCATGGACCGGGTTCTGGAGATGCGCGACGGGCATCTGGTGGAGTATCAGCCGTCGGAACTGGTGCCGCTGAGCGAGGTCGCGCCGGAAGCATCATAAGAAGCGTCATAGACCGAAAGCGGAACCTCCCCCTGGTTGCCAAGCCGGCGCGGCGCCCCCACTCTCATGCGCGACCGCACCGGCTGAGCTGCGGCACAGACAAAGCAGGGGGCATCGGGGATGGACCAGCGGATCATCGACCTCTACGACGAATACACCCACGCGCCGTTGCCACGCCGGGTCTTCCTGGAACGGCTGGCAGCAATGGCTGGCGGTGCGGCGGCGATCCCCGCGATCTTGGCGGCGATCGAGCCGAACTATGCCCGCGCCGCCATCGTCGGTGAGGACGACACCCGTCTGGCTGCGGAAAAGATCAGCTTCCAGGGGGCGACCGGCAACGTGTCCGGCTATCTCGCCCGGCCGAAGCTGATCGACAAGGCTCCGGCTGTGCTGGTCATCCACGAAAATCGCGGCCTGAACGCCTATGTCGAGGATGTCACCCGCCGCCTTGCCACCGAAGGCTTCGTGGCGATGGCGCCGGACCTGCTGTCGCCGCTGGGCGGCACGCCGCAGGATGCAGACAAGGCCCGCGACATGATCGGTCAGCTCGACACCGACAAGACGGTCAACAATCTCGTCGCGGCCATGAGTTACCTGATGGCCTACCGCTATTCCTCGGCCAAGGTCGGTGCGGTCGGCTTCTGCTGGGGTGGCGGCATGATCAACCGGCTGGCGATCAAGGCGCCCGACCTGAAGGCCGGCGTCGCCTTCTACGGCCCGACCCCCGACCCGGCGCTGGTCGGTACGGTGAAGTCGCCGCTGCTGCTGCACTATGCCGGGCTGGACCAGCGCGTGAACGCCGGTATCCCCGCCTATGACGAGGCGCTGAAGAAAGCCGGCGTCGAGCATCAGATTTATGTGTACGAGGGCGTCAACCACGCCTTCCACAACGACACCTCGGCCGAGCGCTACAACAAGGACGCCGCCGATCTGGCCTGGAAGCGGACGGTGGAGTTTTTGAAGGCGAAGCTGGCGTAGGGGGTGGGGGCAATCAGCGCGAAACCTCTCCCAACACCTCCGCCGTGTCCACCACCGTCGCATACTCCCCATCCATGTTGGCGAGCGACAGGTCGTGGACTTCGTCGGCCGTGCGCAGCCTCCCCGACCGGTCTTTCCGGGCGAAGGTGAAGCAGGCGTCGGCCGCCAGTCGCACATCGTAGCCGAGGTTGCCGGCCATCCGCACCGTCGCCTCGACGCTGTTGTTGGTGATGACGCCGGCCACCACCAGCGCGCCGATGCCGCGGGCGCGCAGCCAGTCGTCCAGGCCGGTGCCGATGAAGGCGCTGTTCACCCGCTTGCCGATCACCGTCTCTCCCGGCAGCGGCATCGCCTCGTCCTTGAAGGCGTGGCCGGGGCCACCGGGGCGGTAGGTGGAGTCGGGCTCCGTCGAATCGTGGCGGATATGGACGATGGGCAGCCCCTCCCGCCGCCAGACCGCCAGCAAGGCCGCGACGTTGGCCTCCGCATCGGGGTTGTTGCGCGGGCCGACGTGGCTCCAGCGCGGGTCGTCGATGGCCTTTTGCAGGTCGACGAGCAGCAAAGCGGTGTTGGTGGGCAGGGGAGCGGGGAGGGTTTCCATGCCGACGATCCTGCCGCGATAGTCCATCGCGTGACAAGTCCGCCGGTTTCTGGCTCTAATCCGGCGCTCGACCCTCGTTTCCCGTTTCAAGCGCTCGTCCGGAGGCGCCGTGCTCGCATCCCCCCTGTCATTGCTCGCCGTCGCCGTCGGAGGTGCCGCCGGTTCGGTGGCGCGTTATCTGACGCTGCTGCTGATCGCGCAGTGGGTCGGCACCCGTTTTCCGATGGGGACGATCATCGTCAACCTGATCGGCTGTACGGTGATGGGGGTGCTGTCGGAACTGGCGAGCCTGACATGGTCGCCGTCGCCGGAAATCCGCGCCCTGCTGCTGGTCGGCGTGCTCGGCGGCTTCACCACCTTCTCCTCCTTCACGCTGGACATCGGCGTCCTCGTCGCCCGTGACGAGATCGCCGCGGCGGCGGGATACTTCCTCGCCTCGACGCTGTTCAGCGTGGTGGGCTTCTTTGCCGGCCTGTGGGCCGTGCGTTCTCTTGTTTCGGTGTCCATCTGATGACTGACTCTCCCGATCACGCTGATACCACGTCGACTGAAGCCAAAAGCGACAGCAAGGTCGAAACCCGCATCGTCACGGCCGACGAGGCCGACATGCGGCTGGACCGCTGGTTCAAGCGGCATTTCCCCGACGTGAACCACAGCTATCTGCAGAAGCTGCTGCGTACGGGCCAAGTCCGCATCGACGGCAAGCGGGCGGAGACGTCGTCGCGGCTGGTGGCCGGGCAGAGCGTGCGCATTCCGCCGCTGGCCGCCTGGGCGGCACCGGTCAAGGGGCCGAGTCAGGGGGCCAGCAAGCCCAAGGGCATGTCGGACAAGCAGATCGCCGAGTTGCAGGCGCTGGTGCTCTATCGCGACGCCGATGTCATCGCCATCAACAAGCCGGCCGGTCTGGCGGTGCAGGGCGGCACCGGCACCTCCAAGCACCTCGACGCCATGCTGGACGCCCTGCGCTTCGATGGCAACGAGCGGCCGAAGCTGGTCCACCGGCTGGACAAGGACACCTCGGGCGTGCTGCTGCTGGCCCGCACCACCTTCGCCGCCAGCAAGCTGACCGAGCTGTTCCGCGGCAGCGCCGTGCGCAAGATCTACTGGGCCGTCACCGTCGGTGTGCCGACGCCCTACCAGGGCAAGATCGACCTCGCGTTGGCCAAGGAAGGCGGCCCGCATGGCGAGCGGGTGGCGGAGAACAAGGAAGAGGGCAAGCGCGCCGTCACCGTCTATTCTGTGCAGGAGAATGTCGGCAAGCAGGCGGCCTTCGTCGCCATGTGGCCGCTGACCGGCCGCACCCACCAGCTGCGCGTCCATATGGCCGCCGTCGGCACGCCGATCCTGGGCGACGGCAAATATGCCGGGCAGGGCGCCTTCCTGGCCGGGGCGGAGGTGGCGAAGAAGCTGCACCTGCATGCCCGCCGGCTGATCCTGCCGCACCCGCGCGGCGGCAAGACCATCGACGTGACGGCGCCGCTGCCCGACCATATGCAGGCGACCTGGAAGTATTTCGGTTTCAGCCCCAACCTGCGCGACGACCCGTTCGAGGATTTCGAGTGATGGCCTCCGCGGGGAAAGCGCCGCTGCGTCTCGCGCTGTTCGATTGCGACGGCACCCTGGTCGACAGCCAGTTCGCCATCATCGACGCCATGACCCAGGCCTGGGCCGAGCATGGGCTGGGGGAACCCGACCCGGCCGATGTTCGCCGCATGGTCGGCCTGTCGCTGGTGGAGGCGGTGGCCCTTCTGCTGCCGCAGCGGGAGGCCGAGACCCATGTCGCGGTGGCGGAGAGTTACAAGCGCGCCTTCTCATCCGCCCGCAGCCGCGGTGAGGTGGACGAGCCGCTCTTTCCCGGGATCGTCGACACGCTGGCGGTTCTGGAGGAAGCGGGTGTGCTGCTGGGCGTCGCCACCGGCAAGTCGCGTCGCGGGTTGGACGCGGTGCTGAAGGGGCACGGGCTGACCGGTCGTTTCGTGACGCTGCAGACCGCCGATGTCGGTCCCGGCAAACCGAACCCGCACATGGTGCAGCGTGCGCTGGCGGAGACCGGTGCGGACGAGGCGGCGACGGTTGTGATCGGCGACACGACCTACGACATTCAGATGGCCCGCAACGCGCGGGTGCGGTCGGTCGGCGTCTCCTGGGGGTACCATGCGGTGCCGGAGCTGGAGCGGGCCGGGGCCGACCGCATCGTCCACCGCGGGCGTGACGTCGCCACCGCGGTGCTGGAGCTTTTGGAAGGGTAAGCGATGAAGCGTTTCTACAAGGCGGCGGGCGTCGGCGAGACCGAGCGCGGCTTTCAGGTCGAGTTGGACGGCCGTCCGGTGCGCAGCCCCGCCAAGGCGCCGCTGGTCTTCTCCAGCCGGCCGCTGGCCCAGGGCGTGGCTGACGAATGGGCCGCGCAGGGCGACCAGATCGACGCTCATTCCATGCCGCTGATGCAGCTATCGAGCACCGCCGTTGACCTGATCCCGGCCAAGCGGCCGGACATCGTCCAGGCCATCAGCGCCTATGCCGGCACCGACCTGTTGTGCTACCGCGCCGAACATCCCCAGCCGCTGGTGGAACGGCAGGCGCAGCTCTGGCAGCCGCTGCTGGATTGGGCGGCGCTGACATATGACGCGCCGCTGCATGTCTGCGCCGGGCTGATGCCGAAGCCGCAGCCGGAGGAGGCGCTGGCCGCCCTGCGCCGGGTGGTGGAGCGGACCGACGACTGGTATCTGTCGGCGCTGCAGACCGCGACCGGCGTCTGCGGGTCGATCGTCGTGGCGCTGGCCTTGCTGGAAGGCCGCCTCAGCGCCGAAGAGGCGTTCGAGGTCTCGCAGCTGGACGAAACCTATCAGATCGAGCAATGGGGCGAAGACGCCGAGGCCACGAAGCGCCGCGCGAACGTGCGCGCGGAGATCGTGGCCTGCAGACGGTTCGTGGATTTGCTGCGGGGGTGAGGTGTGGGGGGCAGACCCCCACACCGTCAGAAACCCCTTACTTCGTGGTGGTGGTGCCGGTCGAACCGGCGGTCGGGGCGGCGCCCGGTGCGACCTTCTCAGTCTCGGCCGGCTTGCGGCTCTTGTTCAGCGACGTCATGGTGTCGTCGTACTTGAACTCCGGCATCGACTTCACGTCGTCGCGGCTCATGCCGGCCAGGTTCAGGCGGTTGTTCTGCGAATCCCAGTTGGCGGCGCTGTAATCGACGGCGACCTGCTTCTCGCCGATGCCGAGGAAGCCGCCCGAGCTGATGACCAGCTGCTTGGCCTTGCCGTTGGCGTCGAGGATGACGTCCTCGATTTCGCCGATCTTGTTGTTGTCCCGGCCGTAGACGTTCTTGCCGATCAGCTCGTCGGCACTGGCCAGCTGGCCGCCCAGGCCGCCGGACGTGGCGGCGCTGCCGGACGTCATGCTGTCAGACTTGGTGGCGTCCGACTTCATCGTATCCGACTTCGTCGTGCCGGTCTTGGTGCCGTCCGGGGCCGCGGTGTTGGACATGCTGGAGGTGGAGGAAGACGGGTTGCCCACGGTCGGCGAAGTGGTCTGTGCGACGGCGGCTCCGGTCATGAGAGCCAGCGAAGCGGCGGTAGCGATCAGGATGCGACGCATGGGGGTGGCTCCTTTGTCGTTGTGTCGAGGACACGAGGTTCGTGTGTCGAGAGACATCGGAACAACAGCGACGGAGCCCGTTTTATTTCACCTTCCGGGAATTCTTTTGGTGAGTGACTACCCCTTTGAGGTGTGGTCCCAGTCCGGTTCGTGCGGACTCAGCGTCACCGGACCGGCCTGGAAGGTCAGCCGATTTTCGGCCGCACGCTGCACATCCTCCAGCCGCAGCAGGGCGAGTGCGGCGCCATCGCGGGCGCTGCGGATCTCGCCGGCATCCTTGCCGTCCAGCGTCACCGGAGTCCCCGCTTCCGGCGCCGCGCCGTCGAAGGTGACGGGGAACAGCTTCTTCTTGATGAGGGCGCGGTATTTGGTGCGGGCGGTCAGTTCCTGCCCCATGTAGCAGCCCTTGTCCCAGGAGATGGCGTTCAGCGCGTCCATCCGGCTTTCCAGCGGGATCGACTTTTCCGGGATCAGGTCCAGCGTGCCGTCGGGCACGCCGAGCGACAGGCGCAGCCGGTCGTAGCCCGCAACCTCACGCTGCGCCAATCCGGCCGACGCCAGTGCGACGACCCCATCGGCCGGCAGGAACAGGCGGGCGCCCAAGGCCGGCAGCCGCGGATCGGTGAAGGCGACGCCGCCGGCGAAGGGCCGGGCCGCCCCCGGTTCGGCAGGCAGCCCGAGCGCCTCCAGCGCGCCGTCCCCGAAGGCGACGGCCACGCGCAGCCGGTCGGCCCGGTCTTCCAGGGCGATCTTCGACCGCAGCTTGTACATCTTCAGCCGCCGCAGCAGGTCGGCGCGCCGATCCGTTTCCGGATCCAGCAGCAGGACGGCGTCCTCGCCGCCGTCCGACTCGACGATGCTGAAATCATGCAGGAACTTGCCCTGCGGGGTCAGGAACAGGGCATAGGCGGCATGGTCGGGCGTGACCCGCAGCACGTCGTTGGACACCAGCCCCTGCAGGAAGGCCTTGCGGTCCTCGCCCGAAACCGCCACCACGCTCCGCTGGTCCAGCACTGCGTAACCCGCCGACATCCTAGCCTCCCCATCACTCGATAGCCTGAAGTGTTGGGCCGAACGGGCCCGCTGGCAAGAGTCTGCCGCGTTGCGGAAGGCTGGGTTGCGGCAGCCGACTGTGGCATGATGACCAAAGCGGCAGATGCATCACCGTTGGGCAGAGGATCGGTTGTTGACGGCCGGTGGTGCCGCCGGATTACTCTGTTGGTAGCGGTGGCATGGCTTTGGCAATGCCATGCAGGTTTGACCTTTTCGCGGATTGCTCCCCCTTGCCTTCGCACGCCGAGACCTCACCCCCGGACGCTCCGCCGCCCCGTTTGGAGCTGCGCGGCATCACCAAGCGATTCCCCGGCTGCCTGGCCAACGACCATGTCGACCTCGTGCTGCAGCCGGGCGAGATCCATGCGCTGCTGGGCGAGAACGGGGCCGGCAAATCCACCCTGGTCAAGATGATCTACGGGGTGCTGCACCCCGATTCCGGCACGATGCTGTGGCAGGGGGTGGAGACGACGGTGCCCGATCCGGCCGGCGCCCGCCGGCTCGGCATCGGCATGGTGTTCCAGCATTTCTCGCTGTTCGACACGCTGACGGTGACGGAGAACATTGCGCTCGGCCTCGACAATGCCGGGCCAATGGACCAGCTCGCCGACCGCATCCGCACCGTTTCCGAACGCTATGGGCTGGCGCTCGACCCCGGCCGCCATGTCTTCCACCTGTCGGTGGGCGAGCGGCAGCGGGTGGAGATCGTGCGCTGCCTGTTGCAGGACCCGAAGCTGCTGATCATGGATGAGCCGACCTCGGTCCTGACGCCGCAGGAGGCCGCCAAGCTGTTCGAGACGCTGCGCGTCCTGGCCGCCGAAGGCTGCACGATCCTCTACATCTCGCACAAGCTGGAGGAAATCCGCGCCCTGTGCAGCCGCGCGACGGTGCTGCGCGCCGGCAAGGTGGTGGGCGACGCCGATCCGCGGCAGGAGACCGCACGCAGCCTCGCCGAGATGATGATGGGGGCGGAACTGTCCACCCCGGAACGGCCGCCGCAGGGCGCCGCCGGGACCGCCCGTCTGACGGTGCGCCACCTGTCGACGACCTCCGACAATCCCTTCGCCACCAACCTGAAGGATGTCAGCTTCGAAGTGCGGGCGGGCGAGATCCTGGGCATCGCCGGTGTCGCCGGCAACGGTCAGGCGGAACTGATGGCGGCGCTGAGCGGCGAGGTGCTGCTGGCCGACGCCGACGCCGTGGTGATCGAGGGCTCGTCGGCCGGTCATCTGGGACCGCGGGCCCGCCGCGAACTCGGCCTCGCCTTCGTGCCGGAGGAGCGGCTGGGCCGCGGCGCCGTGCCGGAACTGAGCCTGTCGGAGAACGCGCTGCTGTCCGGCTATGCCCGCGAGCCTCTGGTGCGCGGCGGCATGGTCCATTTCGCCCGCGCCCGTGCCTATGCCGAGACCATCATCCGCGGATTCAACGTTGTCGCCCATGGCCATCGGGCGGAAGCGCGGTCGCTGTCCGGCGGCAATCTGCAGAAATTCATCATCGGCCGCGAAATCCTGCAAAAGCCGAAGCTTCTGGTCGTCGGCCAGCCGACCTGGGGCGTCGATGCCGGTGCCGCGGCCGCCATCCACAAGGCGTTGATCGATCTGGCGCGGTCGGGTGCGGCGGTGCTGGTCATCAGCCAGGACTTGGACGAGCTGTTCGTGCTGAGCGACCGCATTTCCGTGCTGTTCCACGGCCGCCTGTCCGACAGCCGGCCGACGCACGAGACGACGGTGGAACGCATCGGCCTGCTGATGGGCGGCCTGTTCGGCACGCCGCCGGACGAAGACGGGGAGATCACGCGTGCGGTCTGATGGTTTTTTGAGCGCCGGAGACGCCGCATGAGCTTCATCCGTCTGGAACCGCGCGGGCAGGCGTCGAAGACCATGGTCTATGCCACGCCGTTGCTGGCGGTGGTGCTGACCCTGCTCAGCGGCTTCATCCTGTTCATGGCGATGGGCTTCGACCCGTTGAAGGCGCTCTATTCCTTCTTCATCGCGCCGCTGACCTCGGTGCGTGGGCTGGGCGAGCTGGTGGTGAAGGCGACGCCGCTGGTGCTCTGCGCCGTCGGGCTCGCCATCGGCTTCCGCGCCAATGTCTGGAACATCGGCGCCGAAGGGCAATTGACGCTGGGCGCCATCACCGGCGGCGGGCTGGCGTTGGCCTTCTATGGCGAGGGCGGCTGGTGGCTGCTGCCGCTGATGGTGATCGGCGGGGCGATCGGCGGGGCGGTGTGGGCGGCGGTGCCGGCCTATCTGCGGCTGCGCTTCAACGCCAGCGAGATCCTGACCAGCCTGATGCTGAACTATGTGGCTCTGCTGCTGCTGAACTATCTGGTCCATGGCCCCTTCCGCGACCCGGACGGCTTCGCCTTCCCCGAATCGCGGCTGTTCGAGGCCGATGCCACGCTGCCGATCCTGTGGGCGGGGACGCGTGTCCATCTGGGGGCGCTCTTCGCGCTGCTGGCGGTGGCCGGCGGCTGGCTGCTGATCGCACGGACCTTCATCGGCTTCCAGATCAAGGTGATCGGCCTGACCCCGGCCGCCGCCGGCTATGCCGGTTTCGACCAGAAGCGCATCGTCTGGCTGACGCTGCTGCTGTCCGGCGCGCTCGCCGGCATCGCCGGCATGGGCGAGATCGCCGGCCCGATCGGCCAGATCACCGCCAGCATCTCGCCCGGCTACGGCTATACCGCCATCATCGTCGCCTTCCTGGGCCGGCTGCATCCGGTCGGCATCCTGCTGGCGGCGCTGCTGATGGCGCTGTCCTTCATCGGCGGCGAGGCGGCGCAGATCGCCATGGGCCTGCCCAAGGCCATCACCGGAGTGTTCCAGGGCATGCTTTTGTTCTTCCTGCTGGCGAGCGATGTGCTGATCCGCTACCGGGTCCGCTTCGGTGCGCGGAGGGCCGTGGCATGAACGACCTCGCCCTGATCGGCCCGATCTTGGCCGCCATGTTCGCCGCCGCGACGCCGCTGCTGCTCGCCGCCCTCGGCGAGCTGGTGGTCGAGAAGTCGGGCGTCCTCAACCTCGGTGTGGAGGGGATGATGCTGGTCGGCGCCGTTTGCGGCTTTGCCGTGACGGTGCAGACCGGCAGCGCCACCGCCGGCTTCCTCGTCGCCGCGCTGGCGGGTGCCGCCACCGCCTCGCTGTTCGCCGTGCTGACGCTGTTCCTGCTGGCCAATCAGGTGGCGACCGGGCTGGCGCTCACCCTGTTCGGCGTCGGCCTGTCGGCGCTGATCGGCCAGGGCTTCGTCGGCATCCCGCTGGACGGGCTGCCGAAGCTGTACATCCCGGTCCTGACCGACCTCCCGGTGGTGGGGCAGGCGGTGTTCGGGCAGGACGTGATGGTCTATCTGGCGGTGGCCGCCGTGCCGCTGGTGCATCTGTTCCTCTACCGCACCCGCGCCGGTCTGGTGCTGCGCGCGGTGGGGGAGAACCACACGGCAGCCCATGCGCTTGGCTACAAGGTGCTGCGCATCCGCTTTCTGGCGGTGCTGTTCGGCGGGGCAATGGCCGGGCTGGGCGGCGCCTTCCTGTCGATGGACTACACGCCGATGTGGGCGGAGAACATGACGTCGGGCCGCGGCTGGATCGCGCTGGCACTGGTGGTTTTCGCCACCTGGAAACCGGCGCGCGCCATGCTGGGCGCCTGGCTGTTCGGTGGCGTCACCATCCTGCAGCTGCACGTCCAGGGGCTGGGCATTGACGTGCCGTCGCAGCTCTTGTCGATGCTGCCGTATCTGGCTACCGTTCTGGTTCTGGTGCTGATTTCGCGGGACGTCGCCCGCATCCGCCTGAACGCGCCGGCCTGTCTGGGAAAACTGTTTCATCCCGATGCTTGACGCGTCGTTTTGAAATCGAAACAAAGCCCATATCTAAAGATCAGCAGAACTCTAAAAGACCTGAAGAACAAGGAGCGTCGACGTGAACAGAAGGACGATGGGCAAGGCGGTGCTTGGCTTGGCCGGTGCCGCGGTCGCGCTGAGCGTGGGCATGGGGTCCGCCTTCGCGCAGGAGAAGCTGAAGGTCGGGTTCGTCTATGTCGGCCCGGTCAGCGACCACGGCTACAGCTACCAGCACGACCAGGGCCGTCTGGCCGTGGAGAAGGCGTTGGGCGACAAGGTCACCACCACCTTCGTCGAGAATGTGCCGGAAGGCGCCGACGCGGAGCGCGTGATCGAGCAACTGGCCTCCAGCGGCCACAAGCTGATCTTCACCACGTCCTTCGGCTTCATGAACCCGACGCTGAAGGTGGCCAAGCGCCACCCCGACGTGAAGTTCGAGCATGCCACCGGCTATAAGCGCGCCGAGAACGTCGCCACCTATTCAGGCCGCTTCTACGAGGCCCGCACGGTGGTCGGCGCGATCGCCGGCAAGATGACCAAGTCGAACATCATCGGCTATATCGGCTCCTACCCGATTCCCGAGGTGGTCAGCGGCATCAACGCCTTCACCATCGCGCTGCGCGAGCAGAACCCGAAGGCCGAGGTCCGCGTGGTCTGGGTCAACAGCTGGTACGACCCCGGCAAGGAAGCCGAGGCCGCCAAGGCTCTGGCCGACCAGGGCGCCGACATCATCGTCCAGCACACCGACAGCCCGGCCCCGATCCAGACCGCGCAGGAGCGCGGGCTGTGGTCGGTCGGCCAGTCGTCGGACATGACCCGCTTCGGTCCGAAGTCGCACCTGACCGCGATCGTCGAGGACTGGAACGGCTACTATGTCGACCGCGTCAAGGCGGTGCTGGACGGCACCTGGAAGCCGATCGACACCTGGGGCGGCATCAAGTCCGGCATGGTCGAACTTGCTCCCTACAACCCGGCCATCCCGGCCGACGTCGTGACGCTGGCCGACCAGATCAAGGCCGACATCGTGTCGGGCAAGCGCCACTCCTTCCAGGGACCGGTCAAGGACCAGTCCGGCAAGGTCGTCATTCCGGAAGGCAAGCATGCCACCGACGAGCAGATCCTGAAGATGGACTGGTACGTCGAAGGCGTGCAGGGCAAGGTTCCGAAGTAAGCACTGCGATTCCGCGCGGCGGACCGGGGGAGTGTGCCTCCGGTCCGCCCGTGCGGATCGGCGATGTGGGGAGGTGGGCCATGGATGGAAGCAGCCTCTACGACCGCGATTTCTACGCCTGGGCGAACGAACAGGCCGCCCTTCTGCGGGCCGGCAAGCTCGACGCGGCGGACATCGAGCACATCGCCGAGGAGATCGAGAGCATGGGGCGCAGCGAGAAGCGTGAACTGGTCAACCGCTTGGTCGTTCTGCTCCTTCATTTGCTGAAATGGCGCTATCAGGCGCCGCTGCGTGGCAACAGCTGGCGCCTCAGCATCGAGGAGCAGCGCTATCGGCTTGCCGCCCATTTGCGCGACAACCCGAGCCTCAAGTCATCGCTTGGGGAGTCCGTAGAGGATGCATACCGGCTTTCATTGATTGCGGCCGAACGCGAAACCGGCATTTCGCGTCGAGTTTTTCCCTCGGAGTGCCCGTGGAGCTTCGCCGAGATGATGGACGAGTCGTTCTGGCCGGACGCCTGAGCGGCGCCTCCTGACGCCTTCTCGCGCTACAGATACTCGCCCAGCAGCCGCAGGAACGGACGGGCTTCCTGCAGGACCAGGGTGGTCTGGTGGAACAGGTCCTCGGGCGAGGCGTGATGTTCCAGGCGGATTTCCGAGAACAGGATGATCTTCTGCCCGCCCTGGACGATGAAGCGGACATGTGGCAGCCCTTCGATCCCGCGCAGGACCGCCAGCAGGGCGCGGCGGCGCTCCGGGGCCTGGGCGGTGTAGGGCACATGGCCGACATCGGCCCAAATCTGGCAGATCGACCCGCCGCCTTCGTCCGCGCTTTCATGCCGGACGGCGACGTTGAAGGGCAGGCCGTCGGCCATGAAGGTCAGCTTGCAGGGGCGGGGCGGCTTGGCGATTCCCAGCACGCCTTCCGGCGTCACCTCGATCGAACCGGGATTGATCGGCAGGGCGCCGTCCGGCACTTCGGCCAGCGATTGAATGGTCTTCAGATCGGGAACGGACAAGGCGGCACGCTCGGCTTCTGGGTCGACGGAAACGACAGCATGGGCGCTGGCCGCTAAAATTCTGTAAAGGCTCGGAACGCACAGCTAGAATGGCTGTTCGCTGTGGTCTGAAAATACGAAGAAAGCAGGCGATGTCCGCCATCGATACCGTCGTCGTCCCCATCCACCGTGCCGGCTGGCCCTTCATCGCCGGATTCGCCGTGGTTTCCCTGATCCTCGGTCTCGCCGTCTGGGCGCCGCTCGGCTGGATCGGCCTGGTGCTCACCCTGTGGTGCGCCTATTTCTTCCGCGATCCCGACCGGGTGACGCCGACGCGGCCCGGCCTGCTGGTCAGTCCGGCGGACGGGCGCGTCACCATGATCGTCCAGGCGGTGCCGCCGAAGGAATTGGGCATGGGCGACAAGGCGCTGACCCGGATCAGCGTCTTCCTCAACGTCTTCAACGTCCACGTCAACCGCGTGCCGGCCGACGGCACCATCGTGGCGGCCGAATACCACAAGGGCACCTTCGTCAACGCCGCGCTGGACAAGGCGAGCGACGAGAATGAGCGCATGGCCTTCCGCCACCGTCTGCCGGACGGGCGCGAGATCGCCTATGTCCAGATCGCCGGTCTGGTGGCGCGCCGCATCCTATGGTGGGTGAAGGCCGGGCAGGACGTGAAGGCGGGCGAGCGCTTCGGCCTGATCCGCTTCGGCAGCCGCACCGACATCTATCTTCCCGACGGCGTCGCCCCGCTGGTCTGCGTCGGCCAGACCGCCATCGGCGGCGAGACGATCCTGGCCGACCTGAACGGCACCGAACCGCAACGGCAAGGGGACGTGCGGCGATGAAACGACCGCCCGTCTTCCGCCAGCAAATCTTCCGCCCGCACCGGGCCCGCCGTCCCGGCCGGCCGCATCCACGGCTGAAAGGGCTGTCGATCAACCACCTGTTGCCGAACGTCCTGACGGTGCTGGCGCTCTGCTCCGGCCTGACGGCGATCCGATTCGCCATGCAGGGGCGGTGGGAGCCGGCGGTCATCGCCATCGTCATCGCCGCCATCCTGGACGCGCTGGACGGCCGAATCGCCCGTCTGCTGAACGGACAGAGCAAGTTCGGGGCGGAGTTGGACAGCCTGTCCGACGCCATCAGCTTCGGCGTCGCGCCGGCCTTCATGATGTATCTGTGGGGGCTGAACGGGGCGGGCAGCCTGGGCTGGATCGCCGCCATGGCCTATGCCGTGTGCTGTGCCCTGCGTCTGGCGCGCTTCAACTCGCGTCTCGGCGTGGTCGATCTGCCGCCCTGGGCCTACAACTACTTCACCGGCGTACCGGCGCCGGCCGGTGCCGGCCTCGTGCTGCTGCCGATGATCCTGGGGTTCGAGATCGGGCCGCAATATCCCGGCCATCCGGCGGTCATCGTGCCGTGGACGCTGCTGATCGGCGGGCTGATGGTCAGCACCCTGCCGACCTTCTCCTTCAAGGGCGCGCGGGTCCCGGCCCACTGGGTGGTGCCTGCGCTGGCCGGTGTCGGCCTGCTGGCCGCGATGATGGTCAGCCAGCCCTGGTGGACGCTGTCCATCGTCGGCACCGTCTATATGGTCAGCCTGCCATTCTCCATCGCCCAGTTCCGCAAGCTGCAGCGTGCCGCAGAACTGATGCGAACGGAGATCGAAGAGCCGGTTCCCGAGTCGCAGTCTTCCGAACTGCCGGAGTCGCAGGCCACCGAAGCCACGACCCCCGGGGGTGAGCCAAGGAAGCCGGTCTGACCGGCTTCCCGTCTTCTCATTCCGCCGCAGCCAGTTCCGCCACCAGTTCGGCCGCAGACCCGGTGGCGGCCAGTTCGGCGATGGTGACCCGCGCCACCATCGGGATCTGTCCCAGGCAGCGGCCGATATGGTCGGTCTCCGCCTGCGGCAGGTCGCCGACCTCCATGGAGATGGCGAGCGTATCGTCGGTCAGCCGGCTGTGCAGGGTCAGCGGGACCAGCCCGCGCTTGGCGACATATTCGAGGATGCGGGGCAGGGTGCCGGGATCGGCGTCGGCGACCAGGGAAAAGGCGAC
>PJUA01000533.1_pt1 | contig 18093 bp, 20 predicted proteins | sample 1512151 | NCBI WGS metagenome assembly PJUA01 (sample SAMN08177678, study PRJNA422409) | Soil metagenome, whole genome shotgun sequencing project. | isolation source: Soil enriched on filter paper: beechwood xylan treatment | place: USA: Madison | collected 2015-01-15
ACCCGGCGCCGGTCCTGCCACTTGATCTGCCCCTGCCCAGTGACCGAAGGCTATTGAGGATCTGCCATGCCATTCTGGAGGAGCCCAGCTGTACCACCAACTTGTCGGAATTCGGCAAACAGACGGGCGCCAGCCAACGTACACTGGAGCGGATGTTCCCTCTGGAGACAGGCATGACATTCTCGAAATGGCGTCAGCAGGCCAGATTGCTATGTGGCATTCGCATGCTCGCTGAGGGCTCGGCAATCTCAATGGTCGCCATGGACCTCGGCTATGAGAGCCCCAGTGCATTCAGTGCCATGTTCCGGCGCGCGCTTGGGATCGCTCCTTCCGAATATTTCCAGGTGATCGACGCAAGGAGTATAGAGGCACTTTAAGAATTTGGGGTATTGGAGCACGTCCGAGAAGAAGTCGAATCGGCATTGTCACGAGAACGGTGGCAGGACGTCGGCAACGCCGCTGTCCTCATCGAATGTCGCCGCTCACGTACGCCCGGCACCACTTCCCGCCTGCGGTCATTCAGCATGCGATCCGGCTGTATCTCCGGTTCACGTTGAGCTACCGCGACGTCGAGGAACTCCTGGCTGAACGCGGCATCGACGTGTCCTACGAGACCGTGCGCCGCTGGGTGTCGAAGTTTGGGCCGACGATCGCCCGGAACCTGCGGCACTTGCGGCCGACGCCCAGCCCGCGCTGGCATCTGGACGAGATGGTCGTGCGGGTTGGCGGCCGGCCAATGTATCTGTGGCGGGCCGTCGACGATGAAGGCGAAGTGCTGGAGGCGCTCGTCCAGTGTCGGCGCGACAAGACCGCGGCCCTCAAGTTGATGCGCAAACTGCTCAAAAGCACGGCTTCACGCCCACCCAGGTCACCACCGATAAGCTGCGGTCCTACGGGGCCGCCTTTCGTGAGATCGGCTTGGCAGCCCGCCATGCGCAAGGGCGGCGGATGAACAACCGAGCCGAGGTCTCGCACCAGCCGGTCCGCCGGCGCGAACGCAAAATGCAACGTTTCAAGTCGCCCGGGTCCGCCCAGCGCTTCGTCGCGATGCATGCCGCCGCTTACAACACCTTCAACCTTCAGCGCCACTTGGTTTCCCGCCGCTCTCTGCGCACTTTGCGGGCGCAGGCGATGGCCGATTGGCGGGCCGCGACTGCCGCGGCGTGATTCCCTCGAGGGCTCCGGGCTTCCTGCGCGTCGATTCCGTTCGCGTGACAATGCCTTTTCCAGCGATGACGGGCAGGCGAAACTCTATCCGCTTGACACCATACCAACCAGTCGGTACAAAAAACCAACCAGTGGGTATGGTGAGTGGGTGATCGACATGCAGCCTGATTCAAAGTCCAGACTTCTCGACGCGGCGCTGAAGGTCGTGCGCACCAAGGGCTATACGGCAACACGGATCGAGGATCTCTGCGCCGAGGCCGGCGTCACCAAGGGAAGCTTTTTCCATCACTTCAAGAGCAAGGACGACCTGATGCTTGCGGCTGTCGCCCACTGGGATGCGGTGACCGGCGGCCTGTTCGCACGGGCGCCCTACCATGATCTCGCGGACCCGCTGGACCGGCTGCTCGCTTACCTAGAGTTCCGCAAAGAGTTGCTTGCCGGAGACCTTCCTGATTTCACCTGTTTCGCCGGCATGATCACCCAGGAAGCCTATGAGACCCGTCCCGAGATCGTGGCCGCATGCGCCCGCAATATCGCCGGCCATGCGAGGACACTCGAGACCGACATCCGCGAAGCCATGCGGAAATATGGTGTGAACGCCGATTGGAGTGCCGAAAGCCTCGCACTGCACACCCAAGCCGTTCTCCAGGGCGCCTTTGTCCTCGCCAAGGCCAAGGGCGGTGCGTCCATTGCCGCCGACAGCATCGACCATCTCCATCGCTATCTGACGCTGCTGTTCCGCTCGGAAAGCGGCAAAAGCTTCAACCCCGCACCGAAGGTGAACTGACATGCCCAACACCGTCCGCCTGCATCGCGTCGTCAATGCCAAGCCGGAGAAAGTCTACCGGGCATTCGTGGAGCCGGACGCCATTGCCAGCTGGCTGCCGCCCCACGGCTTCACTTGCACGGTACATGAACTGAATGCCGAGGTCGGCGGCACGCACAGGATGTCGTTCCGCAATTTCACCACAGGCCACAGCCACGCCTTCGGGGGCGAATATCTCGAACTCGTCCCCAACGAGCGGCTCGTCTACACGGACAGGTTCGATGATCCCCACCTTCCGGGTGAGATGAAAGTGACCGTAACCTTGAAGGCCGTGTCGGTCGGCACGGACATGACGATCGAGCAGGCGGGCGTGCCGGACGCGATCCCGCTGGAGGCCTGCTATCTCGGCTGGCAGGAAAGCCTGCGGAAATTCGCAAAACTGGTCGAACCCGAAATCAACATGTAGTGCGGCACCGATCGCCGCACGCAAGTGCGGAAGCAACCAAGCCAGTAGGAGCACCGGATATGCCCGATCTCGTAACCTGCCTGTGGTTCGACCATGGCCAAGCCGCCGAAGCGGCCAAGTTCTACGCCGCCACTTTTCCCGACAGCCATGTGGACCGTGTGAACATGGCGCCCGGCAATTTCCCCGGTGGGCGCGAAGGTGCCGAATTGACCGTCGAGTTCACGGTGCTCGGCCGGCGGTTTGTGGGTCTGAACGGTGGACCGAATTTCACGGCGAACGAAGCTGTCAGTTTCATGGTGGTTACCGAAAGCCAGGAAGAAACCGACCGCTACTGGAATGCGATCGTCACCAACGGCGGCGTCGAGAGCGCTTGCGGTTGGTGCAAGGACCGGTGGGGGTTCTCCTGGCAGATCACGCCGAGGCGGCTGCTCGAGTTGACGACGGGTTCCGACGGCGTCGCGGCGAAACGCGCTTTCGACGCAATGATGACGATGCGCAAAATTGACATCGCTGTGCTTGAGGCGGCCGTCCACGCAGGATCGGCGGCTTGAAACGTCCAGCCGGGAATGGAACCTTGGAATGACCATCACGATCACCGCGTTCGAACGGTCACCCGACGGCGGCAGGGGCTTGGCGCGCGACACGCGCGTCCGCTGGGCACTTGAAGAGGTAAGCCGACCCTATGAGGTTCGCCTTGTTTCCTTTGCTGCGATGAAGGAACCCGCGCATCTGGCGCTTCATCCTTTCGGGCAGATTCCAACCTTCGAGGATGATGATGTCGCCCTGTTCGAGACGGGTGCGATCGTCTTCCATATCGCTGAACGCCATGCGGGCCTGTTGCCCGGTGACGCGCGGACGCGGGCGCGTGTACTCATGTGGATGTTTGCCGCGCTCAACACGGTCGAGCCGCCGATCCTCGATCTCGTAACCACCAAGGTTCTGGAAAGCGACAAGTCCTGGAGCAAGGAGAGGCTCCCGCTGGTCGAGGGGCGGATTCGCGTTCGGCTGCAGCAACTGTCGGATCGCCTCGGCGATGCCGAGTGGCTCGAGGGCGCATTCAGCGCGGGTGATCTGTTGATGGTGTCGGTGCTGCTGAGGCTGAAAGCATCGGGTCTGCTCGGCGAGCATCCGAACCTTTCGGCCTATGTTGCCCGCGGCGAAGGCCGCCCCGCCTACAAGCGTGCATTCGACGCCCAATTGGCAGTGTTCACCGCAAGCCAGTGACGGGCCGGATGTTTGACGATCGGGTGCATGCGGCACCCCGCCGGCCTCTCGCCGTTCGACGGCGGCGAGACGGTCGATCGCACGAACCCTCTTCCGTTGGATCCGGGTCTGTGCGCTGGAATTGGACAAGCGCCTGCGGCCACACCTTCACTTGATCACCCCACCCAAAGGGTCGCGATTGTTGCAGTCAGACCGGTGCATCAGCCAGGGTCACGGCGCGATTTGGCCGAAGGCGAAACTTGCGCTGGCGGTTTCGCCGCGAACTGGATTGGTCAAGGGCGTCAGCGATGGCGGCAGAGATTTGATCAGCCGCGGTTAGGACGGGATCATGTGCCAGGTGGGCGTAACGCTGGGTCGTCGTTGGCTGGGTATGTCCAAGAATCTTCCCAATGACCAGCAGACTGCTTCCGTTGGCGGCTCCGACGCTGGCGAAGCTATGTCGAAGATCATGCAAACGAACATCGGGTAAACCGGCTGCGGTGCGGATCTTTTCCCAGGTCCGGTCGATGTTGACCAACTGTCCATCTTGCCCTTTGCCGGGGATGACATATTGATTGCCGGGCCGGCGTTGGAGCTTGCTCAGGATATCGAGTGCGGCCCGTCCCAGCGGTACAACCTTTGCGCCGGTCTTGCTGTCGGGCAGACGCAAGTAGGAGTAGGCGACATCCACGTGGTCCCAGGTCAGGCTCAGATTTCGGATTTTCGGCATCCTGTCAGCAGCAGGAGGCGAATGGCGGCGATGAGATATGGGTTGGCCCCCTCCTGTTCGAACGCGATCAGTGTCTTGCCAAGTCTGCCCATTTCCTCGGCGGTCAGGAAACGTTCCAGCTTTCTGACATTGAATGTTTTGATTCCGGCCGCGGGATTGTCGGATCGGAGCGCCCGAGCCATGGCGAAGGCGAACATCGCTCTCAGCAGGATCACGGTTTGCGACGCAGCGCCCTTTCCGCCGGTTGCGCGGCTGCCGCCCTTGCTGGAGCGGTGTGGGCTGGCGGTCTTTCCAGCCGCCACGTCGCGCAACAGGCGCTCGATATCACCCCGGGTGATGTCCCCGGCTTTCCTTTTCCCAGCAGGGGTTTGATGTGCCACGTGATCCGTCCCTGGTCGGCCCGGATGGCCGAAGGCTTCTTTGTCGTGCATCCTTCCGCTATGTACAGATCGCACAACTCTGACACTGTCAATTCCCGCCGCCTGTCCGCCTTCCGGGCGGCAGGATCGTCGCCGAGATCCACCGTGGCCAGCACGCGACGGGCTTCCTGGCGGGCCTGCTCAGGGGTCCAGGGTGATCCATGCCGCCCGATTGTGATGCGGCGGGTTGGCATGCCGCGTCCGCCGGCGCGGTATTGCACGAGATAGGTCTTCGTCCCCGATGGCGTGACTTTCAATCCGAAGCCGCTCAGTTCGCTGTCCCACAGATAAAAATCCCGCGCTTCAGGCGTCGCATCGTCGACAGCCCGCTTGGTGATCCGTGTCGATGGCATGGTCGCTTCCTTCCGGAATATCATCCTATATAAACAGGCCTCCAGTAAGCACCCAGTATGCACGGCAGAGTGAAGGACAGGATATTCTGGCGATGATCAGCGCAAGCTGACAAATAAAAATACGTGGTATTGCAATGTGTTGTCGTGCCGTCTCGTATGGTGTCGCAGCAAAGCGCAGGCTGTTCTTGCGGACTCTGACTCCGTCAGCCTAGGTTCGAATCCTAGTCCCCCAACCACCTTCTCCAAACGGCCAGTACTTTCAGGAACTTACGAGCTGCGCACTCCCCGCAACGCCGGGCGTGTGCGAAGCTGGCCCACCTCTCCCTCCGTTCCGGTGTCTGGTACTGGCGACGGCGCTGACCGCGCGCTCTTTCCTGCGGCGATCACCGGACGACATACGAGTTTCGCTCAAAATAAACGGGCGACCGACGCATGTGGAGTGCCGCCCGAAACCGAGGTGGTAAATCACCGACAGTTGGGCACTCCACATGGCCACCATGATGATTGTCCTTCGTCAGGGAAACAGAGATCTGTACCGGCATGCCAGCCAAGCCGGGGCGCAGCCGATAGAACGTAGTTTCCTAATGTCTAATGGATTCGCTTGCGATCCGAACAGGCAGGGGCCAGAGTGGCTCCATCGGTGATGCGGCACTGACGATAAGATTGACGCGGCATCCCGCCACCACTCGCGGAAGGGTGAGCAGGGTAGGGGTGCGGCCACGTTCATATCGCGGTTGGCCTCAAGGGAGCACATCGGGGAGACGCTGTTGGATCGCACGGCGAGCATGGTTCGGAGACTGGTGGCGGGCCTGCTCATGCTGGCCGCGCTGGTTGCCGCCGCCGGTTCGGGCACCGTCAAGGCGTTTCCCGGTGCGGCCTTCGCCCAGAGGTCGGAGGTGGTCACCGCGATGGCGGGCCAGCGGCAAGCCATCGTGCAGGAGTTCGTGTCCACCGCCCGCGACGACGAGCGGCCCTGCGGCCGCAACGGGAACGCGCCCGGTCCGGCGCGGTGTTCCACGGTTCAATGCATCACGGTCTGCGGCGGTCTGCCCACGGCCGCATTCGCTATTCCTCCGCCCTCCGCGGACGCCGACGCGCATGGCTTCGTGACCGACGACCCGTCGCGCGGCATCTCCACCATCCCCGACCTGCCTCCCCCGCGTCCGTCCGCCTGAGCGGTCACGGAGCCGTCTACGCGAACGGGCATTGCCTGTCTCGCCATCGCCTTTCGTGACCGGATCGCCGGACACCGCCGCCCGCAGGGCGAGGTGCCCGTTGGCTCGACCCTGCTCACGGACCATGACATGCTCTCCTTTCTGATGCGGCGCCACGTGCTGGCGCCGATCGCGGCGACCCTCGTCGCCATGCTGGCGCCGGCCTCCGCCGACGCGGCCGCCGGACCGGTCTCGGCAAGCCAGGCATCGCACACGCAGATCCTGTCCCCGGTGAATGCGACGGGAGACCTGGAGACGGTTCCCGCCGGATTGCGCATCGTCCTGGAGGATGGGTGGAAGACCTACTGGCGCAGCCCGGAGGACGCAGGCATTCCGCCCCAGATGGACTGGACCGGTTCGACGAATGTCGCGTCGATCGAGGTGCACTGGCCCGCGCCGCACCGGTTCTCCACCCTCGGCATCGAGACCCTCGGCTACAAGGGCGAGGTCGTCCTCCCCCTCGAGGTGAAGCCTGAACGGCCGGGTGACCCCATCTCGCTGCGCGGCACGGTCGACCTGCTGGTGTGCAGCGACATCTGCGTCCCGGCCGCGCACCAGGTCCGACTGGACCTCCCCGCCGGTGCGGCGGCGGCCGATGCGGATGCCGGAAACCTGATCGCCCGGTTCATCGCCCAAGTCCCCGGCGACGGAAGCGCTTCGGGACTGGCCGTCGAGCGGGTCTGGGCCGACACCGCGCAGAAGACGCTCGCCGTCCGTGTGATATCGCTCACGGTGCCATTGACGGAACCGGATGTCTTCATCGAGGGCGGCGACTGGGCGTTCGGCAAGCCCGATGTGGCGTTCGAGGGTGGTGGGAAAGCGGCAATTCTGACCGTGCGGATCGCGGCGGGTCCCGACTCCGTCACCCTGCCGGGCAAGCCGCTTACCGTGACGGTCGTCGACGGCGGGCGGGCTGTCGAGGCTCCCGTCACCGTGTCGGCCGAGGCGCCCGCGGTCGCCGGCCGCATGGCCGATCTCCTGCCCTTCCTGGCGGTGGCCCTCCTGGGCGGCCTCGTGCTCAACCTGATGCCCTGCGTACTGCCGGTGCTCTCCCTCAAGCTGATGTCGGTCATCCGGCAACAGGGGCAGGAACTCCGCCGGGTACGGCTGGGCTTCCTGGCGACGGCGGCGGGCGCCATCGCCGCCATGCTCGTCCTGGCGGGTGCCCTGGCCGCCGTCAAGGCAGCGGGCGGGGTGGTCGGCTGGGGCATGCAGTTCCAGCAGCCCGTCTTCATCGCCGCAATGGTCGTCATCCTGCTCGCCTTCACCGCCAGCATGGTGGGTGCCTTCGAGATCCGGCTTCCGTCGTCGGTCATGACCGTGCTGGGAGGTGTCGGCGGCAACGGCTTGGCCGGGCACTTTGCCATGGGGGCCTTCGCAACCCTGTTGGCGACGCCATGCTCGGCGCCCTTCCTCGGGACTGCGGTCGGCTTCGCGCTGGCCCGCGGTCCGCTCGAGATCCTGGCTGTGTTCGGCGCGCTCGGCGTCGGGCTCGCCAGCCCCTATTTGCTCACGGCGGCCTTTCCCGGCGCGGTCCGGCTGCTGCCGCGGCCGGGGCGGTGGATGGGAGCCCTCCGCCACCTGCTCGCCCTGGCTTTGGCCGGGACGGCGGTCTGGCTTCTCACGGTCCTCGCCGCCCAGACCTCGGTCGTCGTGACCGGGAGCATCGCGGCGGCCGCCACCGTCGCCATCGCCGCCATGACGCTGGCCATGCGCGGCGGTCGGAACCTGCGCCTTGCGGCCGTGCCGGTGGCGGTGGCGGCGCTCGCCGGGACGCTGGCCATCCCGGCCTTCCTCGGGCACCGCGCGATGGCGGCACCGGACGCCGCGGCGGCGTCGGCCCAATGGCGGCGGTTCGACCAGGCGGACATCGGCAAGCTGGTCGCCCAGGGCCAGACCGTCTTCGTCGACGTGACCGCGGAGTGGTGCGTCACCTGCATCGTCAACAAGAAGATGGTGGTCGATCGCGAGCCGGTGGCGGGCGCCCTGTCGGCCGATGGCATCGTGGCGATGAAGGCAGACATGACCAGCCCGGACGCGGCCATCATGACCTACCTCGCGCAGCACGGCCGCTACGGTATCCCCTTCAACGTGGTCTACGGCCCCGGCGCGCCGCATGGCGTCGTCCTTCCCGAGGTGCTGACCGAGGACGCCGTCCTCGACGCCCTCCGCAGGGCCCGGTCGGCCGGGTAAACGGGCGCACGGGAAACGGGCGCACGGGAAAAGGGCGGGGTCAAGCGACCTCTCTTCCGTGCGTCATCCGACGGCCTTTGCCTGAATGCTCAAGATCGTCCTCACATCCCGAACACGGAGACTCATCCCATCATGACTTCACACCGGACCAAAATCTTCGCGGCCCTGCTGGTTTCAACCGTCGCCGTCGGCGCCGGTACCGTCGCAGTCTCTTCCCTCGTGGCGCCGACCTCCGCCGAAGCAACGGCGGCCCCGCCCATGGTCGCCGAGCTTGGACCCGAAGCGCTGGAACGCGGGCCGAGCGCCGTGGTGGCCGGCAACCCCCAGGGCGACGTCACCCTGATAGAGTATTTCGACTACCAATGCCCGGTCTGTCGCCGGGTCCATCCGGCCGTCAAGCAACTGGCCGCCGAGGACAAGGGCGTCCGGATCATCCACAAGCACTGGCCGGTGTTCGGGGCCTCCTCGATCTACGCCGCCAAGCTCGCGCTCGCCGGGCGTTGGCAGGACCGCTACGAGCAGGTCCACGATGCCTTCATGACCATCCCCGGCCGCCTGGACGATGACAAGATCCGGAAGGCCGCCGGGGAAGCCGGTCTGGACCTGACACGGGCCGAGCGCGACCTGAAGGAGCGTGATGCGCAGATCGATGCGGCCTTCAAGGAGGTGTCGGCGCAGGCCGCCATGCTGCAACTCCGGGGCACGCCGGGCTTCATCATCGGCAACTATATTGTCCCCGGTGGGCTGGACCTGAAGGCGATGAAGGAGATCGTCGCCGAGGTTCGCGCGAAGCGGAAGAATGGGGGCCAGGGATGAACGCCGACGTGACCGCCCCGTCGGCCGATGTTGGTGGTCTCGCGCCGGTGCGGCCGTGGCATGGCGTAGCCGCGGCTATCGGCACCTTCCTGGTGCTCGGCACGGTCACGGCGGTCTGGCCGAACCCGGTGTTCGTGCGGATGACGCCGACCCAGGGCTTCGAGGTCTCGCTGCTGGCCATCCAGTCCGTGCTGGTCGGCGTGTACGTCGCCATCCGGCGGCCCCGATGCCCTGTTCGCGGCGCCGGCTTCGGTAGCCTGCTCGGGTTTCTCGGCATTGCCTGTCCGACCTGCAACAAGATCCTGCTCTTCGCCTTCGGGCCGGGCCTGCTGCTCACCTATTTCGAGCCCTACCGGTTGCCGCTGGCCGCGGCCGGCGCGGCTGTGATGGCGGTGGCGGTCTCGTGGGAATGGAGGCAGCGCACCCGGACCGTGACCTGCCCCGTCGGGAGCGGCTTCGGACAGCCGGACGGCATCGGTACGGGCCGGCAGTGAGGATCTGGCGCCATGCCGTCCTCCATTTCCAACGCGGGACGGCATGGCGCCAAAGCGGTCGGAGCCCGATCGGGAACACTTCAGCCATATCTAATGTTGGGATGGGACACCGCTCAGCATTTCCGACAGAGGAGGGAGCCTTGCTGCCCGCTACCGCATCCCGCGTGGAAAACGCCACGTCCGAAGACCTCAACCGCCGTTTCGCCGCCGAGATCGAAGAGAGCCTGCGCCACCACGCCGAACACCCGGAGCACATCGCCCACCGCCTCGACGAACTCGACCACGAATGGGACATCGAGCGGACGCTGGAGGCGAACGCGGCGACGCTTGCGCTGACGGGTACGCTGCTGGGCGCCTTCGTCGACCGGCGCTTCCTGATCCTGCCCGCCGTCGTGACGGGATTTCTTCTCCAGCACGCGCTCCAGGGCTGGTGCCCGCCGGTTCCGGTGTTCCGGCGCCTGGGCATCCGCACCACGGCGGAGATCGACCGCGAGCGCGCCGCGCTGAAGGCCCTGCGGGGTGATTTCGGACGGATCGAAGCGATTTCCACGGAGGCGAACCCGCGCCAGCGGGCTCAGGCCGCGTTGGAGGCTGCCGAAAGGTAACCGGCGACTCCAGAGCAAGATCGTTCCGCCAGGGCGAGAGGCGGGAGAGATGTCGCCTGAGCCACCTTGATCATCCTGATGGAAGGATTGGACCACAGCCATGCAAATCCAGCGAACTGCTTTGCCCCTCGCGCTCGTCGGCACGCTTGCCGCCTGCACCGGAATGGGCACCGTGGCGCCGTCCGTCAGCCCACAGGGCAGCGCCGAGAGCGCGAAGACCAACGTGCTCGAGGCTGGAGCGGCGGCGCTCCAGAGCAATGCGCCGGTCGGTGGCATGGACATCTACCTCGTCGGCTTCCATCCCATGAAGAACGACCCCAACCACCAGATGGAGGCGCACCATTTCTGCCGTCAGATGAACGAGGACTTCGCCCAGTGCGCGCTGTTCGACGGCAACACCGCCGGCGCCAATCTGACGGGCGTCGAGTACATCATCTCCGAGCGCCTGTTCGAGCAGCTGCCGCGGCGGGAGCGCCAGTATTGGCATCCCCACAACGGTGAGATCCTGTCCGGACAGCTGGTGGCGCCAAACCTGCCCAACATCGCCGAGCACGAGCTGATGAAGAGCAAGATGAACAGCTACGGCAAGACCTGGCACACCTGGCAGTCGGAGAATGGCACGCAACCAGGCGATCGGCTGCCCTATGGTCCTCCCATGTTGGCATGGTCGTTCAACCGTGACGGCGAGGTCCAGCCGGGACTGGTCGAGACCCGTGACCGTGAGATGAACATATCGACCGCGGAACGCCGCCGTGCCCGTCAGGATCTCGTGCCCACCGCCCGGCCGCAGGAGGGTGTGGATGCCCTCAAGGGCAAGTTCCCGCAGCCGACTCAGGACATTCCCGGCGTTGTGGACAAGCGCATTCGGCGCTGAATCCTCGGCTGTCCGGTGTCGTAGTCGTGATCTTTCGGCGCGGACGGCACCGGAACAGTCATGTCCGGGGGGATGCGGATTTGTCGAAATTGATCCGATCCCGGATCCGCCTCAGCGATCCATCCTTCCGGCGGACCCAGACATCGACGTCATATCCCAGTTCCCGAACCCGCACCGCATCATGCAGCGCGGACACCAGGGCCTCCCGTCGCGACGGGTATTTTCCGCAATCGTCGCCCGGCGCGAAGCCGACGGTCCAATGATTCTCGTTCTGGCAAACGACGTAGCTGAGGTGCGGTATCGGTGCCATGGCCGACCTCCCAAGGCTCGGGGCTCATCCGTCCGGAGAGTATCCCAAAGGAATCCGGCCACCGCCTTTATCGAGGTTAAGGCCGATGCACATCCGGGGCGGATATTGGGGGTAGGGTCCCCGGATTTCAGCGGGGCCCGTCAGCGCCGGACGAGCACGACGATCGATCGCGCCTCCACCCTGTGGTGCGGTCCGGGGACCGGTGGCGCATCATCCAGGGACACGATGTCGCCGGGGCTTTCGAGCGCCGTGTCGATCACCCGGCGCCAGCCCTGTGGCGCGGTATCCTGAATCAGGAACTCCTGCTCCGCCGCCGAGGCATTGATCATGGCATAGAGATCGACATCGCCTTGCGTGCCGCCGCGCAGCAGAAAGGCGAGCGTGCCGCTGTCGGCCGAAGGGTCGAGGCTGCCGGTCGTTCCGAACCACGTCACATCCTCGCGCCAGCTGCGGCTGCGGCACAGCGTGGGATGGGCTTTGCGGAACGCGATCATTGCCCGGCAGAAGCGGTGAAAGTCGGCGTTGGTCCGCAGCAGATCCCAGTCGAGCCACGTCGTCTCGTTGTCCTGGTTGTAGGGGTTGTTGTTGCCACGCTGCGTGTTCAGAAACTCGTCGCCCGCCACGACCATCGGCGTGCCGTTCGCCAGCATCAGCAGGCAGAACAGGTTCTTTGCCTGCCTACGCCGAAGCCTGGCCGCGGCCTCGGGCAGATTCACGTCTCCTTCCCAGCCGCAGTTCCAGGATCGGTTGTCGTCACGGCCGTCCCGGTTTCCTTCGCCGTTCGCCTCGTTGTGCTTCCGGTCGTAGCTGACCAGATCGTACAGGCAGAAGCCGTCGTGGCAGGTCACGAAATTGATGCTCTGATAGGCGTGATAGGCGTCCTCGGGCGTGTCGGGGAAGATGTCGTCGCTGCCGCCGAGCCGGCGGATCAGGCCGGCGGTGACCCCTCGATCCCCACGAATGAAGGATCGGACCTCGTTGCGGAACGTATCGTTCCATTGCAGCCATGTGGTTCCGGGAAAGGAGCGGCCGAGCTGGTAGCTGACCACGTCCCAGGCCTCGGCGATCATCCGCAGGCGCGCCAGATCGGGATGCGTCTGGATCGCACTGATCACCGGCGGCTCTTCGAGATCGATGGAGCCGTCATCCCGGCGCGTGAACAGCGAGGCGAGATCGAAGCGGAAGCCGTCGATGCGGAACTGCCGCGCCCAATGGTGCAGGCTGTCCATGACCATGCCGGAGACATAGCGGTTGGCCGTATGCAGCACGTTCCCGGTGCCGCTGTCGTTGCGATAGCGGCGGCGGTCTTCGGCCAGAAGGTAGTAGGTGGTGTTGTCGATGCCGCGGAAGCTGTAGGTGGGGCCGCTTTCGTCGCTTTCGACCGTGTGGTTGTAGACGACGTCGAGGATCACTTCGATGTCAGCGGCGTGCAGCGCCTTGACCAGCGTCCGGAATTCGTCGAGCTGGCCGGCCGGCTCGGGGTCGGCTGCGTAGGTGTGATGCAGGGCGAAGAAGTTGAGCGGCATGTACCCCCAGTAATTTCCCTCCTGGGGATCGAACTGGAACACGGGCATCAGTTCGACCGCCGTGACGCCGAGGTCCCGCAGGTACGGAATCTTGTCGATCAGGCCCGCGAAGGTGCCCCGCCGGTCGGCCGGAACGCCGGAATTCGCCCGTTGGGTGAAGCCTCGGACATGCAATTCATAGATGATGGTGTCGTGGGTATGGCGCGGGGCATGGTCGCCGGCCCAGTCGAAGCCGGACTCCTTGGCATGCAGGACGCCGAGGGGGGCGCGACCGGGATTGGGTCCCGGATGGCGGGCGGCCTCGCGGCTGAAGCCGGACGGAAAGAAGACCGCCGTCGCATAGGGGTCGAGCAGATTCTTCTCGGGATCGAACCGCTGCCCCTCGGCCGGCGCGCGCGGTCCGTCGACGCGATACGCATAGTAGGTCGCGCGGTCGACCGTGGTCGCGGGCAACCGGCAGTGCCAGATACGGCCACTCTTGTTGCTAAGGGGATCGAAGGGCTGGATCGCGATGGGGTCAATCGGATTCTGTGCGGAGAAAAGCAACAGAGTGACGGATGTCGCGTGCTTGGAATAGAGAGCGAAGTTGTAGGCGTCTTCGTCGGGGATGAAGGAAACTCCAAGCGGCGAGGGTGAGCCTTCGTGTCTTGTCCAATCATCCATCGGAACATCGCCCTTCGCGTCATGCGATCCCGGCTTTTGCCGCAATCGCCGGATCGGCCATGAGGTAGGCGACCGCTCCATCGAGGGTGATCAGGCGGGGGTAATCGACCTCGGGGATCGCGACGCCCAGCCGGTTGTGCAGCGCCGTCACGAAGTTCAGGTGATCCATGGAGTCGATGTCCAGCGCCTCCCGGAGGTCGGCCGCCGGGTCGAGGAGGGCAAGGTCGGCTTCGGGGGCGATGTTGCTCAGCTCCTCCAGCACCACACGTCTTACATCGTCGGGCGTCATAGCGATCCGGGCTCCTGCAGCAGACGATCGATTTCGGCAAGGAGAAGGGCGCCACGGTGGCCGTCGCTGACCCGGTGGTCGGCCGCGAGGGTCGCCGTCATCACGGGGCATGGAACGACCTGCCCATCCACCACCCAAGGCCGCTCGACCGGCTTGCCGAAGCCGACGATGGCGACCTGCGGCGGGTAGATGACACCGAATACCCCTTCTATCCCGCGGTCGCCGAGACTGGTGACGGTGATGGTGGGATCCTGCAGCTCGGAACTGCGCAGCCGCCCGGAGCGTGCCCGGGCGACCACGTCACGTAGGCGGGCCATCACCTCGTCCACGGCCAGCTTGTCGGTGTCGTGGATCGCGGGTGCGACGAGGCCGCCGCCGCGGATCGCCACCGCGGTGCCGATATGAATGCCCTCGGCCGGTCGGAACGTCCCGTCGATACAGAAACCGTTGAACTCGGGCAGGCGGCGCAAGGCCAGCGCGACGGCCTTCAATTGCAGTGCCGCCAGGAGCAGCCGCTGTTCGGGCGGGCGTCCCGTGTTCCGATCACTGAGCCAAGCGTGCGCCTTGGCCAGGGCCACCGTGGTGCTCAGGTAGTAGTGAGGGATTTCCTGATTGGAGCGGGCCATGGCCGCAGCGATCGCCCGCCGCATCTGCGCCAGATCCGATCCGCGCGCCTGCGGGGCGGCGGATGGCGTAGCGGCGGCCCGCTCGACGTCGGCGAGAAGCACGGCACCTCCTGGCCCGCTGCCGGCAATGGCGGTCAGGGCGATGCCACGATCGGTCGCCAGCCGCCGTGCCGCCGGCGACGCCGGCGGATGGGCGGTCGCCACCATGACCGGAGGGGGCGTGACCGGAGGGGACGGGAGCGGCGCCGGTGCCCGCAGCGGCGGGGGAGGGGGCGCCGATGGCTGCGGCTCGGGGCTGGGCAACACGATGCTCTCACCGGCTCCGGCGAGCAGGGCGAGCGGTGTGCCGACCGGAACCGTGGTTCCGGGAGTGACGAGCAGCCGTTCGATCACCCCCGCCTCGAAGGTCTCGACCTCGATGGCGCCCTTCTGCGTTTCCACAACGGCGACGATGTCGCCGCGGGCGACGGCATCGCCCGGCTGTTTGAGCCATTCGACCAGGACGCCCGCCTCCATGTCGGCGCCCAGAGACGGCATGCGGAAAATGCCCATCACGCCCCCATCAGCGCCTTGACCGCCGCCACGATGGCGGCCGGTTGCGGAAGCGCCGCCTGCTCCAGATGCCGGGGGTAGGGGATCGGCACCTCGGCCGTGCAGACCCGCGCCACCGGAGCGTCGAGCGACCAGAAGGCCCCCTCCATGATGCGGGCGCTGACCTCCGCGGCGAAGCTGCCGGTCCGCCAGCCTTCGTCGACGATCACCGCCCGGCGGGTGCGGGCGACCGAGGCCAGCACGGTTTCGGCATCGAGCGGCCGCAGGCTGCGCAGGTCCACGACCTCCGCCGACACATTGTCCGCCGCCAGGGCTTGCGCGGCGGCGAGCGTCTTGAACAGGCTGCCGCCGTAGGTGATGAGCGTCACGTCCGTGCCGGGGCGGCGGACCACCGCACGGTCGATGTCGACCGGACCAGCCGCGGCATCCAGCGTTCCCTCCATATTGTAGAGCATCACATGCTCGAACATCACCACCGGGTCAGGGGCCTGCAGTGCGGTCCACAGCATGCCGCGCGCGTCCTCCAGGGTGGCCGGCGCCACCACCCGCAGGCCCGGCACATGGGCGTACCAGCCCTCCAGACTGTGCGAGTGCTGGGCGGCGAGCTGGCGCCCCGCCCCGGTCGGAATGCGGAAGACCACTGGCACGCTCACCTGTCCGCCGGACATGTGGCGGAGCGTCGCTGCGTTGTTGACGATCTGGTCGAGCGCCAGGAGGCTGAAGTTGACGGTCATGATCTCGACGATCGGACGCATGCCGTTCAGCGCGGCGCCGATGCCGGCGCCGACGAAGGTGGATTCCGACAGCGGCGTATCGCGGATGCGGTCCGGCCCGAACTCGTCGTACAGGCCCTTGCTCACGGCGTAGCATCCGCCGTAGCACCCGACATCCTCGCCCATCAGAAAGACCCGCTCGTCGCGCAGCAGCGCATCACGAAGCGCCTCGCGCAAGGCGTCGCGGTAAGTGATCGTTCGGCTGGCCGCCGCCACGGTGATGTCCGCATCGGTCATGGATGCACCTCGCGGGTATAGACGTCCTTCGCCAGATCCTCGACCGGCTCCCATTGCCCGGCCTCGGCGAATGCGACCGCCGCCTCGATCTCCGCCTCGGTTTCCCGTTCGATGGCGGGGAGATCGGCGTCGTGCAGCATGCCGGTTTCCCGCATCCAGGCGGACAGCCGGGCGACGGGGTCATGGCGCTTCCAATCCTCGATCTCCGCCTTGTCGCGGTAGAGCTGGGGGTCGAACATGGAATGGGCGCGGAAGCGGTAGGTCCGGCATTCGAGGAATTGCGGCCCGGCGCCATCGCGTATCGCATCGGTCATGCGCCGTGCCGCCGCCTCGACGGCGACGACGTCCATGCCGTCCACCGCCTCCGACGCGACCTGATAGACGGCGGCCTTGAGGTGCAGGTCGGTCTGCGACTGTGCCCGGTCAAGGCGCGTGCCCATGGCGTAGAGGTTGTTTTCGCAGACGAACAGGACCGGCAGTTTCCACAGCGCGGCGAGGTTCAGGCTCTCATGGAACTCGCCCTCGGCAACGGCGCCGTCGCCGAAGAAGCATGCGGTCACCCGCGGCCGGCCACGCATGCGGTCGGCCAGCGCCATGCCCACCGCCAGGGGCAGCCCACCGGCGACGATGGCATTGCCGCCGAAAAAGCGGGTGCCGACATCGAACAGGTGCATCGATCCGCCGCGCCCGCGACTGCAGCCTTCGGCCTTCCCGTACATCTCGGCCATGACGGCGGTCATCGGGACGCCGCGCAGGATGGCGTGTCCATGCTCGCGGTAGGTGGCGACGACGGCGTCTTCGGGTTGCAGGCACCCCATCACCCCGGCGGCCACCGCCTCCTCGCCGATATAGAGGTGAAGAAAGCCGCGGATCTTTTCCTGCTGGTACAGCTCGCCGCACCGCTCCTCGAAGCGGCGAATGCGCACCATCTGCCGCAGCAGACCCAGCAGATGGTCGCGGGTCAGACGCGGCTTCGCATGCGGGGCCAGAGACTGGTCGGTCATCGCTCGTCCCTTTCCAGCGTCGACAGATCGCCTTCAGGCAGGCCCAACTCGCGCGCCTTCAAAAGACGGCGCATGATCTTGCCGCTGCGCGTGCGCGGCAGGGAGGCCCGGAAATCGATGGACTTCGGGGCGACCGCCGGACCCAGCCGGGTGCGGCCATGCCCGAGCAACTCCTTGCGCAGCGCGTCCGACGGTGTCCAGCCCGGCTTCAGCGCAACGAAGGCCTTCACCGCCTCGCCGGCGATGGGATCGGGAACCCCGATCACCCCGGCTTCGGCCACGGCGGGATGCTCCATGAGGGCGCTCTCGACCTCGAAGGGGCCGATCAGGTGGCCGGCGGACTTGATCACATCGTCCGCGCGGCCGACGAACCAGAAATAGCCGTCGGCATCGCGCATGGCGAGGTCGCCGCTCAGGTACCAGCCGTCGGCGAAGCAGCGCCGATAGCGTTCCTCCTCGCCCAGATAACCGCGGAACATGGAGGGCCAGCCGGGCCGCAGGGCCAATTCACCGACGGTCATCGGCTCTTCCACCAGATGGACACGGCCGTCGGATGTGCGTTCGACGATTGCCGCCTCCACACCGGGGATCGGGCGGCCCATGGACCCCGGCTTCACGTCGGCGGAGGCGTAGTTGGCGATCATGATGCCGCCGGTTTCGGTCTGCCACCAGTTGTCGTGGAAGGGGCGGCCGAACGTCTCCTGGGCCCAGACAACGGCCTCGGGGTTGAGGGGCTCCCCCACGCTCGCCATGAAGCGCACCGACGACAGGTCGTAGCGCCGCGCCACCTCGGCGCCCACCTTCAGCAGCATG
>PJUA01000535.1_pt1 | contig 18043 bp, 14 predicted proteins | sample 1512151 | NCBI WGS metagenome assembly PJUA01 (sample SAMN08177678, study PRJNA422409) | Soil metagenome, whole genome shotgun sequencing project. | isolation source: Soil enriched on filter paper: beechwood xylan treatment | place: USA: Madison | collected 2015-01-15
CGGCTACGACATTAAAGGCAATGTGATGCGTTTGTCGTTGCTCAAATCGGCGATTAGTCCTGATCCGGATGCCGATATAGGCCACCATGAATTCGTATATTCGCTTTATCCGCATGAGGGCGATTGGCATGCAGGAGGCACGGTGCAGGAGGCGTGGCGTCTTAATAACCCGTTGTCGGTTTGTGCGGGCGCTCCCGTGAAGGATGCGTTCTCTCTTCTTCGCCTGTCTGCTGACAATGTGATGGTGGATGCGGTCAAAAAAGCGGAGGACGGAGACGCCTTAATTGTGCGGCTGCATGAATTTGCCGGAGTACGCTCCATGGTTGAGCTGAGCAGCGATTTGAAGCTGGCATCTATACAGGAATGCAATTTGATGGAGCAGCCGATGGGCGAGGCGTTCCCTGCCGATCAATCGTTCGAGCTGAAGCCTTACGAGATTAAAACCTTTATCATTCATATACCAAATTCACAATAAATCGAGGTCATCAAAATGGATACGATACGACTGACAATGGCACAGGCGCTGCTAAGGTTTCTTGATCGCCAGTATATTGAGGTTGATGGAATCGAAACCAAGTTTGTGCGCGGCGTGATGGGCATTTTCGGCCACGGAAACGTGACCGGCATTGGCGAGGCGCTGGAGCGCGAGCCGGGCGAGCTTGTATTTGTACAGGGGAAAAACGAGCAAGGAATGGTGCATGCGGCAACGGCTTTTGCAAAGCAGAAGAACCGCAAGGAAATTTACGCCTGTACGTCCTCTATCGGACCGGGTGCGCTGAATATGATTACGGGTGCGGCAACTGCAACCATTAACCGGATTCCGGTGCTGCTGCTGCCGGGAGACAATTTTGCGACTCGCCAGCCGGACCCCGTATTGCAGCAAATAGAGGTGCCGAGCGATTATACCATTTCGGCTAACGATCCCTTCAAGGCGGTCAGCCGGTATTGGGACCGCATCGTTCGTCCGGAACAGCTAATGCTGGCCCTGCTGCAAGCGATGCGCGTTTTGACCGATCCCGCCGAGACGGGAGCCGTAACCCTGGCTTTGCCTCAGGACGTGCAAACCGAAGCCTACGATTATCCTGCGGAGTTTTTCGCCAAAAGAGTTCATCGGCTGGATCGCCGTCCGCCTTCATCTCAAGCCATCCAGCGGGCAACCCGGCTGATCTCCGGCAAAAAGCGGCCGCTGCTAATCGCGGGCGGAGGCGTGCATTACGCCGATGCGACAAACGAGCTGATTGCATTTGCAGAGGCGTTTGGTATCCCCGTTGCAGAAACGCAGGCGGGCAAAAGCGCAATGCCGTGGAATCATCCCCTCAGCGTTGGCGGCGTTGGCACAACCGGAACACTGGCGGCGAACAAGCTTGCAGCGGAGGCGGACCTTATCATTGGCGTGGGGACGCGCTATTCCGATTTTACGACAGCGTCCAAATCTGCTTTTCGTAATGAAGAAGCGGTTTTCCTTAATCTGAACGTAAGCTCCTTCGACTCGGTCAAAATGCAAGGCGAGTTCGTGACGGCCGATGCCAAGGAAGCGTTGACCGCCTTGCTGGAAAGTCTGACCCAGGTTGGCTACAGCAGCGGTTACGGACAAGGAGAACTAGTGGAACTTAAGGCGGAGTGGGACGCAGAGGTGGACAGGCTCTACAGTCTGCAAAGCCCTGATGGCTTTACGCAAACTCATGCGCTTGGCATTGTGAACCGTGCTGTCGGCGAGCAAGGAATTATTGTAGCGGCGGCGGGAAGCTTGCCGGGCGATCTGCATCGGGTTTGGCGAAGCGTTCAGTCCAAAACCTACCATATGGAATACGGCTTTTCCTGTATGGGCTACGAGGTGAGCGGCGCATTTGGCGTTGCGTTGGCGGAGCCTGATCGCGACGTATACGCCTTGCTGGGGGACGGCAGCTATCTGATGCTTCATTCGGAGCTGGTGACGGCCATTCAGGAAGGTGTCAAAATCACCATTGTTTTGTTCGACAACAACGGCTTCCAATGCATCCACAACCTGCAGCGCGGACATGGCAGCGACAGCTTCGGCAACGAATTCCGCTACCGCTCCGACAAAACAGGTCTGCTGGACGGCGGATATATACCGATAGATTTTGCGGCGCACGCCCGCAGTATGGGCGCAGCGGCGTATACGGCTCGCAATGCGTCGGAGCTGGAGCAGGCGCTGGCGCAAGCCAAAGCCGAGCCAGGACCTGTGCTGGTAGAAATCAAGGTGCTGCCTGGCACAAACACCTCGGGATACGAATCCTGGTGGAATGTCGGAGTGCCGGAAGTGTCCACAGGCGACAAGGTTTTGCAGGCTCATGCCGAAATGAAGAAAAAAAGACAAGAGGCGCGGCCTTATTAAAGCAACTTATAGATGAAGGAAGGTATGTCACATGCTTCCCGTAACTTTTCCGGCTGAAAAATCACTTGATCTAGTGGCCATTGGCCGGTTATGCATCGACCTGAACGCCAATGAAATCAATCGTCCAATGGAAGAAACGATGACGTTTACGAAATATGTTGGCGGTTCGCCCGCCAATATTGCGATCGGCATGTCGCGGCTTGACATGAAGTCGGCTTTTATCGGCAAGGTGGCGGACGATCAGATGGGCCGTTTTATAACGCAATACTTGAAGACCAATGGAATCAGCACCTCTGGCGTTGTAACGGATCAATCCGGCGCGGTGACCGGCCTTGCTTTTACCGAGATCAAAAGCCCCGAGGATTGCAGCATTTTGATGTACCGCGACAATGCGGCCGATCTCAAGCTGGAGCCGGGAGAGGTGAATGAAGCGCTCATCGCGGACAGCAAGGCGCTGCTTGTTTCCGGTACGGCGCTTGCCAAAAGCCCTTCCCGCGAGGCGGTGCTTCTGGCGCTGCGTTATGCTCGCAAGCATGGTACGAAGGTTATTTTCGATATCGACTACCGCCCTTATACATGGACCAATGATCAGGAGACCGCTATTTATTACCATGCCGCAGCGGAAAAAAGCGATATTATTATCGGCACGCGCGAGGAATTCGATATGCTGGAGCAATTCGACGGCAATGACGCAGCAAGCGACGAAGCGACGGCTGCCCAGTGGTTCGGCCACCATGCGGAAATCGTCGTGATCAAGCATGGAAAAGACGGCTCCATCGCTTACGGCAAGGATGGCAGCTCGCACAAGGGCTCTATTTTTCCGGCAAAGGTCATTAAAACCTTCGGGGCGGGGGATTCCTATGCCGCAGGTTTTATATACGGACTGATGAAGGGCTGGGAGATCAGCCGCAGCATGGAGTTTGGAAGCGCCTGCGCCTCCATCGTTATCTCCAGCCACAGCTGCTCAGACGCGATGCCGACACTGGAGCAGGTTGAACAATACATGAGCCAATTCAAATAATCCGGAGTGACGTTTAAAACGAGAGGAGATTTTCCAAATGACCCAGACTAACGCCCCTGCACAACTCAAAAACTTTATCGGCGGCCAATGGCGAGACTCCAACTCGGGAAAAACCGAAGCCGTCTACAATCCGGCAACGGGAGAGGAGATTGCAAGGGTACCTCTGTCCTCGCGAGCCGATCTGGACGAGGCTGTGGCGGTTGCGGAGCAGGCTTTTGCCGCATGGAGCCGTACCGCCGTACCGCGCCGGGCGCGGGTGCTTTTTAAATATCAGCAGTTGCTTGTTGATCATTGGGATGAGCTGGCCCGGCTCATAACGCTGGAAAACGGCAAAAATTACACCGAGGCTTACGGCGAAGTGCTGAGAGGAATCGAATGCGTCGAGTTTGCCGCTGGCGCGCCTTCCCTGATGATGGGCAAGCAGCTGCCGGACATCGCAACCAATGTGGAATCCGGCATGTACCGGTATCCCATTGGCGTTATTGGGGGCATCACCCCGTTTAATTTTCCGATGATGGTGCCGTGCTGGATGTTCCCGCTTGCGATTGCTTGCGGCAATACGTTTGTACTCAAGCCTTCGGAGCGGACGCCGCTGCTGGCGAACCGGCTGGCGGAGCTGTTCAAGGAAGCGGGCTTGCCCGACGGCGTGCTGAACGTTGTTCATGGCGCGCATGATGTGGTAAACGGCCTGCTCCAGCACCCGCAGGTTAAAGGGATATCGTTCGTCGGCTCTCAGCCTGTCGCGGAATATGTGTACAAGACCGGTACCGCCAACGGAAAAAGAGTGCAGGCGCTGGCTGGAGCCAAAAACCACAGCATCGTTATGCCGGATGCCGATCTGGATGGCGCGGTGCAGCAAATTATTGGCGCTGCTTTTGGTTCGGCGGGCGAGCGCTGCATGGCTTGCGCCGTCGTTGTAGCTGTTGGCGATTCCGCCGAGCCGCTGATCGAAAAGCTGCTGGCCGCAGCGAACGGGCTTGTCATCGGTGACGGCAGCCGGGAGGATGTTTTCCTGGGTCCGGTTATTCGCAGCTCGCAAAAGGAACGGGCGCTTCATTATATTGAAGCCGGCATTGAAGAAGGAGCGCGGCTGTTGCGCGACGGACGCCAAGACGAGGCAGCCAAAGGCGACGGCTACTTTGTTGGCCCTACGATCTTCGACCATGTGACCAGCGAGATGAAAATCTGGAAGGATGAAATCTTCGCGCCCGTGTTGTCCGTAGCGCGCGTCGACACGCTGGAGGAAGCAATCGATCTTGCGAATGCCTCCCAATTCGCTAACGGGGCTTGCCTGTTTACCCAGAACGGCAGCCATGTCCGCCAATTCCGTGAAACGATAGAAGCAGGCATGCTAGGGATTAATCTGGGCGTTCCGGCACCAATGGCCTTTTTCCCATTTTCGGGGTGGAAAAATTCCTTCTACGGCGACCTCCATGCCAACGGCACAGACGGGGTAGAGTTTTATACCCGCAAAAAAATGGTGACAGCCCGCTGGTAGGCGCAAAAGTTTGTCTGATAAGCAACGAAATTGCGCTGCCAAGTTGAATAGTCTGATTTGGCAGCGCAGAATGGAGGGGAGCGTCATGGCGCTTGTATCCATGAAGGAGATGCTTCAGGATGCTTTGACCGGTCAATATGCGGTTGGTCAATTCAACATCAATAATCTGGAGTTTGCACAGGCCATTCTGATGGCGGCAGAGGATGAGAAATCCCCGGTTATTCTGGGTGTAAGCGAGTCTTATATTCCGTACATGGGGGGCTTGCCCTGCATTGCCGGAATGGTTAAGTCGTTGATGGAGTATTATGAAATTTCGGTTCCGGTGGCGCTGCATCTGGATCACGGAACGACGTATAAGGTATGTCTTCAGGCGCTGCAAGCGGGTTTTACCTCGGTTATGATTGATGCGTCCCATCATGAATTGGATCAAAATATTGCGATTACCGCAAGCGTCACAGAAGCGGCACATGTATTTGGCGCAACCGTTGAAGCTGAGGTTGGCCGCATAACGGGACGCGAGGATGATTTAGTCGTTGAGGAAGCGGAGGCGATGTATGCCATTCCCGCGGAATGCGTGCGACTCGTTAATGAAACGGGGATCGACTGTTTGGCTCCTGCTCTTGGTTCGGTTCACGGGCCATACCGGGGGCAACCCAAGCTGGGCTTTGAAGCCATGGGAGAAATTCAGCGGCTGACCGGACTTCCCCTTGTCCTGCACGGCGGGAGCGGCTTGCCCGATGAGGAAATTATTCGGGCAATTTCGCTCGGCACCTCCAAAATCAACGTCAATACTGACAATCAGATTGCATGTACATCGTCAATTCGTCACTTTTTGCAAAATAATCCCGAGGCCTATGATCCTCGCCACTATCTGATGCCTGCTCGTGAGGCAATCAAGCTGGCGGTGTCGCTCAAAATGCGCTTGTTTGGCAGCTCGGGCAAAGCGGGAGGAGCAGCTTAAATGTCGCATTTAATCGTAAAGCCGTCAAAGCAGCCCCATCATGATGGCAGCTTGCTGACGGTTACGCCCCAGTCGGCGGGTTGGACTTACGTCGGCTTTGAAACGCTGAAGCTTCAGGCAGGCGCCAAGCTTAGAAGAGACACGCTGGAGCAAGAGGTATGCCTTGTGTTGCTAAGCGGCAAAGCAAACGTAACAACAAATAAAGAGGCATGGAACGAAATCGGCAATCGGATGAACGTATTTGAAAAAATCCCTCCTTTTTCGGTTTATGTGCCAAATGACGATTTCTACGCTGTCGAAGCGTTGACCGATCTGGAGCTTGCGGTTTGCTCAGCTCCGGGCAAAGGAACCTATCCTGCCCGGTTAATTACGCCGGAACAGGTTGGGGTTGAGGTGAGAGGGCAAGGCAATGTGGAGCGGCTTATTCATAATATTTTGCCAGAGGGAGCGGCTGCGGATTCCTTGCTGGTTGTGGAAGTGTACACCCCACAGGGCCACTGGTCGAGTTATCCGCCGCACAAGCATGATCAGGATGCGTTGCCCGATGAGTCGTTATTGGAGGAAACGTATTATTTTCGCGTACAGCCGGAGCAGGGCTTTGCTATCCAAAGGGTTTACACCGATGACAGATCGCTGGATGAAACGTTGGCGGTGCAGGATGGAGAAGTCACAATGGTGCCGCGCGGCTACCATCCCGTCTCCGCGCCCCCTGGCTACGACGTATATTATTTGAATGTCATGGCTGGACCTAAGCGCACCTGGAAATTCCGCAACGACCCTGATCACGCTTGGCTTATGAAGTGAAGAGATGAAGTTAAAAGCTTAGTTGTATTATCAAAAGAGGCTGGTGCGAACCCCAAGCTTACATGAAACCCCCGGGAGGTTCGCACCCCGCGTCCTGACTGGTTTTTTCTGAAAAAGATATCGTTTTTTAGCCTACTTAGAGTTAAAATAGAATAGATTCGCACTTTTGCACTTGCGAGCTCTTGCTAGGCAAGGGCTCGCAAGTGCCGCTGTCGCTCCTCGTGCAGGAGCGTGGATTGAAACAAATTCCGAAGTCGCGTTGACCTCGGAGGATATGTCGCTCCTCGTGCAGGAGCGTGGATTGAAACTTTGCATTGTCCACGTAGACATTGTAACCAGCTAGTCGCTCCTCGTGCAGGAGCGTGGATTGAAACTTGGTTGTGGATGACACGGTAGAGTACAAGTCGTGTCGCTCCTCGTGCAGGAGCGTGGATTGAAACCATACTGGTGATGCCAGGGTGACGCACCGTCTAGTCGCTCCTCGTGCAGGAGCGTGGATTGAAACAAAGCCTGCTCTATGATATCCCATAGAGCAACCTGTCGCTCCTCGTGCAGGAGCGTGGATTGAAACCCTTTCCGGCCGATCCTTATAAGTCCAGCATTTGTCGCTCCTCGTGCAGGAGCGTGGATTGAAACAAGATCACGGAGCTTACCTTGTAGCTGCTCCGTGTCGCTCCTCGTGCAGGAGCGTGGATTGAAACAACGCCGACTATTTATTGGTGGCTGGCTCTGTTGTCGCTCCTCGTGCAGGAGCGTGGATTGAAACATCATTTGGGTGCTGACAGCTTACAGCGCCGTTGTCGCTCCTCGTGCAGGAGCGTGGATTGAAACACTGGTCGGATACGTAATCCATACTGCATAAGCTGTCGCTCCTCGTGCAGGAGCGTGGATTGAAACCGGGTTCGCAGGCGCCTGCAGCTCCACGATCGGCGGTCGCTCCTCGTGCAGGAGCGTGGATTGAAACCCTACGGGCGGGAGCGCATTGGTCCATTAACGAGTCGCTCCTCGTGCAGGAGCGTGGATTGAAACAACAAGAAATATGATGAGCTCATTATGCAGGTGCGTCGCTCCTCGTGCAGGAGCGTGGATTGAAACGCCTGTAACTAACACTTCTTCCTCGTCATAGCCTGTCGCTCCTCGTGCAGGAGCGTGGATTGAAACTGCTTGATCAACATCGCCCCAATCATAAATCCTTGTCGCTCCTCGTGCAGGAGCGTGGATTGAAACACCCTCCCGGCAGCGCCCGGCAAACAAATGCTGGTCGCTCCTCGTGCAGGAGCGTGGATTGAAACCCGTCGATTGCTGCACACGTTACTGCCTACGCGCGGTCGCTCCTCGTGCAGGAGCGTGGATTGAAACGATATTGTCGGGACTGTAAAAATAAATATCAGCGTCGCTCCTCGTGCAGGAGCGTGGATTGAAACCGGCAATGCCGCCCGTGCCGGGCTCTCAGCAGGTCGCTCCTCGTGCAGGAGCGTGGATTGAAACCCCACAAACGCTCCAAAAACCATGCCTGATAACCGTCGCTCCTCGTGCAGGAGCGTGGATTGAAACTTTTTTTGTTTTGAGGGGAGGTGAGAACAATCGCAGGTCGCTCCTCGTGCAGGAGCGTGGATTGAAACATAAGCGTAATATAAGGAGGATGCAAAATGTGGCGTCGCTCCTCGTGCAGGAGCGTGGATTGAAACTATTGAAGCGGGCGGTATAGCTGCAGGTTGTGTGTCGCTCCTCGTGCAGGAGCGTGGATTGAAACTCCTAATCCTGCAAGGTGCTTTTTACTTAATTGTCACTCGTGGTGTAGGAGCGTGGATTGAAACGCTGGTGCGGACCCCAAGCTCACATGAAATCCCCGGGAGATTCGCACCCCGCGTCCCGACTGGTTTTTTCATGAAATAACATCGAATTTTGGAATGTTTAGAGTTACAATATAAGAGGTTCGCACTTTTGGGCCTCCAAGCCCTTGCAGGATAAGGGTTCGTGAGTGCCGCTGTCGCTCCTTACGCGGGAGCGTGGATTGAAACCGGTAATAAGCGATGACTCCGGCTTGAACGACAGTCGCTCCTTACGCGGGAGCGTGGATTGAAACAGGAAGGAGTTCATCATGAAACCTAAACTACTTGTCGCTCCTTACGCGGGAGCGTGGATTGAAACGCCAGTTTCCTATAATGCTATTATACGTGCCACGTCGCTCCTTACGCGGGAGCGTGGATTGAAACGCCAATGGCAATTACTATACTGGCCCGTCATTTGTCGCTCCTTACGCGGGAGCGTGGATTGAAACGCTAACACCTCTTATGGGGCAACAGAGCCGAGCGTCGCTCCTTACGCGGGAGCGTGGATTGAAACCATAAGCGCGAGCAAATCATGATAACCGTCTGGCGTCGCTCCTTACGCGGGAGCGTGGATTGAAACAGCAAGCTGGTTAGCTTTAATTCCTAACTCTTTTGTCGCTCCTTATGCGGGAGCGTGGATTGAAACCCATGGGCTGTGTGTTATCACAATGCAATCATGGTCGCTCCTTACGCGGGAGCTTGGATTGAAACCTGCAACATTTTTTCACTACGTTCTTTGCGTCTTGTCGCTCCTTACGCAGTCGCATCAATTTAAGCTCCCTCTATGTCGCCATGTTGTCGCGCTGCTCTCATGCAAGCTTCCCACGTAGAAGCATGCATGAGAGCTGAACCCTGGATGAGAAAGACCCAATCGTTGTTGAAAGGAAGTTATGCCAACAAGCACATATTCTCATGACATCTTGAAAGCGCTTTCTAAAATAGCGCTAATTAACGATATTTAATACACAATTGCCTAATTAATGATATTTCATAAAAAAATGAGATATTTTTGAAGGAATGTAACCTCAGTTGTAGAATGGTTTATTTGGACCTGTTTTTTTGGGTCTAAAGTCATGCACATGCTTCAATATTCCTTTTGATTCGACAGGAGGAGATAAATGGCTTTTTATGCACATAGCAGGGATGACGGGGATTTTCAGTTGCTGCATGTCCATTTGTTAAATGTCGCACAAAGATGCGAAGAGAATGCACATGCCTTTGGAGCTAAAGAACTGGGTTATTTGGCAGGCTTGCTTCATGATATCGGGAAATATTCGGAGCCGTTTCAGCAAAGAGTACAGGGGAAAAATGTGCGAGTGGATCATTCGACTGCTGGGGCAAAGTGGCTGCTAGAAAAAGCGTCCTGTCATCAGCATATCGGCACAAGCGGTGCGGCCAATTATTTGGCCAGGTTGGTTTCTATGTGTATAGCGGGGCATCATGGCGGTTTGCAAAACTATGGTACCCGCGATGAGGAAGGAACATTTAAACGGCGCGTTTCAAAAAGCGACTCAGAAATACCGAGCTGGACATCCGCCTGGGATGAAGTACAGGTGCCAATAAGGCAAATTCCGCTTCCGCCAGTATTTCAACCAAAATTGCTTTTTAAGCATAAGGATCAGTTGGCCTGGAAATATAGCTTTTTGGGCAGAATGCTCTATTCCTGCTTGGTTGATGCGGATTCGATAGATACAAGGGATTATACCTGCGAGGCCGATCGTATTCTGATGCAGGAGCGCAAGCAGCCCACCATGCAACAATTGCTGGAGCGATTGGACCGGTTTTTGCAGCCTCTTGAAAAAGCGGAGCAAAGCGTCATTAATATGCAACGCAGACGTATCCAGGAGGCCTGTCGAAGACAAGCGCGAAGCTCAAGCCGAGGATTATTCTCCCTTTCAGTGCCAACGGGCGGCGGGAAAACGTTATCCTCCATGGCATTTGCACTGGAGCATGCGGTGAATCATAAGCTACGACGAATTATATATGTAATTCCCTTCACAAGTATTATTGAGCAAAATGCAGCGGTATTCGCCAAGGCGCTTGGCGAGGACGCTATATTAGAGCATCACAGCAATTTCAACCTGGATGAATACGAGGAAAATCATGGCGCTGCGGAAGTGCGGCAGCTCAAGCTTGGCACGGAGAACTGGGACGCTCCTGTCATCGTAACGACCTCTGTCCAATTTTTTGAGTCCTTATTTTCTAACAAAAGAAGCAAATGCCGCAAGCTGCATCATATCGCCGGCTCTGTCATTGTGCTGGATGAAGCGCAAAGCCTGCCGCGCGGCTACGTGAAGCCTTGTCTGCATGCACTGCAAGAGCTGGTTGAGCATTACGACTGCTCGGTCGTGCTGTGTACGGCAACACAACCTTCGTGGGACAAGCTTGGTTTTCCAGCCAAGGAGCTGATGGATGCGCCAACACCAGGCGAACTGATGGATACGTTCAAAAGAGTTCGTCTCAAATCGTACGGAGCCCTTGACGATAGAATTTCAGATGATACGGTTGCGGACTGGATCATGGATTCGGAGCAAATTCTTTGCATCGTGAATACGCGCAAGCATGCCAGGCTGCTGTATGATCGACTGCAATCTTTTGAGCAAGAGGGGCTTTATCATTTGAGCGGCCGGATGTGTGCGCTGCATCGCCAACTGATCTTCAAGGAGATTAGGGAAAGGCTGCGTGACGGCTTGCCTTGCCGGGTTATTTCCACCCAATTAATTGAAGCCGGGGTGGATGTTGATTTTCCCAAGGTATTGCGGGCGATGGCGGGACTGGACTCTATCGCGCAAGCGGCAGGAAGATGTAACAGGGAAGGCCGATTGGACATCGGCGAAGTCATTGTTTTTTATCCGGAACGGCATGGGATACCTGAGAAGGGCTGGATGAAGGAGACGGCGGCGGAGGCGCAGCATGTGCTTCGTTATGAAGAGGAGGCTTTCTCGCAGGCGGCTATGCAAAACTATTTTGACCGTATCTATGGATTAAATGACAACACCGTCCTTCAAAAAACGGATAATCAAGGCATTATGTCGCTGCTCTCCGATAAAAATGGCAATCTGGAAATTCCGTATGAGGAAATTTCCAATCGGTTTGAGTTTATTGACGGACAAATGCAAAGCATTGTGATTCCTTTCGATCAGAAGGCGCGGTCCATACTGGAGTCGTTACCGTATAGCCAATATCCCGCTGCTGAGCTGCGCAAACTGCAGCCGTATTCCGTTCAGGTCTATTCATTTGAATTGGCCGCAATGAAGTCAGCCGAGCTTCTTCAGAAAAGCGGGGGCGTGCTTTATTTGACGGAGATGGCTTACTACAACAAGCAAACGGGCCTGTTGCAGCCGGATGATGTTGTGGAGCATGAGATTTTATTATTTTAGAAGGGGGCAGCCTGCATGGGGTTTGGAATCAAGCTGAAGGTCTGGGGCGATTATGCCTGCTTTACAAGACCCGAAATGAAGGTAGAGCGGGTTAGCTATGATGTGATAACGCCATCGGCGGCGAGAGGTATTCTGGAAGCGATTCATTGGAAGCCCGCCATTCGGTGGGTGGTGGACCGTATACATGTGCTGAAGCCTATCGTTTTTGAAAATATTCGCCGCAATGAAGTAGAGTCAAAAGCTTCCCCGCGCAAAGAAGCGATCTATGCCACAGAGGAGAGGCAGCAACGAGCGTCAATGGTGCTGCGGAATGTGGCTTACATCATCGAGGCTCATTTTGAAATGACAGATCGGCAAGGGGCCGAGGACAACCCGGAGAAGCACTATAATATTTTTCTGCGAAGAGCGCGTCAGGGGCAATGCTTTCACAGGCCTTACTTCGGGACACGGGAGTTTCCCGTCAGCTTTGAGCTGATCGAGGATTCGGGCGGCCTGCCGGAGAGCCCGCTGCAAGGCACGATTGATCTGGGGTATATGTTGTACGATCAGGATTTCAAGCTAAATGACAAGGGAGAGGTGCAGGAGATTACACCTTATTTCTTTCGGGCTCAGATGGTAGATGGCCGAATTAACATCCCCGGTCCGTTGGAGGTGTTCCGATGATTCTGCAGGCGCTCCATGCTTATTACCACCTATTGCTGGAGCAGGACAGCGGTGATATGCCGAAGGAAGGTTATTCGGCAGCCGATGTATCCTTTGAGATTCATGTCGACACCGAGGGACAGATCGTTGATGTTGTTCCTTATACGAACGATAAAGGCAAGCTGGCGCGGAGAACGTATAATGTGCCGGCACAGGAAAAGCGCGGGGTAAAAATTACGCCCTACTTTTTGTGCGATAAGGCGGATTATTTATTTGGAGCAGCGCTTGGCCTGCGCTCCGCATGCAGAGAGGCCATGCAGGAGCTATGGCGCAAGGTGCTGACTCAAGCAGACAGCAGAGAGCAGTCTCCGGAGCTTGCGGCATTGACTGCTTTTGTGGAAATGGAACCCGAGCCTCTGGCCGATCAGCTTGAACGGCTATTAAGCGAGGAGATGAGAGTGTCGCTCGCTACTGGCGGATTATGTGTGCTTAAATATGCGCCGACCGGACGTTTTCTGCACGATAATCGGTTGCTGCAAGCAGCCTGGGAGAAGTATTTGGTGTCTGGACAAGGAGATGTTGTCTCTAATGACGCCACACAAATCTGTCTGATCTCGGGAGATACGGTGCCGGTGAGTGAAATCGCCCGGCTGCATCCCAACATTAAAAATGTCATCGGCGCACAAGCAGTTGGCGCAGCGATTGTGTCGTTTAATAAGGATTCCTTTGTTTCCTTTGGCAGAGAGCAATCCTATAATGCGCCGACCTCCAAGAAAGCAGCCGACGCATATGGCTACGTGCTGAACAAGCTGCTCGCCGATCCCAAGCATCGTGTCCGTATGAATGATACCACCGTTGTATTCTGGGCGGAATCGTCAGTGGATCATGAGCAGCAGTTTCTGGCCAGTCTGATGCAGGAGGATCGAAGCGAGGAAACAGATGAGGAGGGACCGCCTGATCCCGAAAGCGTACGCGAGCGTGTAAAAAGCGCAGTGCATCGCGTGCGAAACGGTCAGGAGTTTCGAGATACCTTTACGGACCTGGACCCGGATACTACCTTTTACGTGTTAGGCTTGTCACCCAATGCGGCGCGATTGTCGATTCGTTTCTTTTATAAGGGGACTCTTGGAGAAATTGGGGACAGGGTTTGGCAGCATTATAAGGATCTTTCCCTGAAGGGATTGGATCGGACTCCAACCGTGAGACAGCTGCTGAAAGAGCTTGCCGTTGGCCATGATTGGAGCAATATTCCTCCCAATATGGAGGGGCAGATGCTCCGTTCGATTTTGCAGGGGTTGCCTTATTCCAAAGCCATATTCGCGCAGCTCATTAATCGAATCCGGGCAGATTCGGATGATCCGCGCAAAGGGTTATATAAGATTGGCAGTATTCGTGCAGCAATGCTAAAAGCTTATTTGCTGCGTGCCAGTAGGAGCGGTAAAAACGGGGTTAAGGAAGGGGAATTGTCGGTGGCGGAAAATAAGGAGTCCACAAACGTAGCATATAACCTGGGAAGATTGTTTGCTTGTCTGGAGAAAGCGCAGAAGGACGCGCTTGGAGCGGGCATTAACGCAACGATTCGAGACCGTTTCTGGGGAGCAGCATCTGCTTCGCCAGCCAGTGTATTTCCAAGGCTGCTCCATTTGGCGCAGCATCATGTTTCCAAGGATGACAAGTTAGGCGGCTATAACAATGATTTGATTGGCAAGGTGATGGTTGCTTTACCCGAACGTTTGCCGCGTCGCCTTACCTTGGAGGAACAAGGAATGTTTGCCATTGGCTATTATCATAAACGCGAAGGCTTCTACTCTTCTTCAGCGAAGGAAGCCGGGGAAGCGGGAGCTGCTAATGAAGCTGTAGATGAGCCGCAGAGCTAATCCCTGATAGCGGTAAAGTGCTAGCTTGACTGGACCGGAAAAATTGAGCAACTCTAAAAAATTGAGAGTGAGGAATGTATTATGGCTGAAAAGACTCCTTTAACGAAACGTTATGAATTTGTCCTGTTGTTTGATGTGGAAAACGGCAATCCAAACGGAGACCCTGACGCTGGCAATTTGCCGCGAATCGATCCGGAAACTGGCTGTGGGCTAGTGACTGATGTATCTCTCAAACGCAAGGTTCGTAATTATGTAGAGCTGGCACAAGGCGAACAGGATTCCTTCGCAATCTATGTCAAGGAGGCGGCTGTCCTTAACAACTTGAACAAGGAAGCTTTTCTTCATAACCCCGACATTGAACTGAAGGAAAACAAGCCGGACAAAATGGCGGCAAAAAAGAGGGAGGATCAGCAAACGCTTGCCAGGTGGATGTGCAACAAGTATTACGATATTCGCGCCTTTGGAGCAGTGATGACAACAGGTGTTAACTGCGGACAGGTGCGCGGGCCGGTGCAGTTCAGCTTTGCGCGAAGCATTGATCCGATTTCCCCTATGGATGTAACAATTACACGTATGGCCGTCACTAATGAAAAGGATGCGGAGAAGGAGCGCACCATGGGCCGTAAAAGCATCGTTCCTTACGGCTTGTACAAAATGGAAGGTTTTATTTCGGCGCCGCTGGCCAACCAGACGAACTTTGGCGAGGAGGATCTGGAGCTTTTATGGAGCTCGCTTATCAATATGTTTGATCATGATCGCTCCGCTTCGCGTGGTAAAATGTCAGCGCAAAAGCTGATCGTTTTTGAACACGATAGCAGACTGGGGAATGCGCCAGCGCATAAGTTGTTTAAGCTCGTGCAGGTTCGCCGCAAGCCGGAGGTGGATATACCGAGAGCCTTTGAGGATTATGAGGTGGAAATTTTCCCTGCTTCCGAGGGCGTTCGGATTCTGGAGAAGCTGTAGACGTATGGAGGCAGTTGTGCAGTCCGATGATTATTTCATGCTGTCGGGCATCCAGCATTATGCCTTTTGTCCCCGGCAATGGGCGCTCATTCATATTGAACAGCAGTGGAAAGAGAATGTGCTGACAACGGAAGGGAACGATGTGCACCGGCTTGTGGATGATCCTGAGTTTGATGAAACTCGCGGGGACAAAAGAACGGTGCGCTCCATGCCGCTTGTATCAGATCAATTGGGCATTCGTGGCATAGCTGATATGGTGGAATTTAGCCGACAGGCATTCCCATCCGAGGAGACGGTTGTACTGGACGGGCGCGAGGGAAACTGGCTGGTGCGGCCTGTGGAATACAAGCGCGGCAAGCCAAAGCCGGATGACCGGGATGCCTTGCAGCTATGCGCCCAGGCCATTTGTCTGGAGGAAATGATGGGGGTTTCCATCCAGGAAGGGGATCTGTTTTATCATGAAATCAGGAGGCGTGAGCAAGTTGTATTTACTGCTGCTCTGCGTGCGCGAGTAGCGGCTATAGTAGCCGAGATGAGGGAGATGTATGCCGCATCGCGCACACCCAAAGCAAATTATAAATCCCATTGCCGCCAATGTTCCTTGGTGACGCTGTGCAAACCGAAATGGACTGGCAAAGGGGCAAAATCGGCGGCAGCTTATGTTCAGAGCTGGATTGGAGTGCAGGAGCCATGAGAAGACTATTAAACACTCTATATGTTACGCTGGATAATGCATATCTTCGCGCCAAGGGAGACACGCTGGTTGTGACCGCTGAAGGTGTAAAGGAACTGCAAGTAGCGCGAATCCAATTGGAGTCCATTGTTATTTTTGGCTATGTTGGTGTCAGCCCGGAAGCGATGAATTTATGTGTGGACAATGGCATCTCTCTGGTTTTCCTGACACCGACGGGCCGCTTTAAGGCCAGGGTGACAGGTGAAGTTTCCGGCAATATCCATCTGCGCCGAACGCAATACCGCTGGTGTGACTCGGAGGCAAAATCCTTGCTTCTTGCACAACGATTTATTTACGCCAAGCTGGTAAATGCGAGGGTGTCTCTCAAGCGTACATTGCGCGACCATGGTGACAAAATTCGGGCAGATCATTGCCAATCTATTGTAGACTTGCTTGGAAGGCAGTTGCGGGAGGTTGAAAAGGCCTCCAGCCTGGACGAGCTTCGGGGAGTGGAGGGGCTCGCTTCCCGCTATTATTTCTCAGCATTGCCTGAACAGATATTGACGGGAAAAGAGCATTTTCATTTCCAGGGCAGGGTGAAGCGACCGCCACGCGATCGTGTCAATGCGTTGTTATCTTTCCTCTACACCTTGTTGGCTCACGAGGTTACGCATGCTCTTGAGACGGTTGGGCTGGACCCCCAGGCAGGGTATTTGCATCGTGATCGTCCTGGTCGAAATAGCTTGGCGCTTGATCTGATGGAGGAGTTTCGGGTCTATATGGCGGATCGGCTGATGTTGACGCTTATAAATAGAAAACAAGTTGGCAAGGATGACTTTCTGGAAAAGGAGAATGGAGCGTTTATACTGACGGATGATGCCCGAAAAGTGGTGCTTAAGGAGTGGCAGCAGAGAAAGCGGGAGGAAATTCAGCATCCTTTTTTCGATGAAAAGATTGCCGTTGGTCTCTTGCCGTATGCACAGGCCATGCTGTTAGCCAGATACATGAGAGGCGATCTGGACGATTATCCGCCATTTTTCTGGAAATAGGGGGTACACGCAATGCTGGTCCTGATTACTTACGATGTGAGCACAATCTCGTCGGATGGACAAAAACGATTAAGACAGGTTGCCAAAACTTGTGAAAATTATGGGCAGCGAGTACAGAATTCGGTTTTCGAGTGCCTGGTTGATCCCCAACAGCTGAAGGAGCTGCAAATAAAGCTGAAAAAGATTATTGAGCCAGAGTCAGATAGCTTACGATTCTACCGTTTAGGCGCCAATTGGAAGGGGAAAGTTGAGCATGTGGGAGCCAAACAGGGATATGACCCAGAGGGCTTCTTGATGATTTGAAAATGATCTGCGGCGTTTGCGAACCTTAAGCTCACATAAAATAGCGGGGCGGTTCGCAAAGGCTTGCTGGTACTGGGATTCTAGGGTGTTTTGAGATAGAATGTGGTGTGTTCTTGTAGCCCAATAAAGCAGGTTCGCGGAAACCCGCTTGCCATCGCAGTACTGGCAAGGTTTTAAAGCACGTGCTGTCGCTCCTTGTACGGGAGCGTGGATTGAAACCACATGATCACCACCACTTTATAAGGTCTTTAAGTCGCTCCTTGTACGGGAGCGTGGATTGAAACGACTTCCAAGCGACATATTCAGGCATTGTAGAGCGTCGCTCCTTGTACGGGAGCGTGGATTGAAACCGGGAACACTCCGGGGTATGCTTCCGCTAGCGTTGTCGCTCCTTGTACGGGAGCGTGGATTGAAACATGACAGCATGTAGGTTATTGACCATGACCTGCGGTCGCTCCTTGTACGGGAGCGTGGATTGAAACGATACAGATTATCCAGACCACGAATTGATCCAGGTCGCTCCTTGTACGGGAGCGTGGATTGAAACCGAACTACAAAGAGAGACGGGGTTAGAGGTTACACGTCGCTCCTTGTACGGGAGCGTGGATTGAAACATTTTGGCCGTCAATGCCATGTCCTCACCCCCAAGTCGCTCCTTGTACGGGAGCGTGGATTGAAACATCA
>PJUA01000538.1_pt1 | contig 17959 bp, 19 predicted proteins | sample 1512151 | NCBI WGS metagenome assembly PJUA01 (sample SAMN08177678, study PRJNA422409) | Soil metagenome, whole genome shotgun sequencing project. | isolation source: Soil enriched on filter paper: beechwood xylan treatment | place: USA: Madison | collected 2015-01-15
CGGCGTGCTGATCACCGACCACAACGTGCGTGAAACGCTCGACCTCGTCGATCGGGCATACATTTTGCACGATGGTGTGGTACTAATGGAGGGACGGCCGGACGAGATCGTGGCGCACGAGGGCGTGCGCCGGGTCTATCTCGGCGACCGGTTCAGTCTGTAGCCCTCCGTTCCCACTGGTCCCGGTTCCACAGCCATGGCGCTTGCTCAACGTCTCGACCTTCGACAAGCCCAGACACTGGTGATGACGCCGCAGCTGCAGCAGGCCATCAAGCTGCTGCAGCTGTCGAACATCGAACTGTCGGACTTCGTCGACCGCGAGATCGAGCAGAACCCGCTGCTGGAGCGCGACAGTGGCCCGAGCGACGGCGGCAGCGACCCCGTCGGCGACGGTGCCGGCGGCGAGGCGCCGGGCGGGCTGGATGGCCCCGGCGGCATGGAGGCGAACGGCCTCAGCGTCGACGGGCTGAACGGCCGCGACGACGGGCCGGCGCTGGCGCCGACCGACGGGCGCACCCGCGACACCGTGGAGATGACCTCGTCGGACACGATGGCCTCGTCGTCGGAGGCGCCGCTCGACACCGATTTCGAGAATGTCTATGGCGACGACCGCTTTTCCGACGGCTCGGACGGCGGCAGCGAGGTCTACGGCTCCTATGGCGAGCGCGGCGGCCGCAGCGGCTTCGACGATGACGACAGCAACCTCGAAGCGACGCTGACCAGCGAAAAGAACCTGCGTGACCATCTGACCGAACAGCTGAAGATCGACCTGCCCGACCTTGGCGACCAGCTGATCGGGCTGGCCCTGATCGACATGCTGGACGAGGCCGGCTGGCTGGTCGGCTTCGACGCCCAGTCGATGGCCGAACAGCTGGGATGCGACGTGGAGCGGGTGGAGCGGGTGCTGGCCGCCTGCCAGCGCTTCGACCCGCCCGGCATCTTCGCCCGGTCGCTGAAGGAATGCCTGGCGATCCAGCTGCGCGAGAAGAACCGGCTCGACCCGGCGATGGCGGCGCTGCTCGACAATCTGGAGCTTCTGGCCGCGCGCAACCTGCCGGCCATCATGAAGGTCTGCGGCGTCGATGCCGAGGACGTCGCCGACATGGTCGTCGACATCCGCAAGCTGAACCCGAAGCCGGCGCTGGCCTTCGACCACACGCCGGCCCAGCTGGTCACCCCCGACATCCTGATGCGCGCCAATCCCGGCGGCGGCTGGCTGATCGACCTGAACCCGGACACGCTGCCGCGCGTGCTGGTGAACCACCGCTATTTCGCCCGCATCTCCGACAGCGCCCGCAACAAGGCCGACAAGGAATACATCTCCGAACGCTTCCAGTCGGCGAACTGGCTGGTGAAGTCGCTGCATCAGCGCGCCACCACTATTTTGAAGGTGGCGAGCGAGATCATCCGCCAGCAGGATGCGTTCTTCATCCATGGCGTCTCGCACCTGCGACCGCTGATCCTGCGTGACATCGCGGAGGCCATCGGCATGCATGAGAGCACCGTCAGCCGCGTCACCACCAACAAGTTCATGGCGACGCCGCGTGGCGTCTTCGAGCTGAAATACTTCTTCACCTCCGCCATCCAGGGTGCGGACGGCCAGGCTTCCCATTCCGCGGAAGCGGTTCGGCACCGCATCAAGACCATGATCGATGCGGAAAAGCCGGAAGACGTGCTGTCCGACGACAAACTGGTGGAGATTCTCCGTGCAGAAGGGATCGACATTGCGCGGCGGACGGTCGCGAAGTATCGTGAAGCTATGAAAATACCGTCATCGGTGCAGCGACGACGTGCCAAGATGTCACGCATGTAGGCGGGTCGGGCGGGGGAGGGCTCGATTGACAGTCCGGTGACCCTTGCTTATCGTCCCGGCCCGCAAGCGGCGGACCAGCATCTTCGAACCCGGCATCTTAGAACGTCGTGTCTACACCGTCCCCAGCGGACCAATATTGGAAACGTTCCACCATGCAACTCTCCGTCAAAGGCAAGCAGCTCGATGTGGGCGACGCTCTGCGCACCCATGTGGCCGATAGCCTGAACGCCGTGGTCGGCAAGTACTTCGACAAGCCGATCGAGGCGAATGTCGTCCTGACCAAGGACGCGCATCTCTACAAGGCCGACATCCAGGTCCATGTGGGCCGCGGCATCGTCCTGCAGAGTGCCGGCGACGCCACCGAACCCTACCCGGCCTTCGACATTGCCTGCGAGAAGCTGGCCAAGCGCCTGCGCCGCTACAAGCGCCGCCTGCGCGACCACCACGCCGCCGAGAACGGCGCCGCCGTCCCGGCCAGCTACCGCGTGCTGGAAGCCGAGACCGAGGAGCATCACGACGAGGTCGAGGCTTCCGCCGACGGCGTCGCCAACCCGATGGTCGTCGCCGAGATGGAGACGAGCATCGCCACCCTGTCGGTCAGCGAGGCGGTGATGCGCCTTGAACTGGCGCAGGCCCCCGCCCTGATGTTCCACAACGGTGCGCATGGCCGCCTGAACATGGTCTACCGCCGCGCCGACGGGAACATCGGCTGGGTCGATCCGGCGGAGAAGGCCGGCGCCTGACGGCGCCGACCCGTCCTCCTGGTCAAGAAGCGTCCATGCTCGACCTCATCTCTCCGCACGCCATCCTCCCGAACCTGAAGGCCGGCAACAAGAAGCAGGCCCTGCAGGAGATGGCGCGCAAAGCGTCCGAGCTGACCGGTCAGCACGAGCGGGCGATCTTCGACGTGCTTCTGGAGCGCGAAAGGCTGGGCACGACCGGCGTGGGCCATGGCATCGCCATCCCGCACGGCAAGCTGTCCAGCCTGGACCGCGTCCATGGCGTCTTCGCCCGCCTGGAGCGGCCCATCGATTTCGACGCGATCGATGAGCAGCCGGTCGATCTGATCTTCCTCCTCCTCGCCCCGGAGCAGGCGGGAGCCGACCATCTGAAGGCACTCGCCCGCGTCTCGCGCCTTTTGCGGGACCAGTCCATGTGCGAGAAGCTGCGCGGAGCCGAATCCGGCGACGCGATGTACGCGCTCCTGACCCAGCACGAGCCGACCCCGTCCAACTGACGGGCCGCCGGTGAGGGGCACAGCATGCCGAAAGGGCCGCCGCACGGGATCGTGCGCGGCCCTTTTTCTTTTGCGGCGGATGCACCAAGTGGAGTGGGGCCGGGTGGGCTGGTACACTTGCTCTGAGCCAGTTTTTTGACGGGGGCCACGGTCATGGGAAACGCGCAGCGCCGACCCTGGATTTCGCCGCAGGACTATCTCGCCGCCGAACGGAGCGCCGAGGTGCGGCACGAATATGTCGACGGTGAGATCTTCGCCATGGTCGGGGCGAGCCGCCGTCATGCGACCATCGTCGGCAACCTGTTCGTCGCCTTGCGGCAGGCCGCCCGCGCCCGTGGATGCCGAGCTTACGCCAATGACGTGAAGGTGCGGGTCGAGGCGGCGAATGCCTTCTACTATCCCGACCTCGTCGCGACCTGTGCCGGTGGCGACGACGACCCCTATGTCGTCAAGGATCCGGTGCTGGTCGTGGAGGTGCTGTCCGACAGCACCGAAGCCATCGACCGCCGCGAGAAGCGGACCAACTACCAGAAGATCCCGTCCCTGCGGGAAATCGTTCTGGTCTCCCAGAGCGAGCGTCTGGTCGAGGTCTACCGCCGCGAGGGCAGCGGCTGGACCGTCGATGTCGTGTGCGATGGTCCGGTCATGCTGGCGGCGCTGGACCTCTCTCTGCCGCTGGACGCTGTGTACGAGGATTAAGGGTAATCGGCGCCTTTAAAACCGCATCTCTCTCGGCCATCATCCCCGCGAAGGCGAGGATCCAGGTATCCGGCTCAAGCGCTTGAAACGGCTGGATTCCCGCCTGCGCGGGAATGACGGTCGAGATGAAGCGTCGTCAGCTTCGGGCGGATGGTGCCCTCACCCCCGCTCCGCCCACCCCATATAATTGACGTCCAGATCGCGCGCATTCAGCCGGAACTCGTCGCTCAGCGGGTTGTACGTGATGCCGGTCAGGTCGCGTACGCTCAGCCCGTACGTGCGTACGGCGGCGTTCAGTTCGGACGGGCGCAGGAACTGGCGCCAGTTGTGGGTGCCACGCGGCAGCCAGCGCAGGATGTACTCCGCCCCGACGATGGCCAGCGCGAAGGATTTCGGCGTGCGGTTCAGCGTCGCCAGGAACAGGACGCCGCCGGGGGCCAGCAGGTCGGACAGCGACTTCAAGAACAGGGGCACGTCGGCGACATGCTCGATCACCTCCATCGCCAGAACCACGTCGAACTTCTCGCCGCTGGCGGCCAGAGCCTCGGCGGTGGTGGCGCGGTAGTCGACGGCCGTGCCGGTCTCGGCGGCGTGGGTGGCGGCGGTCTTGATGTTCTTCTCCGACGCATCGACGCCGACCACCGTGGCGCCCATCCGCGCGATCGGTTCGGCCAGCAGGCCGCCGCCGCAGCCGATATCGACCACGCGCAGGCCCGACAGCGCGTTGGGCGCCAGCGGGTCGCGGCCCAGCCGCTTGCACACCTCATCGCGGATATAGGTCAGGCGCAGCGGGTTCAACCGGTGCAGCGGCTTGAACTTTCCGGTCGGATCCCACCATTCGGCGGCGATGGCGGAGAAGCGGGCGACATCCTCCGGGTCCACGGTTCCGCCACCGATTCCACCAGCGGGGGCGGTTGCGGACGCGTGCGGGAAGGCGGAGGATGAGGCGGTCATGGTGAAAATCCGTAAACTGTGAGGCGGGACGGGTGCGGGCAACTTGCCTCGCTTCCACCGACGGAGTATGGATACGCCGCCCCGCGCCGGCAACGGTGGAGCGGGGGTGCGCTCAGCCGACCCGCATGATCCTGATGGCATGATCCAGATGGCATGACCGGGCGGCCAGATATGGTGTGAGGTATGGCGCGGATCGTCCTGAAGTTCGGAGGCACGTCGGTCGGCGACATCGACCGCATCAAGAACGTGGCCCGGAAGGTCGAGCAAGAGGTGAAGGCGGGGCATCAGGTCGCCGTCGTCGTGTCGGCGATGTCCGGCGTGACCAACCAGCTCGTCAAATACTGCAACGACATCGACAAGCTGCACGACGCGCGCGAATATGACGCGGTCGTCGCATCGGGCGAGCAGGTGACCTCCGGTCTCCTGGCCATCGCCCTGCAGTCGCTCGGCATTCCCGCCCGCTCCTGGGCCGGCTGGCAGGTGCCGATCCGCACCGACGACACGCACGGCAAGGCGCGCATCGTCTCCATCGACACCACCGAGATGGAAAAGTCCCTGCAGACCGGCGAAGTCGCCGTGGTCGCGGGCTTCCAGGGCGTGTCGGAACAGGGCCGCATCGCCACGCTGGGCCGCGGCGGCTCGGACACCTCGGCGGTGGCGCTGGCGGCGGCGGTGAAGGCCGACCGCTGCGACATCTACACCGACGTCGACGGCGTCTACACCACCGACCCGCGCATCGTCTCCAAGGCGCGCAAGCTCGACAAGATCACCTACGAGGAAATGCTGGAGATGGCCTCGCAGGGGGCCAAGGTGCTTCAGACCCGCTCGGTCGAGATGGCGATGAACCACCGCGTGCGCGTGCAGGTGCTGTCGAGCTTCGAAGCCGCTGCGGGCAGTTCGCTTCCCGGAACCCTGGTTGTTGACGAGGACGAGATCGTGGAAAAGGAAGTTGTTAGCGGCATCGCCTACAGCCGCGACGAGGCGAAGATCACCCTGGTCGGCGTCGCCGACCAGCCGGGCGTCGCCGCCGCCATCTTTGGTCCGCTGACCGACAACGCCGTCAACGTCGACATGATCGTCCAGAACGTGTCGGAAGACGGCAAGTCCACCGACATGACCTTCACCGTCGGCAAGGCCGATCTGGCCCGCGCCGTGAAGGTGCTGGAGGACGCGCAGTCCACCCTGAACTACAAGCGCATCATTTCCGATGCCAACGTGGTCAAGGTGTCGGTCATCGGCGTCGGCATGCGCAGCCATGCCGGCGTCGCCCAGCGCATGTTCAAGGCGCTGGCCGACAAGGGCATCAACATCCAGGTCATCTCGACCTCCGAGATCAAGATTTCGGTCCTGATCGCCGAGGAGTATGCGGAGCTGGCGCTGCGCGCCCTGCACACCGCCTACGGCCTGGACGCCGCCTGAGCGCAGGTGGCGACCCGGGTGCCGGGGATCGCAACAGCAGGGGAGGGCCGGCCATGACCGACGCCACATCATACGCGGCGGCAGCATCGGCCCGGCTCGACCGGCTCTGGAAACGGGGCCGGGAGTTCCTCGGCACCCGCACCGCCGTGATGGGCGGAGCCATGAGCTGGGTGTCCGAACGGCACCTGGTCTCCGCCATCTCCAACGCCGGGGGCTTCGGCGTTCTGGCCTGCGGCTCCATGGCCCCGGACCAGCTGGCGGTGGAGATCGCCGGCACGCGGGCGCTGACCGACAAGCCGTTCGGCGTCAACCTCATCAACATGCACCCGGCGCTGGACCAGCTGATCGACGTCTGCCGCGAGCAGCGCGTCGGCCATGTGGTCGTCGCCGGCGGCCTGCCGTCCGGCGCCACCCTGCGCCGCATCAAGGACGGCGGGGCCAAGGCGATGGCCTTCGCGCCGACGCTGACCGCCGGCCGGCGGCTGGCGAAGCACGGCGCCGACGCGCTGGTGATCGAAGGAACCGAGGCCGGCGGCCATATCGGCCCGGTCTCCACCACCGTGCTGGCCCAGGAAATCCTGCCCGAGCTGCGCGAGGTGCCGGTGTTCGTCGCCGGCGGCGTCGGCCGGGGCGAGACGATCCTCTCCTATCTGGAACTGGGGGCGGCCGGCGTGCAGGTCGGCACCCGATTCGTCTGCGCCACCGAATGCGTGGCCCATCCCAATTTCAAGCAGGCCTTCATCCGGGCGTCGGCCCGCGATGCTCAGCCGTCGGTGCAGATCGACCCGCGCTTCCCCGTCATCCCGGTGCGGGCGCTGGCGAACGAGGCGTCCAAGCGCTTCATGGAATTCCAGCGCGACGTCATCGCCAGGGTCGATTCCGGCGTCATGAGCCGTGACGAAGGCATGCTGGAGATCGAGCATTTCTGGGCCGGGGCGCTGCGCCGCGCGGTGATCGAGGGCGACGTGGAGAACGGCTCCCTGATGGCCGGGCAGAGCGTCGGGCTGGTCACCCGCGAACAGCCGGTGGCCGACATCCTGGCCGAATTGATCGCCCAGGCGGAATCGGCACTGGCCCGGCGGACGATGGATGAGGCATCGTTAAGCCTGATGGCGGAGCCGCCCGTGGGAGCGCTGTAGCGATGACCGACACCCTCGACACGGCAACCGGTGGCGGCGGTATGGAGGGGGGAATGGACGTCCGTTTCGACGGCACCTCGTCGCGCCGGCTGCTCGCCCGGCTGCGCGATATCATGGCCGGGTCGGGGTCGGGGCAGGACCGGCTGGACAAGATCGTCACGCTGATCGCGGCGGAGATGAAGGCCGACGTCTGCTCCTGCTACGTCATGCGCGCCGGCGAGGTGCTGGAGCTGTTCTCCACCGAGGGCCTGAACAAGACCGCCGTCCACAACACCCGCCTGCGCGTGGGCGAGGGCATCGTCGGCTACATCGCCGGCCACGCTCGCCCGGTGGCGCTGGACAATGCGCCCTCCCACCCCAGCTTCGCCTACCGCCCGGAAACGGGGGAGGACCCGTTCCAGTCGCTGGCCGGCGTGCCGATCCTGCGCGGCAGCAAGGTGCGCGGCGTGCTGGTGATCCAGCACAAGGACCGCCGCCGCTATGTCGAGGAGGAGGTGGAAACCCTCCAGACCATCGCCATGGTCGTCGCCGAGCTGGTGGCGCAGAGCGAGCTTGTCAATCCGGTGGAGGTCACCACCACCGGCGATCCCGTGCTGCTGCCGGCCCGCCTGTCGGGCACGGCGATGAGCGCCGGGTTGGCCATCGGCCTTGCCGTCATCCACCGGCCGCAGCTGACCGTCCGCCAGATGGTGGCGGAGGATGCCGATGCCGAACTGGAGCGGTTCAACACCGCGCTGCAGACCATGCACAGCGCCATCGACGACCTGCTGGAAGCGGCGTCGCTGGCGGGCCTCAGCGAACCGCGCGACATCCTGGAAACCTACCGGATGTTCGCCGAGGACCGCGGCTGGCTGTCGCGCATCCGCGAGGCGATCCGCGTCGGCCTAACGGCGGAGGCGGCGGTGCAGCAGGTGCAGAACGACACCCGCGCCCGCATGAGCCACCTGACCGATCCCTACATCCGGGAACGGTTGATGGATTTCGAGGACCTGACCAACAGGTTGCTGCAACATCTGGCCGGCAAGACCACCGGCACCGACAGCGCGACACTGCCGGACGACATGATCCTGGTCGCCCGTTCCATGGGGCCGGCGGAACTGCTGGATTACGACCGCACCCGCCTGCGCGGCCTGCTGCTGGAGGAAGGGTCGCCGGCCAGCCATGTCTGCATCGTCGCCCGCGCGCTGAACATCCCGGTGGTGCAGGCGGGCGACGCGCTGAACCGGATCGAGCCGCTGGACCAGCTGATCGTCGACGGCGACCATGGGCAGGTCTTCATCCGCCCGGCCGAAGACATCCAGATGGCCTTCGGCGAAGCGGTGGCGTTGCAGCACCGCAAGGAGCAGATGTATGCGGAGATCCGCAAATTCCCGTCGGTGACGCGCGACGGGGTGCCGATCTCCATGCATCTGAACTGCGGCCTGCTGATCGACCTGCCGCACCTGACCGCCAGCGGGGCGGAGGGCGTCGGGCTCTACCGCACCGAAATCCCCTTCATGGTCCGCGCCTCCTACCCCGACGTGAAGGCGCAGACCGATCTCTATTCCCGCATCATGGACGAGGTCGGCGAGAAGCCGATCGTCTTCCGCACGCTGGATGTGGGCGGCGACAAGATGCTGCCCTACATGACCGGCGGCGAGGAGGAGAACCCGGCGCTGGGCTGGCGCGCCGTGCGCATCGGGCTCGACCACCCGTCGCTGCTGCGCCAGCAGTTGCGCGCCCTGCTGCAGGCCGCCGCCGGCCGGCCGCTGTCGGTGATGTTCCCGATGATCGCCGAGGTGGCGGAGTTCGACGGCGCCCGCCGCCTGCTGGAGCTGGAGCTGAAGCGGCTGGCCGCCCAGGGTATCGAGCCGCCCAGCAGCCTGCGTGTCGGCACGATGCTGGAGGTGCCGTCGCTGTTGTGGCAACTCCCGGCATTGCTGCCCAAGCTGGATTTCCTGTCGGTCGGCTCCAACGACCTGACCCAGTATCTGTTCGCCGCCGACCGCGGCAACCCGCGCACCTCGACCCGCTACGACCCGCTGTCGCCGTCGATGCTGTGCGTGCTGCGCCGGCTGGTCGACGAATGCGCCCGGCACAAGGTGTCGCTCAGCATCTGTGGCGAGATGGCCGGCCGGCCGCTCGACGCCATGGCGCTGATCGGCGTCGGCTTCCGCACTTTGTCGATGTCGCCGCCATCGGTCGGTCCGGTGAAGACCATGCTGCGCTCGCTCGAGGTGGCGGCGTTGCGGGATTACATGAGCGGGCTCTACACCGGGGCCGACCACAGCCTGCGCGACAAGCTGAAGACCTTTGCCAAGGACCATGGCGTGATCATCTGAGGGACTGTCGCCCGGGCCACGCGAGCCTGTCGCAAAGTAAAAAAGGCGGCGCCGGTATGGCGCTGCCTTTTTCATGGGCCGCTCTTGCTGAAAAAGAAGGCGGAGAAATAGAAGGAGCAGTCAGAGGGTGCCGGCGTAATCCATTCGCGCCGCGATCCGAGGTGAAGCAAAATCACGAAAACGTGAAGAAGTGCGCGCGAAGCCTGATATGCTTTTTCATCGGAGGGCCTTCATGCGCATTCGCCTGGGTTACCGGCTGAATTTCAGCTTTCCCGCCCCCACACCGATGATCGTGATGCTGAACGTGCATTACACGCGCGTCGGCGATCTGGAGCGGCCCGACCACATCGTCACCAGCGTACCGGCGCCGATCCAGGGCTATCGCGACAGCTTCGGCAACTGGTGCAGCCGGCTGGTCGCGCCCGCCGGCCCCGTCACCATCAGTGCCGACAGCATCATCCGCGACAGCGGCGCGCAAGACCCGGTGAACCACGGCGCCGTGCAGCACCGCGTGGACGAGTTGCCGGCCGACACCCTGCTGTTCCTTCTGGGAAGCCGCTATTGCGAGACCGACGTCCTGTCGGACGAGGCTTGGCGGCTGTTCGCGGGCACCCCGCCGGGCTGGGCGCGGGTCCAGGCGATTTGCGACTTCGTCCACGGGCATGTGACGTTCGGCTACGAGCATTCGCGCCCGACGCGGACCGCAGCCCAGACCTATGCCGAGAAGCGCGGGGTTTGCCGCGACTACGCCCATCTCGCCATCGCCTTCTGTCGCGCCATGAACATCCCCGCGCGCTACTGCACCGGCTATATCAGCGACATCGGCGAGCCGCCGCCCTATGCGCCGATGGATTTCGCCGCCTGGATGGAGGTGTATCTGGGCGGCCGCTGGCATGTCTTCGATCCGCGGAACAACGCTCCCCGGATCGGGCGCATTCTGATTGCACAGGGACGCGACGCGGCCGACGTGCCGCTCACCCACACCTTCGGTCCCAATACTCTGACGGAATTTCAGGTCTGGACCGACGAGGTGACCGCCTGATCCGCGTCCTTCCTTTCGTTTATGCCTGGCCCACCGCCACTTGGGCCGCTACTTGGGCCGCCGTGGCGTCCAGTGCCGGGGAGGATGGCGGGACGGGCGTACGGGCCCGTTCGCGTCGCGGAAGCTGTGCAATCCGGTGCAAATCCGTTACCCAGGGCGACGGGTAGCTGTCGGTGCCGAAGACCCAGACGGCATCGACGACGCCATCCGGCTTGCGCAGCAGCACGCGGGCGTCGTGGCCGTCCTTTCCGGCTTGGTTGGCGGCCTGCACCGCGGCGATCAGCGCGCCGGCCTGTCCACTGGGGAAGGGGCCATAGCGCTCCCCCTCGAACCGGATGAACCAGCCGTCCGTTCGGCACGACACGATGTAATGGGCTGAAAGGCTCATAAGATCACTGCTCCTTGAAGGCGGTCGCGCCGGCGGCACGGGCCATGGTGAGACGTGTCAGCAAGGCGCCCCGTGGCAGGCCGGCATGGCCCTGTGGCGGAAAAGCGGGGGGAAGCCGGCCAGCCTCCGTGCCCTGGGGCAGCGGATGCCAGCGGCGCTCGGCATTGGTCCAGCGCAGTTGCTCGCGCAGCAGGTCGGCGCCATGGGGGCATTGCCCCTCGATGGAGTGGAGCGGGGATGTCATGGCCATTCCCCCGGCCGGGATGTCAGAATGAAGAAGGCAAGGCTTGTCCCTGCGTCCATGGGTGCTCTCCGACACTGTTCTCCGACGATGGCCGGATGATCGGCAAGATCGGTGGTCATGCCGTCCGGATGGAGTCACGCCAGGAAAACGCTTCGGATGCACCATCCTCGGCAAAGAGGAAGCAAGCCTGGAGTGGCTTCGGTAAATTTCAAATGGTGATCCGCCGAGAAAATTGCAATGAATGTTTTAAATGTACCGTGAGTTTCTTGGCCGGCCAAATCGAAAGCAAAGGTATTTTTGCCGGGGTTTTATGGGATCATTCTCTGTTTTCATTGTAATTTCCTGTGGAAGACGAGGCTGGTTGTCCGGACATCTGCAGGAGTCCGGACAACCAGCGCGCCTTCGGCCGGCTGCTCCACGCCTGCGTCTGCTGCAACGCCGCGCCGCCGCCGATGCCGCCGCCCTCCTGCCCGAACGCTGGTCTGAACGGGGCGTGATTCTGCCGTCAATGACTGAACTCCCCTCTCGCCATGGCGAGGTGGTGCATCTGGTGGTGGCCTCCCTGGGCCATGATGCCGATGAACCCAAGTCCCCGGATATGGGCCGTCTGCTTCGGGTCGGCGGCGGTGACGGTCAGCGAGACGCCGTTCGGCAAAGGCTCGGCCTTGACGGTCCAGCCGTTCGTGCCATCGATCTCGTGAGCGTGCGCCGGCACCATGCGGCGGATCGCTTCCAGGGTCCGCCCGTCGCCGGTGACGGCATAGATGGCTCCGCCGTCCACCGGGGTCGCAACGGCCGTCGCGTTGAGCGTGACTTCGTTCATGTCGACGAGGTGCCGGCGCAGCGCCTCGATGTCCACCCGGGACCAGTCGGTGGCCGGGTCGGCCTCCAGGATGCGGACGATCTCCTGAATGGTGCCGAAGGCATCCTGGCCGGGCATGGTCGGGACCGGGCCGGATGGCGGCATGGCGGTGCCGGCATGCTGGGTGCCATGATGGGCGGCGTGGTCCATCGGCATCGCGGTCTGAGCCGTGGCGCTCCCAAATCCGATGCCAAGTCCAACGGCGGTGACGAGGGCGAGGGTGGCGGCGGTGCGGATCGGCATGGGATCCTCCTGGTGGGTGACTTCCTCGGACGGTAGCCGGACTCCCTGCGACGCCATATGATTGCAATCATATGGCGGAGAATTCCGGGTGAGGCGGTTTTGGGAAAGCTGGGGGCAAGCGCATGGGTCGGACTCGTCGAACCGCAACGGCTCCATCGCCGATGCCTGAAGCTGGGCGAGGTGTTGTTCCGGCAGGGCGATCCGACCGTGGCGGTGTTTCATGTCGGCCGGGGCCGGGTGCGCCTCGTGCGGCACCTCGAAGACGGTTCGTCGGTGACGCTGCACGTTGCCCGCACCGGTGAGAGTTTTGCCGAGGCCGCCCTGTGGGCGGAGGCCTACCACTGCGATGGCGTCGCCGAGACGCCATCCGAGGTCACGGTGATCCCGAAGCCGGACCTGCTCGCCGCCCTGGAGGACAACCCACAGGCCGCGCTTGCGCTGGCCCGTGGGCTTGCGTCCCATGTCCGCGACCTGCGCAGCCGGCTGGAACTGCGGAACATCCGGTCGGCGCCGGAGAGGGTCGTGGCGTGGCTTCGGCTCCAGGTGTCGGGCGACCCGCCGATGCTGCGGCTCGACCGGCCTTGGACGGAGATCGCCGCAGAGATCGGACTGACGCACGAGGCCATCTATCGGGCCCTGGCCGTCTTGGAGCGCACGGGGCGGCTGGTCCGTGAGAATGGGGTGGTGACGCTCTCCGCCGGTTCAGGAACGATCGAGGAAGCCGCCCGAAAGGATCGGTGACGGACCGAGCGCCGCCGTACCGTTGCCCAGTCGCCAACCGGGGCCGCCCGTGTTGGAATACGGGGCGCCGTTCAGGCGTCGATCAGGCGGCCCGCATTTCCGCGGACCGCGAAACGGGAGGAACACCATGCTCAGGAACGTCGCTTTGGCAGCCGTCTTCGCCGTCGCCCTGACCGGTCCGGCGCTCGCCAACAGCTGTCCCAAACACATGGCCGCCATCGACCAGGCCCTGGCGGCCAACCCGAAGCTGAGCGCTGACCAGATGACGCAGGTGAAGAAGCTCCGCGCCGATGGCGAGACGTTCCATAAGCAGGGCAAGCATGCCGAGTCGGAGGCGACGCTCGCCCAGGCTGAAACCATCCTCGGCATCAAGAAGTGATACAGGGTGCCATGGGGGGCGGAGCGATGCTCATGCCCCCATGGCGCCTCCTTTTGTGGCACCGTCGTGCAGCGGTTCAGCCCCTGGGCGCCTTCCGGCTGACGGCGACCAGCACTCCGGCGAGCCCCAGGAACAGCACCGCGCCGCCGCCCCAGACCCGGACGTAACCGGGCATCCCAAGACTGGGGACCAGGGCGTAGACGGCGGCGAGCACCGCCCATACGGCGGCGATGACGACAACGAGCCAAAGCTCTTCGTTCAGTTTCATGACGGGTCTCCTGCGCTCAGTGGCCGTCGCTCAGTGGCCGTGCCCGCCGCCGATGACGATGATCGGCAGCGACTGGATCAGCTGGAACGCGACGATGGTGAAGACGTACATGGCGGCGACCAGGGCCGCGACCGACAGCGGCCCGGTCCAGGCCGGGGCTGTGCCGACGCCGCGCGATCCGGTCCGCCAGTCGACCACCGGCGCCGGCTCGATCGACGGGCGCAGCGACAGCAGCGTGCGGACGACGCCGTAGACGCTGACCGAGATGGCGAGGGCGAAGATCGTGGCGCCGATGCCGACCAGGGCCATCAGCACCGGCCAAGCGGCCGGGGCCATGCCGCCGTAGCCGACGTCGAAGACCCGGCGCGGCACCCCCATGAACCCGGCGGTGATGCCGGCCGCGCCGAAGATCAGCAGGCCGAGCGTCACGACGGCCGGCATGCGCCGCAGCAGGTCCGGGCGCCACAGGCTGCCTCCGCCGAGTGCCGGCAGGATCACCATCAGCGCGGCCAGGAAGGTCTGGGTCAGCACGCCAACCGCGAAGAAATGGAAATAGCCGGGCACGAAGAAGGTGTCCGACAGCATCGGCGCCAGCTTCTCCTGGATCAGGACGAAGGCGAAGGTGATGCCCAGCATCATGTTCACCACCGCCCAGCCCATGTTCGCCATCACCGGGTTGCGCCAGGGCAGCCCCCGCATCCAGCCGAAGAAGCCGGTGGCGCCGCGCGCCCGGGCGCTGGCTTCCAGCGAGGAGACGATGATGGCGAAGGCCGCCAGCGTCGGCACCGACACGAACAACGACAGCAGCGAGCCGACGACCCGGACGCTCTCCGACAGGGTCGGCTCCAGGAACATGTGGTAGAGGCTGGTCGGCGGCACGAAGACCAGATAGGCGGCGAAGACGATCTTCGACAGGCGCGCGCCATGGATCGACGTCACCCCGGTCAGGTGTTCGCTCAGCACGTACCACACCAGCACGGTCGCCATCAGCGGCAGGTAATGCAGGTTGTGGAACAGGATGTGCCACTCGGTGCCGTGATCGGCCGGGAACGGTCCCGTGCCGAGCGCCCACAGCAGGCCGGGCAGGAAGGCGTTGGTCGCGGCGATCGCGCTGACCACCAGGAACCCCGCCCAGGCGAACAGGGCGAAGCCGATGGAGGTGAACTCGCTGGCCTCGCCACGCAGCCGGGGCTGGAGCACGGTCGCGATGCCGCTGATGGCGGACGCCGCCAGCCCTGCCGAAAGCAGCAGGTAGCCGAGCGCGAAGACCCCGACGGAGCGCGGGTCGTCCGCGGCCAGTTCGGGGCTGCCGTCGTAGAGCAGCGGCGTGCCGGTGGCGGAGATCCACTCGCTGACACCGAAGCCCGCCAGCATCAGGGCGGCACCGAGCCATGCCAATGGGCGCAGGGCGAGGCCTCGGCCGCTCTCAGCCGCCGCCAGCACCAGCAACAGGGCTGCCTGGATCAGGTAGAGCCAATAGAAGAACACGGACACGCCGTGCAGGGTCAGGATGCGGTAGGCGTCGTCCGGAAAGACGGTGAGCGCCCCGGCGCGGGCGAGCGCAGTCACGAAGCCGCCAACCAACCCCAGCACAAGCGCCAGTAGGGCGGCGCCGAACAGCAGCATGAGAAGGGCCTTGTCGGCCGACGGCAGGGAGGCAACCCGAACCGTGAGGCGCGAGGCCGCGAGAGGTGAGGTCGCGCCGGCCGGGGCGAAGGAGGCCGAGAGGGTATCCATGCTGTGAGTCCTCCCCGGGTCAGCCGACGACGATGCGGCCGTGCATGGCGTCATGCGCCTGGCCGCAATAGACGGTGCAGTAGACGAGGTACTCGCCCGGCTTGGTGAAGGTGATCGTCTGCTCGGTGACGACGTTCGGCCGCAGGCGGATGATGCGGCTGGCGGATCCCAGCTGGATCGACGCACCATGCGTGATGTCGTCCGCCATCATGCGGAACCGGTAGGCTTGGCCGGCCTTGAGGCGGAGGATATCCGGGCTGTAGGCGAATTTCTGCGCCATCAGGTAGACATCGACCGGCTCGGCAGACACCATCTCCACACCGTGGTCATGGCCGGCATCGGCATGACCATGGCCGCTATGGGCGTCCGCATCGGCGTGCGGATTCACGCTGCCGTCCTTCTGCGCGTACTTCTGGACGAAGAAGTCGTGCTCGAAGCGGAACTCCTCGGGCGCCATGCCCTCGGCCGCGCCGTGGCCGCCATGGCCGTGTGCGGCGGCTTCCGGAGCGGCGTCCTTGTGTCCGGTGTGTCCGCCGAAGGGAAGCGGGGCGGCGCCATAGGCTGCCCAAGCGCCGTACAGGGAGACGGCGCCGAAGCCCAGCGCGGCGATGAAGCCGCGGCGGGTCGTGAAATGCCTCTCGGACATGATGAGAGTCCTCTGATCGCGTGGTCGGAATCGCTCGCGCACGCCGCCGGTCAGGCGGCGCATGGCCGGGCGTCCGACGCAGGCGTCAGGGCGCGCGGCCGATCAGAGGCTGGTCTTCGGAGGGGGCGTGTCCGGTGTGATGTCCCGGGCGTTCGGGACGAAGCCGGCCCGCGGGTGCCAGGACGCTTCGACCATGGTCACCGGGATGGCGATGCTGTGCCGAACCGGAGCCTCGGCCGCCGGGCAACAGGTCGCCGCGATGGCGAGGGCGGCCTTGTGGTGGCTCTGTGATGGCGCCGAAGGGGGCGGGGTGTGATGAGAGCCATAATGGCCCGTCGAACCGGCGGGCATCTCCACATTCGCCACGGCTCCGCCCGCCGCGCCCATCAGGAGCGCGAAGGCGAACGCCAGAATGGCGAGGATGTGGCCCAACCGCTTCATGCCGACCATTGCTTTGAACGACCCGGATCCGTCCGGGCCGACACAACCATAGTCCCCCCTGTGGGGGGCGGCCATTGATGTCCGTCAACCGACGCCGCCGATCGACCGGCATTGCCATCGAACGCTTTTGATATTGACCCTCCCACCGCTGGAGGGTCGATGTTCGCCTGACGCGGCCGGTCATCGGGACGAACGTGCCGTTGCAGGGACCAGGGAATGGTCTTACGGTTGCGGGAGGGGCCGGTGGGCGCGCAGGTGCCGTCCGGCCTCGGGCAAGGAAGGCAATCACCATGTGGCGTGGGGATTGGTCGACGATGAGGAGAGCGGTGGTGAGCCTGCTGATGCTGGCCACGCTGCTCGTCTACGCCGTGCCGAGCCACGCCGGTCTGCCGCCTCACCAGCACTCCCCGGCGCCTCATGAGGATGCCCTGGTCGACACGCAGGACGATGGTGTCGCCGCGGTGGCAGACCATGAGCACAAGCAGGATCTCTGCAAGCACCTGGGTGTGCGCGGTGACGATGCCTGCTGTAGCGTCATCCAATGCGCGACCATGCACTGCGCCCTCCCCGTCGATGCCGTCGCAGCCTTCATTCCGGCCATTGACCGGGCGGACCATCTGCCGGCCCTGGCCACGCCCGAAGGCGTCGACAGCGACCCCGCACTGCGTCCACCCTCTCTGATCCTCTGACGCCACGAGTCTGTCCGCGTCCGACCTGAGCTTCGGCTCGGCAACGGGTGCCGGTTCCAGTCCTCGTGCGCTCGGCCCTTTTCATCCCGGCGCTCCCGCGTGGAGTCCGACCGGGACGGCTCGAACCATATGATCAGGAGGACGCCATGTCGTCTTTCACCCGCAAGATGCTTCCGGCCTTTGCGCTCGTCGCCATGATGTCGGCTGCCCAGGCCCAGACCGCCGCCACTCCCGACCAGGGCCAGGATCACCAGGCCCACCACCCAGCCGGCGCCACGACCACCCAGGCCCAGCCCGCTCCTGCCCCGACGCCTGCCCAGCCGTCCCAGGGCGGCCAGCCCGCGATGCCCGGCATGATGATGAACATGGACCAGATGCGCCCGATGATGGGCGGCATGATGGGTCAGCAGAGCGGCCAATCCAACATGATGGGGTCAGGCATGATGGAGCAGATGATGCCCATGATGCGCCAGATGATGATGGGCCAGCAGGGTGGCATTAGCGCCATGGGCCTGCCGTTCGAGCATGTCGAGGGCCGCATCGCCTTCCTGAAGGCGGAACTTGGGATCACCGACGCCCAGGCGCCGCAGTGGAATGCCTTCGCCGACACCCTGCGGTCGAACGCCAAGGCCCATCAGGCCATGCACGAGCAGATGACCAAGGGCGGCATGCCGTCCGCGTGGCCGGACCGGCTGGC